>Ga0080006_1133246_pt1 | contig 20050 bp, 18 predicted proteins | sample RS3BMetagenome_FD_69209 | JGI IMG/M metagenome (GOLD analysis project Ga0080006, IMG submission 69209) | Ferric oxide microbial mat and aquatic microbial communities from Rainbow Spring, Yellowstone National Park, USA - RS3B (SPADES... ...
TTGTGTGTATTGGAGAGAAATAAAGTTTTAATGGTGTGTTTTTTTTTTTTTTTTTTTTTATCCCGGGGCCGGGGAGGTTGTCCCTCCCTGGCCGATCGCACCCCTCCCTTCACCTTGCCGGGAGTGGATCAAATCGAGGCGATCGTGATCTCGCCTGTATTTGGAGAGAACAGGCAGGATCGTCGGATTGTGGATCGAGAGAAACTCGACGGCTTCGTTCGGTTCGTGCATCGGAAAGATACCGCCTGGAAGCCGCTATGGGATACACCCCCGTCGCTCCGTTACGTTGTCCGTGTCGAAGGAAAAGGGGAGGATCTGGTGCGGTTCAGGATCTCGCCAGGTTTGATGACCTGTGGAAGGCAAGACAAGTGTCCCATTACCGCGACGGAATGGGGCGAATTGAAAGACATTCTTGGGATCACTGTGGATTGAATGCAGCCCAGCAGTCTAATCTAGTGACCCAGCAAATCCGATCGCGGGGTCACGACCCAGCCTACGACGTAGATGCCCGGGTTAGCCGGAGGTCCGCATGCCGATTCACGACTGGACGCGAGTTGAGGCCGGTGATTTTCACCACTTTCATCAGGGCTGGGTGGTCGCGATCGGCGACGCCTTGAATAGGGGATTACTTCCTCCCGAGTACTTCGCGATGGCCGAGCAGGTGACCGGGCGGCCGATCCCGGATGTCGTCACGCTCCAGGAATTCGGACCTCCGAGTTTTTTGGATGGTGGAGTCGCGATTGCCAGTGCCCCGCCAACGGCGAAGGTGATCGCTCGGATCGAGCGAGTTAACTATGCCAAGCGGGCCGACCGCGTCGTGATACGTCACGGGCGCGGGACGGTCGTCGCGATCATCGAGATCCTCTCGCCGGGAAACAAAGATGGCCGTGTCTCGTTACGCTCGTTTGTGGAGAAGACCATCACTATGATAAACCAAGGGGTCCATCTCCTCATCGTCGACCTCTTCCCCCCAACGAATCGCGATCCCCAAGGCATTCACAAGGCTATCTGGGACGAGCTTGTCGACGAACCGTACGAAGCCCCGCCTGGCAAACCGCTCACAGTCGCCTCTTATCTCGCGGGCGAAGACCCAACGGCTTACGTCGAACCGATCGGAATCGGAGATTCGCTGCCGTCGATGCCGATCTTTCTCTCCGAAACTCACTATATCCCCGCGCCCCTCGAAGAGACGTATCAGGAAAAATGGGCTGTCTACCCGGCGGTTCTCAAAAAGTTTATCGAATGATCAGGACCGTCGGAGATCGGATAGGACCGGATTGTGAGCCGGTCCAGTCGAAGTCCCGGATTTTCCAGCTCATTGATTTACGGACCTTTTGGCCTTGGCGGCGTAGGATCGGGTTTGTTACGCTGTTCGACTCGACTGATGGCGTCGCTCTCACCAACCGTGGGACGATTGTAACGAGAGCGGATTGAACAATGCCCAAGCTGAAAACTCACAAAGGGATCAAGAAGCGGTTCAAGGTCTCGGCCACCGGGAAGGTGACTCACAAGAAGTGCGGGTCGTCGCACCTGATGAGCCACAAGAGCGGCAAGCAGGTCCGTCGGCTGCGCAAGAAGGTGCAGTTGAAGGTCCTGGCCGAAACCCGGCGGATTCGTAAGGCCCTGCACACAAAGCCGGCCTTCAACCCGACCGAGATCGCGCTGGAAAAGGCTCTCATCGGCGCCGCCGTCGAGGCGCTCGACGCCGAGGCCGCCGTCGATCCGGCCACTTTGCCTTCCGAATCGAACTGAATGTCATCACGACGTGGGGCCTTCGCCGATCGCCCCTGACTTATCCTCCATGCCCGATCTCCTGTCGAGACTGAACGATGCGTGCAAAGAAGGGCTTCGCCCGAACCCGGGCGAAGAAGCGGCTGTTCAAGAAGGTGGAAGGGTTCGTCGGCGGTCGCCGGCGGCTCCTCAAATCGGCCAAGGAGACCTTGCTCCGCGCCGGTGTCTTCGCGTTTCGCGACCGTCGGGCCAAGAAGCGTGATTTCCGCCGACTCTTCATCACCCGGCTCAGCGCCGCGGCCGAGATGCGCGGACTTCGTTATAGCCAGTTGATCCACGGTCTTCGACTGGCCGAGATTGGCCTCGATCGCAAGAGCCTCTCCGACCTCGCCGTGTTCGATTCCGAGACCTTCGACGCGATCGTCGACAAGGTTCGGGCCGAACTCGACAAGTTCAACGCGGCGCTCAAGGCTCGTCCCAAGTCGGCCTGAGCCCTCAAATTCTGTTCCGATCAGCCCCGAGCCCAGATCCAGGTCTTGAGGGTGAATGGCCTCGTGGTCCTGAAATGGGACGGACGACACCCTCGAGTCCCGATTTTCCGTCATGAGTCTCCCGACCCCGCTTGACTCCTCACTGGCCGACCTCGACGCCCTCCAGAAGGAGGGAGAAGCTGCGCTAGCTCAGGCAGCCAGTGCCGAGGTGATCGAAGCGGCCCGCATCGAGTTCCTCGGTCAAAAGTCGGGACGGCTCAAATCGGCGCAAGAGCGGCTCAAGACCCTCGATCCTTCGAGCAAAAAAGCCTACGGTCAACGGTTCAACGCGGTCAAACAGGCGATCGAAGCGGCGCTGGAAGCGGCCAGAAGCCGGGTGGAACGACCCTCGGCGATGGTCGATTCCATCGACGTGACCCTGCCGGGGACTCTCACCAGGCTCGGGCATCGGCATCCGTTGACTCAAACCACCGACGAACTGATTGACCTGTTCGGCCGGTTCGGCTTCGCCGTCGCCCGGGGACCTGAGGTCGAGGACGTCCGGCACAACTTCGAAGCCCTGAATATCCCACTGGTCCACCCGGCTCGGGACCCTGTTGATAATTTTTATATCAGCGAAGGGACTTTGCTCCGGAGTCAGACCAGCACGGTTCAGGTCCGGATCATGGAGAGCCAACCCCCGCCGGTCCGGGTGATCGCGATCGGCCGGGTTTATCGGCCCGACGAGCCGGATGAAACCCACTTCCCGATGTTCCATCAGATCGAAGGTCTGATGGTCGATAAGGGAGTGACAATGGCCGACCTCAAGACGGTTCTTCGCCTGTTTGCCCGAAGTTATCTGGGCAAGGACGTGAAGATCCGGTTTCGGCCGTCGTTCTTTCCGTTCACGGAACCGAGCGTCGAGGTCGATATGCTCTGGCATGGCGGCGACCGCTGGGTTGAAATGGGAGGTGCGGGGATGGTCGATCCCAACGTCTTCCGCGCCGTGGGTTACGACCCCGACGAGGTGTCGGGCTTTGCCTTCGGCCTCGGGATCGAACGGCTCTGCATGCGACGACACGGGATCAAGGATATTCGCTGGCTGACCCAGAATGACGCCCGGTTCCTCGAACAGTTTTGACGAGAAAAGCTCCCCGCTCCTTCGTCGGACTCCCTCCCTCGATAACTCAGCCTAGACGAGCCCACTCTCATGGCCACCGAGCAAGACCGAGTGATCGTGACGACCGGTGCGACGGCGCAGGCCACACAGATCCACCATCGCGATTTCCCCGAGATCCGCGCCGAAGGAGAAACCCCCTCGGCCGCCGCGACCAACCTCGCCAACCACCTGACCCGAGCCCTCGATAGCGCGTTGACCAAGTGGCGTCGCGACGCGATCGAGCAGGCCATCGCCGAGGTTCAGGCCTTCGCCGCCAAATCCTGAGTCCTCTCGGGATGGTCGATGACCGATCCATCCGAATTGCGCAATCGATCTTGGGACCTCCACCGATCGAACATTCGTGACGCACCGGAGACTGCACCCGATGATTGAGGCCGAGACCGACCCCGCATCATCTCCCAAGCTCTCGCGCGAGCTGGGGACGATCGACGCGACGACGATCGTCATGGGGTCGATGATCGGTTCGGGGATCTTCATCGTCTCGGCGACCTCGTCGCAACTGGTTGGCTCACCCGGGTGGCTGCTCGCGGCCTGGGGGATCTCGGGCCTGCTCACGGTTTGCGGAGCCCCCCGCGCCGCCGGGGTCGCGGCGATGATGCCCCGTGCGGGCGGTCAGTACGTCTTTCTTCGCGAAGCCTATGGTCCGTCGGCGGGCTTTCTGTTCGGCTGGTCGATGTTTCTGGTCGTCCAGACCGGGACGATCGCGGCGGTCGCCGTCGCGTTCGCCAAGTACCTCGGTGTCCTCTGGCCGGCGATCTCCGACAAGCAATTCCTGGTCAATCCGACGCATCTCGGCGGGACCGGTTATGCCCTGGGACTTTCCACCCAGCAGGCCGTGGCGATCTCGATCATTGCCTTGCTGACGACACTGAACACACGCGGCCTGAAGACGGGCAAGTCGATCCAGAACACGTTTACCTTCACCAAGACCGCTGCCCTGATCGGCCTGATCATCGTGGGAATCGGTTTCGGCTGGAACTCGAAAGCGGCGGCGTTCGCGTCGTCCTGGTGGGACCCCTCGGCGAATGGCTGGTCGGTCCAGAAAGCCCAGGAAGACCTGACGGGACTCGGCAAGCTGGCCTTCGTCCTCTTGCTGGGCAAGGCGATGATCGGGCCTCTGTTCTCGCAAACCTCGTGGAATGCCGTGACCTTCACGGGGGCCGAGATCCGTGATCCGGGTCGGACCTTGCCGAAGGCCCTGGTGATTGGCACCTCGGCGGTCGTGACCCTGTACCTGCTCGCGAATGTGGCGTACCTGGTCGCCCTGCCGTTTGACGCGATCGAGAATGCCGATCAGAAGCGGGTCGGCACTCTCTTGATGAAGAATGTTCTTGGGCCGACCGGTGTGATCGTGATGGCGGCGGCAATCATGGTCTCGACGTTCGGCTGCATCAACGGGCTGGTCCTGTCGGGGGCTCGGGTCATGTTCGCGATGGCCCGCGACGGCCTCTTTTTTCGACAGGTCGGGACCACGAATTCCCGCCAGGTCCCGGCCGTCGGCCTCTGGATGCAAGGGGCCTGGGCGATCTTGCTGGCCCTGCCGATGACGGTCAAGGGGGACCTGGCGTCGCCAGTCTATGGCAACACTTACGACCAGCTTCTCGACTTCCTGACGCCGGTCGACCTGACGTTCTATATGCTGCTGGTCGGCTCGGTGGTGGTTCTTCGGTTCAAGGCTCCGCACACCCACAGGCCTTACCGGACGTTTCTCTATCCGCTTCCCGCAATCTTCTACCTCGTCGTGGCCGGCTTGCTGGTGGTTGACTTTATCTATCTCGACCCCCGGACTTCGGGGATCGGCTACGCGATCGCCCTGGCGGGCATCCCGGTCTACTGGCTCCGTTCCTGGACCGCCCGAACTTCCAAGCCCGAGCCCGAGCCGCTGGGCGTGAACGATTGAAGTCGACTGGAATTAAAACGCGATGATCGTCAGCTGGAACTGGCTCACCAACTACCTCCGCCTCGACATGCCGGTCGAAGTCCTCTCCGAACGGTTGATGCTGGCGGGCCTGAATCACGAGTCGACCACCGAGGTCGGCGGCGACCTGGCGATCGACCTCGAGGTCACCAGTAACCGCCCCGATTGCCTGGGACACCTGGGTGTCGCCCGCGAGATCAGCGTCCTCTTCGATCGCCCGGTCCGGTTTCCCGACCCTCAGCCCGCCACCAGAGGCGCCAACGTCGAGACCCTGGCCTCGGTCCGGATCGAGGCCGCCGATCTCTGTCCCCGATTCACCGCCCGGGTCATTTCGGGCGTGAAGGTGGCTGAGAGCCCCTGGTGGATGCGGAAGCGGCTCGAAACGCTGGGCGTCCGGCCAATCAGCAACGTCGTCGATGTGACCAACTATGTCATGCTCGAATGCGGCCAGCCGCTCCATGCCTACGACCTGGCCAAGCTCGACGGCCGGACCTTGATCCCCCGGAAAGCCCGGAAGGGGGAGACGCTCAAGGCGATCAACGGCAAGTCCTACGAGTTATCGCCCGAGATGCTCGTGATCGCCGACGCCTCGCGACCGGTCGGCCTGGCCGGAGTGATGGGCGGGCTCGAGACCGAGATCAGTCCTGGTACCACCGAGATCCTGATCGAGGCCGCTCGGTTCGATCCGTTGAACGTCCGGAAGACCTCACGAGCCCTCGGCCTTCATAGTGATTCGAGTTATCGGTTCGAGCGGCCAATTGACCCCGAGATCACCGAGTGGGCCAGTCGTCGATGCGCCGAGCTGATCCTCGCGACGGCGGGCGGAACCTTGCATCCGGGGATGATCGACGTGGGGACCGTCTCGTTTGACCGACCGACGGTGACTCTCCGGCTCGAACAGATCGCCCGGGTCCTGGGAATCACGATCAATCCGAAAGAGGTCTCGCGGATCTTGCTCGCTCTCGGTCTGAAGTCGATGGGCGGGCCTCCCGAAGCTCCCAGGTTCCAGGCGCCGAGCTGGCGGAGCGACCTCGACCGCGAGATCGACCTGATCGAGGAGGTCGCCCGGATTCATGGTTACGAGAACATCCCCGAAGACCGCCCGGTCCCTCTGGCCGGGGCGCCGAAGGGTGTCCGCGAGCGGGTCGAGGACGCAACCCGATCGCTGCTGGCCGGGCTCGGGTTCGATGAAGCGGTCACTCTGAGCTTTGTTCCCGATGACCTGGTCGGCTCGCATGAGGTTGAACCCGCCTTGCCACCGATCCGGGTGGAGCACTCCGTCCGCAAGCGAGCCAATGCGCTCCGGCAGAGCCTGGTTCCGAGTCTCCTGACCGTCCGTCGCCACAACGAGGCCCACGGCAATCCCGAAGTGGACCTGTTCGAGATCGCCAACGTCTACCAGCCTCGACCCGGACAACCCCTTCCCGAGGAACCGACTTGCCTGACCCTGGTCAGCGGTCGCGACTTCTTCTCATTGAAAGGAATCGTCGAGACCATCCTGAGCCGGTTCCACGTCGAGAAGGCGCTGCTCGTCAAGCCAGGCCGATCCGCCTGGTTCACCCCCGGTCGAGCCGCCGACCTGTTCCTGGGAGAGACCTGGCTGGGCCGGATCGGTGAGGTTGACCGGTCGAAACTCGATCGGCTCGAACTCCGAAGTTCGTGCACGGCGGCCGAGCTGAATCTCCTGGTTCTGGTCGATCGGGCCGAGCTGGTCCCGCGACACCAGCCGTTGCCAATGGTCCCGGCGGTCGCTCGCGACCTTTCTCTGGTCGTCCCTCGGTCGCTCCCCTGGGCCGACCTGGCGGGGGTCGTGGGCCAGGCGGGTGGTTCGATGCTCGAGTCGATCGTCTACCTTGATGCCTTCCAGGGCGGGAATATCCCCGAGGACCGCCAGAGCCTTCATTTTGGCCTCCGGTTTCGTCATCCTGACCGGACCCTGACCGGCGATGAGGTCGAAAAGTCGGTCCAGACGATTATCAACGCATGCGCCACGCGGTTCGAGGCGACTCTGAGGTCATAGCGGTCCGCTTCCCGTTAGCCGGTCCAGTCGAACCAGGTCACAAGCGCCTGGATCGCCGGGACGAGAACGACGTTGGCGGCGAAGACGGCGAGCATCGACCGGACCACGCCTCGGGTTGCGGCATGGCCGACAGCCTCGGTGGATCGGTCGGCATGGAGCCCGGTCCAGCAGCCAATCAGGGCGACCAGAAGACCGAAAGCCCCGGTCTTGAGCGTCGCCGGGATCACGTCGGAGAGTCGAAGAAAATCGAGAGCGCGGCGCTGGAAGACCTCGGCCGAGAGTGAGCCGCCGAGGAGTTCCGCGCCCAGGCCGCCGAGCAAGGCAAAGGCGTCGAGCAGGATCGTCAGGAGCGGAACCGCCAGGGCGCAGGCGATGGCTCGGGGAGCGACCAGCGAGGCGATCGTCGGGGCTCCGAGGACCTCGCGAGCGTCGACTTCCTCGGTCATCGTCATCGATCCGAGCTCGGCGCCCAGTCCCGCTCCCATCCGACCAGCGACCAGGAGGCTGGCCAGAACCGGCCCGGTCTCGACCAGGACCGCCGCTGAGAGCACGCTCGGCAGATTCTCCTCGGCACCATAGGTCGCCAGAAGCCGACGGACCTGCAACCAGGTCACCAGGCCGACGCTCGAGCCCGCCGCGACGACAATCGGTAGTCCTCCCCAGGCGACTCGCTCGAACTGGCGAAGAACCTCGCCAGGGTGTCGAAACAGGATGCCCGGCATCGCCGCGATGGTCGCGATCGCAAAGCCGATGAACCGACCGAACTGTTCGAGCCCCTCGATGACCGGACTCATCGTGAATCGATTCCTTCCGACGCTTTGTTCGATCGATGGCCAGCCCGATCAACCGACCGGGTGCCGTTTGTTCATTTTACACAATTCATTGGCAAGGTTCCGAAACGAAACCTAGGGTTCAGAAGGCGGGGCAGAAGATCCAGGTGAACCAGAGCCCCGATCCGCCCAGAGACTCTAGCCGGGACCATCCACGATGAGGTTGAGAACCGGATTCACGCCTTTGAAAAGTCGACCCAACTGGCGTCACCATTTTTTGATCGATCGACTCGACCCCCGGCTCGTCCTTTCCAGCTCGAGCCTGGGCTCAGCCTTGATCGGCTCGTCTGTTTCACCGACCAATCCCCCCCCATCCAGTCCGCATCTGTCCGTCATCTCGACCACACCGGCGAACTCGACGGTCCTCACGTCCTCCCCCTCCATGCTTCAGGTCAATTTCGACCGGCCGATTGACGTTTTCTCGCTGGGCAACAAGGATTTCGCGTTGCGACACCTGGCCAACGACGGATCGACCAGTCCCCTGCTTCCTGGCGAGACGCTCCTGAGTGAATCAGTGGACCCGGACGGCAACCAGATCGACCTGACTCTCTCCAGGCAGCTCGCCGAGGGGGAATATGAGCTGATTCTCAACGCTGGCAGTCAACTTCAGGGGGTTGATGGCTCGTCCCTCGCCGTTCCCGGCTCAGATATGGTGCTCTCGGAGTTTGGCGTGAGCCTGCCCGGGGCCGGGCTCGATTCGGCCACGGACCTGAAGACGATCGTCCCCGAGCATTTGACGATCTCGGGTCAGCTCGGACAGGACAATTCGTCTCCAACCGCGCAATATTACAAGTTCACCGTGTCCGAGGGACACCACTGGCGGGTCGGGGTGCAGGTTTCGCCCCTGGGTGATGCCTCGACTCTCGATGCCAGGCTTACCCTGCTCGATTCGCAAGGTCAACCGATCGCAACCGGTCTCGAAGCGTCGAGCAACGACCCCAATTCCCCCTACCTCTTCGCCGGTCTCAATACCGGTACGTATTACGTCGAAGTTTCCTTGCCGGTCAACGCGGTCGACGCTTCGGGCTCGTCGAATCCAGACAACTCGGCCATCGGTCTAAATCATCCCGGTGGACCATTCCAGCTTGATCTCGTGGCGGACATCGCCGACCAGCCCTCTCAGGTTGTCGGCTTTCGAGTCGACCAGGCCGACCCGCTCTCGACCGACCCGACCGGCCTGACGCTTCAGTTCTCGGCGGCGATGAACGTGGCGGGGATCGACCCGGTCCAGGCGCCTCCCTTGACCCTGGTTGATCAGAGCGGAAAATCCTGGCCGCTTCTGGTGACCGGTTACCAAGCAGACACGGCTCAGCTCACCCTGGCCTTCGAGCAAACCCTGGCCCCGGGCACCTATTCGGTCGAGGTACCGACCCAGAATGGCCTGCTCGACCTGGCGGGTCAGACACCCGTGGCGGCGGGACTCCCCGCCGGGACTCTCGGCATGTTCGTCGTGAGCCCCTCGCAGACCGCTGAAGGGGATCTCGGAACCATCCGTCCCGGACCCCAGGGTTCGGGAATCGCCTCGACTCTGGACCTTCAGGTGGGACAGACCGCGACCAGGTCTTTTGTCGCGAGCGATCTGGCTGTCTATGAAATCGAGGGCATCGACCCTTCCAGCGGGGTGCGTTTTGCGATCAATGATGCCTCGGGCCACGTCCTGGCCACTGGCCCGGAGATCAATGGTCACGGAACCACCCTGGTCGACCTTTCTCCGGGTGTCTATCAGATCGTCTTCAGCGGAGGACCTCAGTCGTCGTCAGTCTCCTTCCAGATCAACGAGGTCCGAACCCTCGCGGAGGTCTTCTTGACATCGGGAGTCTCCCAGGGGCCGGCGCTCAATGTCCGACTCGTGAACCCCACGACCAGCTTGTCGATAGAATCGACTTCCTCCACGATCGGAGCCGCTTCGACCCCTCCCTCGGTCAACGACGGGCCGTCGAGCAACTCCCTGCCGTCACCCGCCCATCCGACTTCGACAGAATTTAGCGGCGGGAAGTTGATCGAGGCGGCACCGACTCCCGCCTTTGGAGTCGTCGTCCCGCTCGGTCCCACTCTGACCGGTCTTGCCTCGAGCGTCGGTTTGCTGGGACGTCCTTCATCGACGTCCAATATGATCAGCGTGGTGGGGACTTCGGGTCCGTCAAATCTAACGGCGATCGCTTCCAACGCGAAGGGGATCTCGACCGGCCTGGGATCGGGCTCGGACTCGATGGCGAGCGACATTTCTCTGGAGACAGAATTTCCCGTCGAGAACCCGAGCATTCAGACCAACGAGACCGACGAGCCCGTGATCTTTATCACGCTGGAAGGTGGAGTGCTGTCGAGAGATCCGGGCAGTGATCGAGCGGATGATCGCAGCTTCTCCAGCGAGTGCGGAATGAATCGGCTGGTCGCGAAGGCGCTGGAGTGGCTCGAGTCTCGATCGCGGAAATCCGAAGAGCCTCGGAGGGAGACAGCGTCCACCGCCGAGATCCCCGCCGGGGAGCTCGAGTTGCCCACGAAGACTGAGATGCCGGTCGAGACAGCGTCCATCAGCCCACCGCTTGGCCTGGGTCTGGTTTGCGGACTGGGGGCTTACCACTACGGTCGGAAACACATGAAGACACCGCAGGCCACCAGTAAAGAGCCTCATCGCATGGCTCATCCGACAATGGCGGGTCCTCATCGTCGCCACAAAGTCCGGGTCCGCTGACGTTTCAGTCAGGAATCTTGGATCCGAGTTGCTCGCTGGTCAGACCTCGCCGATCGTCAAGAGTCGAGACGAACCCGGTATGGTTCGCCCTCCCCGGTCAGAAGCCAGTGAGGGTCGGCGTCGGTCAACTCGATGAACAAAAGGATGGCATGCGCCGGAATGGTGCAGCCATCCTCATAGTTCATCCAGGTCCGAAACGGGACACCGATATCCTCAGCGAGGAGTGGTCCTCCGTTCACTCCATACATTTCTTCGCGAATGATCCGGACCCTGTGGGCCAGATCCATCTTGATCGTCTGCCAACGTGATTGTTGGGGCGAGGTTTCCATAGGTGTGGTCCCGTCAACTCATTCCTGTCAAAATTTTAACAAGCAATCGGAGAGCGTCAGAAGAACAAGATTCGCATTGTCCTCCGAGGCAAGCCCAGAAAACAGGTTGAGTGAGATTCTTATAGAATTGATTGGTTCAATCCCGATCAATTTTTTGAAGAGCTTCCATTGTATTTGATTTGTTAAGGCTGTCCACCCCGTTTATCAGACTTTTAATATCTTGAATCATCCCGGATGTGGCCAAGTTTTCTGGCGAAGATGGGCGAACCAAGGGGTGATCGGGAAGGTCCGCGACCCCGGTTCTTGGCCGTCGGGTGGGACGATGCTCCGGGGTCGAGTAAGTGCCCAGCCAGCCACCCAACAGCGAGATCGGGAAGAACCCCATGAATCCACGGGTCCACCCATTATCCTGACTGTTCCAGCACTTTTTTAAAAAAGAATGTCGCGGAACTTCCGAGATCACGGTCCTTGTATCGGAGGGTGGTTGGCGTTCGACAATCCCTGAGCGAACACGCCTCCGCAACAATCCGATCCGATCGAGGTTACCGTGTTTTGCAACCGGGATGCTATCAACGAACTCGCTAGCCGGATCGAACGAGCCTACCGCAGACGTCATCCCCGGTGGTCCGGCCCTTCCTCGACTTCGGGTATTTGGGTCCTGGCCGCCTTGAAGTTACTCGAGGCCTCGGGTGCCTGCCAGGAAGCTCCTACCGACCCCGAACTCTTCGTCGCGGTTCTGGCGTCGGGCGGAAATTCGCCAAATCCCTGGATCGAACTCACGCAACAATCCTCTCGGACCCGATATATCAGTGCCGTTCTTTCGATCGTCAAAAGACTTGGTCGCGAGTTGAAACGGGAGTTGAGACTCGCCGATCGCCTCTTGCTAGCCTCTCAGGAAGTGGAAACGGTCCTCAATGACCAGACGATTCCCATCTCGTCGTTGACCCGATATATCGTGGCCTTCCGAGCCGGTCGAACCGATCTCGTCATCGCCTTTCGTCAAGCCGCGCGGAATCAACATGATTCTTGCCCGCTCTATCGATTGGCCTCGCGACCCTTCCTGCCCGATGACGCCTATCCCTGCCTAAATTCTGATCCAGGCACCTTTGTCGGTCAAAACATGCTTCAATTCAGCCTGAATTGAGCGACAGTTCCGTTATAAAATCTTATTTTTCGGATCCTCAGCTTCCAGAGAGATTCGAATCTGTTTGATTTGCCCCCTGGCAAGTCGACCCATCGCTTCGTATCGAAACCTCACTCCAAACCAGAAGGTACTCCCATGCGCGCGCGAAAGCTTCGCCCGGTGTTCGACCGTCTCGATACCCGAATTGTTTTCGACGCCAGTGGCGCCGACATGGTCTGCGGCGGCACCGGCACCACGCTTCTTTCCTCGGGCACATCGGGTCAGCAAGACCTCGTCCAGGTTCTGGATTGGTATCTGCCCGGCTCCCCTACTCCCGTGGCGACTGATCCGACCGCCATCACGGCTCCCATGGATCTGCTGACCACTAACTAAATTTATCACAGACCCAAGCAATTGGGAGCCCAATTTATCTTTTCGGAAGAGGATGAGTCAGGTGATCTCGACCGAAGTCTGATCGCTGGACGTCAATCGACACGATGAATCCGTGACTCCACGCAAGATTGCCTGCCGAATAACCGCTTTTTTTGACTATCTGATCATTTCGTGGCGAAGGTCGTTGTTTCTCCGCGCCTCCAGGCGGTAAACTGCCTGTGAGTGGTGGAGGGTTCGCGCGGCCGGATCAAGTCTGACCTTCACCGAGAATCAGTCGGCTCGCGCGATTCCACCTCCCATCCCTCATCCTGGGAGGCGCCTTCATGCGATTGATCCCTCCGCCGGCGGTCGATAGTTCGCTGCCCCTCCTCGATCGAGCCCGTCAAGGCGACCAAGAAGCCTGGCAAATTCTGTTCGAGGACTGTTATCCAAAAATTGTTCGAGTCGTTCGGAAGCGGCTGAGCCGCCCGATGCGTAAGATTTGTGACTCGACGGACATCGCCAATGAGGTGATGAAGAGCCTGGCCGCAAAATTTGACCACTTCGATTTCTCGTCGGTGGATGGCCTTCGCGCCTTCCTGATCCGGGCGGCCGAGCAAAAGGTCGTCGATGGCTATCGTCGAGGTCACGCGAAGAAGCGGGACATCAACCGGGATCGTGCGCTGAATGCCGAGGGAGGCTACGAGCCGACCGACTCCTCGCCCACACCGAGCCAGGTCGCTGTCGCTTCCGAGGAGGTGGAAATCCTTCTCGATGCCCAGAACGGTGTCGATCGGACCGTTCTCGAACTCAAAATTCAGGGCCACTCCAACCGCGAGGTCGCGCAGGCGACGGGGTGGCACCTTCGCAAGATCGAACGATTCCTCAAAAAGCTTCGTGGGACTTGCCGTCTCTAAAAAGGGGGCCAGTCCATGAATCTACCCACGTTATGGAGCCGGCGTGCTCCGGACGAGACGATCGACCGGGTCACCGAGAGGTACCGGACTTTCGCCAGTTCGGGTTCGCAATCTCTCGAAGAATTCTGGTTCGACCTCCCTTCGACAAAGACGCCGTCTCTCCTTGCAACTCTCGTCAAAGTTGACCTCGCTCGCCGTTTTGAGCAGGGAGAAAAGCCCAGGGCTCGCGAATATCTCGAACGATTCTCGATCTTGACCGAGGATCGTGGCCGGGTCGTCAGCCTGGTCTACGAAGAATTTTGCCTGCTCGAAGAGTCGGGCCATCGGCCTGATTCCCAGCGGTTTTGCAACGAATACGAGACCTGGCGTGATTCGCTCCACTCGCAACTGACCTATCATCGAGAACTGAGCCGCGCCGTGGGCGTGGAAACGCCTTCGGTGAACTTTCCGGATCTGGGAGACCGGTTCGATAAGTACCGGTTGAACTCGATCCTCGGTGTCGGCGGCGTCGCCCGCGTCTACCTGGCGACCGAGGAGGATCTGGGGGGTCGACAGGTCGCCATCAAGGTGTCGTCCTCGTTTGGCCAGGAGCCATCGATCCTCGCGAGGCTCGACCATCGCAACATCGTCCCGATCCTCACGGTGGCCAAGTCGGAATCGGGCCTCCTGGGAATCTGCATGCCTTATCGGCCCGGAGTGACCCTCGAGCAGTTGATCCGACGGATCGGGCGGAGAACCCCGCCTCGAAAAGCTCGGGCCATCGTCGAGGCGCTGAATTCTCGGGATTCGCCGGAGGCCCTGGTCGTTGAGGAGCAGGTCGGCTGGCTCGATTTCCCGAGTGACCGGACCTTTCCCGAAGCTGTCGCCTGGATCGGTCTGGCTCTCGCCCAGGCTCTGGCCTACTTGCACAAACAAGGGGTCTTCCACCGTGACATCAAGCCGGCCAACATCCTTCTGGCTTACCGTGAAGGTCCGCAACTTCTCGACTTCAACCTCGCGAAAATCCCCAGCAACCCGGAAGGCGCGACGGCCGCGCAACGAGGGGGAACTCTCCCGTACTCAGCTCCCGAGCAACTCAAGGCTTTCCTTGATCCAGTCGCTTGGGGCGACGTGGAGGAGCCGGCCGACATCTATTCGTTGGGCCTGGTCCTCCGCGAGCTGCTCACTGGCCAGCCTCCCGAACTCCCCACGACGCAAGGATCGCTGGCCCGGGAGATCCAGTCGCTGATCGACCGGCGGCTCGGCTCTCTCGAATCCATTGTCGAGATCAATCCGGGCGTGCCACAAGCCCTCGACTCGATCATCGAAAAGTGTCTGGCCTTCCGACCCGAGGATCGCTACGCCTCGGCGAACGACCTCGCCGCCGACCTCCGCCAGTTTCTCGACCGTAAGCCCCTGCTTGTCGCCCCGAATACGTCCCGGATCGAGCTGGGGGTCAACTGGATCGTTCGGAACCGTCATGTTCTGCTCGGATCGCTCGCTTTCCTGACGGGATTTCTCTTGTTGCTCGCGATCCTTCCTGGATACAAACCGGACGAGACCGATTTCAAGAGGGCCGAGGGGTATCTTGACTCCAAGAATCCCCACGACTGGGAAAAGGCCCGAAAAGAATTCGAATCTCTCTGTAAAACCCGGCCCGACACGGCCCGGTCCTCTCTGGGTCTTGCTCTCGCTTATCTCAAGCTCAATGATCAGGATCCGAACCGGATCAATGATTTGCTCAAGCAAGTTTCGACGAAATCCGACGCCGAACAGATCCTCCGCAACCGACTGTCGGCCGATCCCCGATCGGTCGTCTGTCACATCAATCTCGGCATCGTCCTCGCGTCGAAAGGCCAGAACGACCTCGCCCGAACTGAGCTCGATGAAGCCATCGCGATCGATCCCGAGGGGATCACCGCAATAGTCGCGCTTGCCAGCCTCGACAAGAAAACGGGGCGGATCCGGGAATCGATCAGCCTGCTGGCGAAGGCCATTCAGATCGGGCTCGCCAAACAAATTTTGCCCGAGAAGATCTACTCGTTCCGCCAGTCGATTCTCAATCAGTTCGTCGATCTTCTCGACCACTCGCTCGACAGCCGCCGATCGAGTTTCGACCTCGACGACGCGACCGCGATCCACCGCCAGTTCTCGGAGCATCTCACCGCGTTCGAGGGGGATTGGCTGAAAATCGCGGCGAACCGCGAGAAGGACTGGCACGACTATTATGACCAGTACTATCAGGGATGCCTCGACTCGACAGGAGGCGCCCTGGAAGCCCTCGCGAACCAGGCCACCACTTGTGCTCGAACCCTCGACGAGGCAAAAGATCATTTCATCAGTGCCGGAGAACTCGCAGAGCGACTGGGCTCGCTCACGGACGCTCAGCAGGTCCGGAGTCAAATGCAGAAGCTTTCCCAGCGTCGCGAGCTTCATGGCTCCTTGCCTTGAGATTCCCGACGATCGAGCCGATTTCCGATCCGATCCGGGCTTGAGGCTTGGACAGGAGCCCTCCTGTCTGTTACGGTTCGATCTTCGATCATCAGGAAAAATGGAACCTTTCGAGGGTCTTCGACGGCATGGCGAACGGATTTGATCGAGAGCGATTGATCGCTCTTTTGAAGCGGGACGCTCTCCGCACGGGAACATTCACCCTGGCCAGCGGCCGGACCTCGCATTATTACGTGGACGGCCGCAAGGTGACGCTCTCCGCCGAGGGCGCTTCGGAGGTCGGGGCAGGGGTTCTGGCCTCGATCGCGGACCTTTCCGAGGTCGACGCCCTCGGCGGCCTCACGATGGGAGCCGACCCGATCGTCGGGGCGACTCTGGCCACCGCCGGCGGCACCGACCGGAAAAAGCTGGTCGGGTTCCTCGTCCGCAAGGAAGCCAAAGGGCACGGAACCGGGAAGCTGGTGGAAGGTCCGCTCGAATCCGGGATGAAGGTGGTCATCGTGGACGACGTCGCGACTACCGGCGGATCGTCGCTCCAGGCCGTCGCCGCCGTCGAGTCGATGGGCTGTCAGGTTCTCCGGGTGGTCGTGATCCTCGACCGGCTCGAAGGAGCCGGGGCCGCCTTCACCGCTCGGGGGCTCGACTTCCGGGCGATGGTCACGATTCGCGACCTCGGCGTCGAACCTTTACCCCCGGCCTGACCCGTCTCGAATCGAAGCCCGAGGAAAAAGCTTTTCCCTTGGAACGGACTCTCCACCGCCAACTCAAGCAACGCTATGGGTCGGACGTCGGCGGTCAGGTGGAAGTCGCGGTCGGCCCTTACCGGGTCGATGCGGTGGACCCCGACGGCCGATTGATCGAGATCCAGGCCGCTCCTCTCGGGCTCTTGAAGAGAAAACTGGCCCATCTTCTCCCAACCCGGGAAATCGGCGTGGTCAAGCCGGTGGTCGTGAGTCGTCGACTGATCCGCCGACTCGACCCCGAGGGAATCGACCTCTCGAAGCGACGGAGTCCGAAGCGAGGGACCTTGATCGACGTCTTCGAGGAGCTGGTCGGTCTGGCCCACCTCTTTCCCGACCCGAACCTGACCATCGAGCTTCTCGCCGTCGAGGTGGACGAGATCCGGGTCGATTGTCGAAGACGACCCGGTTACTCGGTCGTTGATCGGGTCTTGAAGTCGGTCCTCAGTACCGTCTCGCTCAAGGTCGCCGACGACCTCTGGTCCCTTCTTCCGACCGATCTTCCCGACCGATTCACGAGTCAGGAGCTGGCCAGGCGGATCAGCCGACCGATCCATTTTGCTCAACGAGTGACCTATTGCCTGAGAAAATGCGGCTCGACACGAATGGTCGCCAAGGTCGGCAACTCTCGAGTTTATGAACGAGCCTCCCACCCTGACCCCATTTGTCGATCCTGAGATCGGCTCAAGGAATCGGCTTGGTGGTCGGCCCCGATCCTTCACGACGATTGGGTTCGAAGCCGGTAATCCGGCTCCTGGGTCGGGTTCGGTCGACCAGCACCGGGTCGGATTCGGGAGTCTCGGCGATGCCCCGGTTGCCCAGGGTATCCACCACGTCGACCCGGAAATGAACCCTCGGTGGACAGCTGGCCGGAATCGTCCAGGTTAATTGACCGGTGTTCTCGATAGGTGTCGGCGTGATCGTCTGCCAGTCCGATCCGGGCGTGTCGCCTCGGACCGAGATCATGACCGGTCGAGGAGCGAGGTGCGGGTCATTCGCCTGCCAGGTGATATAGGCCTTCGAGCCCGCGACCTTGACGGACTCGAGTCGGACCACCGGTGGCGTGCCGTCGACCTCGATGATCGTCCGGGGGACCTCACCGGGATTAGGGGGCTGGTCTCCTTGATTCGCGGCCGACATGGCGACCAGCTTCAGGCCGAAGGTCCCTTCGCCTCCCAGATCCACCGGGAATGGCGAGACTCGGTCGGGGTCTTTTCCCTTGGTGAACCAGGTTCGACCGCCGTCGTTGGTCACGAACAACTCGACAGCCGCCGGCCCGTTCGGCCCGGCGTCGTCGATCTCGTACTTGAGCCCGAACCTGGGGCTGGCCACCTGGATCGGCGGATTGGCAGGGTCGGGCTTCTCGACCGAGAACGGCTTGCCCTTCGGCGGCGGATCATTGGCCTGGAACGGGTTGACGCTGCTGGTCGTCGACCCGGAATCCGTCAGATCCGCGCCGGGTCCGCCTCCCGCCCCGACCGCCGGCATGGGTGGAGGGCCGGAGAGGATCGGCGAGGGAGAAGTCCGTTCTCGCTCGGTCTCGGACGAGGCAAATGTCGACCGAGGTGGCGGGATGGTCGGGTCCGATGGCTCGTTGACGTTGCCTCGGGGTAAACCATCCGGCAGGGAAAGGCTCATCAGTTTCGTGTTACCCGCCTTGTCGGCCACGGTCATCCGGACCTTGAGCGGTTCGGCCGTCCCGGCGTCCCAGGTTTCTCGACCGATCCTCGCAGGCTTGCCGATCGGGACCGACGCCCACTCCGACGCCCCGACCGCCTGGTATTCGAGGAGGAACGAGCCCAGGTCGAGCCGATCCTCGATCACTTCCCAGCGAACCGAGGCCAGACTCCCTCGACGAGCCAGACCCTCCAGACGCAACTGGGGCGGAATCGTGTCGACCAGAACCTTCATGTTCGGCTCGACATCCTCGTCATCGCTCGGGAAGAGTCGCCCCTTGGTGTCGACGGTCCGGACCGCGAACCAGAATTCGCCGTCACGCGAGGCCCGAAAAGTGAACGAAGGACGATCCGGCGTGGTCGTATCCACCTTTTCCCAGGGGCCTCGACCTTCGTTCGAGACCCAGAGCTGAACCTGCTTGTAGCGCGGTCGGTCGGCGGGATCGATATTGAAAGGAATCCGGAAGGCTCGCTGTTTACTCGTGACCAGAGGGGCCTTGGAAGCGCCGGGGGGAGCCGCCAGCGCGACGGGTCCGAAGGCCAGGGCCAGGCCCAGCCCCAAACTCATCAGTCGCTGTCCCCAACCACCCTTGGTCACTTCTGGCCACCTCCGCTCGAAATAAGTCCTCTACCGGATTCGGTTTGAGAACGATCGGCTCTGGACGAAACGGATTTCCCGATCCAACGGTACCATCGCGCATCATGACTCTCTTTCGAAGCTTATCGACGTCCGATCGTCGACGGCTTGAAACGATTCGAGCGGAGATCCCGATTGCGACGATCACGCGGGTCAGTTCTGAGCTTGCCATCAGGCGGACCCACCGACCGCCGAGGAGCGGAAGTCCCGAACGATCCGGACGAATTGACCAGCCACGGTCCTGATCCGGTCGAAATCGCCCGAGGCAATCGCTCGGGCATCGACCAGCGAGCCGCCGACACCCAGACAGGACGCACCGGCCTTGAGGAAGGCCTCGGCCGTGGTCAGGTCGACACCGCCGGTCGGCATCATCTGAATCTGGGGAAGTGGGGCACGGAGGGCTTTGAGGTAAGCGGGGCCTCCCAGGTCGGCCGGGAAAATCTTGACGACATCGGCGCCGGCTTCCCAGGCGGCGACGACCTCAGTCGGCGTCAGGGCTCCGGGCATGACGACCTTGCCGTAACGTCGGCAAAGCCGGATCACATCCAGGTTGAGGCTCGGTCCGACGATGTATTCGGCCCCGGCGAGCAAGGCCGCCCTGGCGGTTTCGGGGTCGAGGACCGAGCCCGCTCCCAGAACGATCTCATCTCCCATCGCGTCGCGGACCTTGCGGATCACGTCGATGGCGTTGGGTACGGTGAAGGTGATCTCGGCCGCCGTGACCCCTCCTTCGGCGAGGGCCCGGACGACTTCGAGCAGTTGGTCGGGTGAATCGGAGCGGACCACGGCGACGATCCCGCCATCGAGAATCCGTTGCAAAGTTTTGTCGCGACTCATCTGGAGAGACTCCCGGGCGGAAAGGTCAGACCTTCGACGACTCGCCAAGGAGACCGAGAACATTGGTCTCGATGGTGGTCGTCATGTCGTTGAGGGGAAGGTGATTGATACTCTGGGTCGAAAACGGCCTCTGAAGATGATCGCCGAT
>Ga0080006_1141645_pt1 | contig 20023 bp, 19 predicted proteins | sample RS3BMetagenome_FD_69209 | JGI IMG/M metagenome (GOLD analysis project Ga0080006, IMG submission 69209) | Ferric oxide microbial mat and aquatic microbial communities from Rainbow Spring, Yellowstone National Park, USA - RS3B (SPADES... ...
GAGGCGGCGGGGGCGGTGGGCGGGGGGGTCGACGCGGAGGTGGGGCGGGTGGTCGGGGTGGTCGAACCGGAGGTGGGCCGGGTGGTCGTGGTGGTCGAACCGGAGGTGGGCCGGGTGGTCGTGGTGGTGGTTGCGGAGGTGGGCCGGGTGGTCGTGGTGGTGGTTGCGGAGGTGGGCCGGGTGGTCGTGGTGGTGGTTGCGGGAACGACCGTCGGTGCCGGCGCCTGGGACGCCGGTGACCGCGTCGAGGTCCCGGTCGTGTCCAGCGGGGGGAAGGTCAACGACAGGGCCCCCAGCCCGAGGAACAGCGCCGCCATCAGCACGGTCGACCGCCGGATCCGCAGGAGGGGCGAGATCGGTCGACCGAGGAAGCCGTGCACCCCTTTGGGGTCCGCGGCGGGGGCGGTCCCCGAGGCCGAGGCCACCACGGCGGCCATCGTGCCGGTCGTGCGGGTCATACGGTTCCCGTAGGCGCGCGCGCGGCCGTCGCTCACCTTGCCCGAGGGGGGACCCGTCTCGGGGAACCCGTCGTCCGGGTCGGTGGCAGGGCTGCCGGTGGGATCTTCACCGGAGGTCACGGCCCCGCCTTGGCGGCTCCGGCTGCGGGCGGGGGCGGGCCGCCGGGCGCCGCCGGCCTCGGAGCGGTCGTCCCCATGGACGGCGACGCGACCCCCTGCGCCCGGAGCGCGGTCGCGGCCCGGAGGCGGATCTCGCGACCGACGTCGAACTGTCGACCGGGGAGGGTGCGGGCGATCAGACGGAGCTGCACGTAGCCGACCTCGATCGACTCCACCCCGGCGACGACCGGGTCACCGAGGATCACGCTCCGCCACTGCTCGTCGTTGGCCATGGTGTCGATCACCTGGCGAAGCGTCTGGGTGACCTGTTCGAGGTCCTCGTCGACGGGCACCGGGATGTCGATCACGGCGCGGGACCAGTCCTTCGAGAGGTTGGTCACCTGGCGGAGCGCGCTGTTGGGGACCACCACCAGCTCGCCCTGGGTCGTGCGGAGCTTGGTGACCCGCAGCGTCAGCTCTTCGACCGTGCCCGTGATCCCCGTCCCCTGCCCCGGCACCGAGAGGCGGATCACGTCGCCGAAGGTGAACTGGTGCTCGGCGAAGAGGAAGAACCCGGCCAGCAGGTCGCCCACCATCTGCTGGGCCCCGAACCCGAGGCCGATGCCCACCACGGTCGCCGGGGCGACCAGGGTGGTCAGCGGCACCCCCAGGCGCTCCAGGGACAGGATCCCGGCGATGAAGTAGACGAGGGCGACCACGACCCACTCCACCGCCTCGCTCACCGTCCTCGACCGCTTCGCCTGCTCGGACGGCAGCGAGCCCGACTCGATCAGAGCGCGCAACCCTGCGTCGATCCCGTGGCGCCTCAACGCTCCCACCCAGTGGGTGAACCGCACGACCAGCCCTGCCCCGAGGACGAGGATCGCCACAGGCAGGAGGGCGTCACGCAGCCAGTTGACGATCCTCATGGACTCAGTGATGCCCGAAAGGTAGCACCCGACCCGGATGTCGTCCCCCAGCGGGCGGTGCGGCCGGCCCCCTGCGGACCGCCCTGTCGGGCCCCTGCGAGCGGTGCTGCCGGGCGGGCCGTAAGCTGACGGTCTGTCAGTTTCATGTCGGTACCCGGGCGTCCCAGTCCCGGCATCCGGCGCCGCACCCGGGACGGCCCGGGCGACCGGACGGGAATCCCGGTCGACCACCCCGGACCGGGGGGTGCGAACGAGAGGGGGAACGCGATGCTCGACTACGTCATCCGGGGTGGAACGGTGGTCGACGGGACCGGGACGCCCGGCCGCCGCGCCGACGTCGGCGTGCTGGACGGGCGCATCGCCTCGGTGGTCGACGCGTCCGACGGCGGGATCGCCCAGACCGGCACCACCGAGCTCGCCGCCGAGGGCCTGATGGTCGCGCCGGGGATCATCGACCCGCACACCCACTACGACGCCCAGCTGTTCTGGGATGCCACCGCCTCCCCGTCCAACGTCCATGGCGTGACCACCGTCATCGGCGGGAACTGCGGCTTCACCCTGGCCCCGATCCGGTCGGCGGATCACGACTACATCCGCCGCATGATGGCGAAGGTGGAGGGGATGCCCCTGGCGGCACTCGAGGACGGCGTCCCCTGGGACTGGACCACGTTCGGCGACTACCTCGACCGACTCGACGGCCGGTTGGGCGTCAACGCCGGGTTCCTCGTCGGGCACTGTGCGATCCGCCGGTGGGTCATGGGCGGGGAACGGGCCGCCGAGCCTGCCGACGAGGAGGAGCTCTCCGCCATGACGGCTCTCCTGGCCGACGCCCTCGACGCCGGCGGCCTGGGATTCTCCTCGTCCCAGTCCCGGACCCACTCCGACGGCGACGGCAACCCCATCTCGTCGCGCTTCGCGGACCGGCGCGAGATGCTCGCCTTCTGCCAGGTCGTCCGGGAGCATCCGGGCACCACGCTGGAGTACATCACGAACGGCTGCCTCGACACCTTCTCGGACGAGGAGATCGACCTCATGGTCGCCATGACGACCACCGCCCGCCGCCCACTCAACTGGAACCTCCTGACCGTCGACTCCCGGACCCCGGAGAAAACCAGCCGCCAGCTCGAGGCGTCGGCGCGTGCCGCCGAGGCCGGTGGCCGCATCGTGGCGCTCACCATGCCCACCCTCGTCCCGATGAACATGAGCTTCCGCACCCACTGTGCCCTCTTCCTGATCCCCGGCTGGGGCGACGTGATGGGCCTCCCACCCGAGGAGCGGATGGCGGCGCTGCGCGATCCGGCGGTCCGCGCCCACCTCGACGAGGTGGCCCACTCGGAGGACGCGGGCGTCTTCCGGCGCCTGTCGCACTGGGCGAACTACGTCATCGGCGACACGTTCGCCCCGGAGAACAAGGACCTGAGCTGGCGCGATGTCGGCTCGATCGCCGCAGAGCAGGGGAAGGAGCCGTTCGACGCGTTGCTCGACATCGTGCTGGCGGACGATCTGCGGACCGTGCTGTGGCCCAAGGCGTCGGACGGGGACGACGCCTCGTGGCGGGCGCGGGTGGACGTCTGGGCCGACCCGGGAGCGATGATCGGCGGGTCCGACGCGGGGGCCCACCTCGACCGGATGTGTGGTGCGAACTACCCCACGTCCTTCCTGGGAGACTGCCTGCGGAAGCGGCGCCTGGTACCGGTCGAGCGGGCGGTCCAGATGATGACGGACGAGCCGGCCCGGCTCTTCGGCCTCACCGACCGGGGCCGGATCGCCGAAGGGGTGCATGCGGACCTGTTCGTGTTCGACCCCGAGACCGTGGGGTCGGAGCCGGCCACCCTGGTCCATGACCTCCCCGGAGGCAGCCCCCGCCTCATCGCCGACTCGATCGGCGTGGTCCGCGTCCTCGTGAACGGGGTGGAGACGGTGGCCGACGGGCGGCCCACCGGCAACTTCCCCGGGACCCTGCTCCGATCGGGCCGGGACACGGAGACGGTGGACCCGGCCGGGACCGCCTGATCCGGACGGCGTGATCGTGATACGGACAGCGTGGCCCGGACGCGGTCCCGGCGCCTACACTTCGCTCGCTGACACACCGTCAGCTCACGGACCGCACCACCGCCAACGCACCACCGCATCACCGTCGCCAACGCCGGCCGGCCGTCGGACACCACGGGCCGCCCCGGGAAAGGACTGCACACCATGGGCGCCCAGGTCACCAAGGACGAGACCCAGCTGCTGATCGGAGGGTCGTGGGTCGACGCCGGGGACGGCACCTACGACATCATCAACCCCGCCACGGAGGAGGTGGTCGGCCAGGCGCCCAACGCCTCCGTGGACGACGCCCGCGCCGCCGCCGCGGCCGCGGCGGCGGCGTTTCCCGCCTGGGCCGCCACTCCGGTCGACGAGCGGCTGAGCCTCCTGAAGAAGGCGGCGGCGGCGATCCGGTCGCGGAACGACGAGTTGGTCCCGCTGGTCATCGCCGAGACGGGGGCGACGGCATCGGTAGGCTCGCGGATGCAGGTACCGATCAGCGCCGACCGGTTCGAACGGTACGCGCGGGACATCCGGCACGTGCAGGAGCGGGCCCTGCCCCCCGTGGCCACCGCAGCCACACCGCTCGCCCCCGGCGGACTGGTCAGCGCACTCGCCTACCGGCAGCCGGTCGGCGTCGTGGCCGCCATCGCCAGCTACAACTTCCCCCTGACCAACATGGCCGGCAAGGTCGCCCCTGCTCTGGCCATGGGCAACACCGTGGTCATCAAGCCCGCCCCCCAGGATCCACTGGCCGTGGTCGAGTTGGCCCGGGTGCTCGACGAGGTCGGCTTCCCCCCCGGGGTGGTCAACCTGGTCAACTGCCAGGGCCCCGAGCCGGCCGCCGTGCTGACCAGCACGCCGGATGTCGACATGGTGTCGTTCACCGGTTCGACGGCGGTCGGTCAGCGCATCGCGGCGGCCGGTGCCCCCACCATGAAGCGGCTGCTGCTGGAGCTCGGCGGCAAGGGCGCAGCGGTGGTCTTCCCCGATGCCGATCTCAAGGCGGCGATCACCGCCATCGGGTCGACCTGGGCGTTCCACTCCGGTCAGATCTGCACCGCCCCGACCCGTGCTGTCGTCCACCGGAGCGTCTTCGACCAGGTGGTCGAGGGACTGGCCGCGTTCGCCGGCCGCCTGACGGTGGGGGATCCCACGGCCCGGGAGACGGTGGTCGGCCCGGTCATCTCCGCCGCCCAGCAGCAGCGGATCCTCGGCTACATCGAGTCGGGCCGCGCGGAGGGAGAGGTGGTGGTCGGCGGGGGGCGCCCCGACCACCTCTCCACGGGCTTCTACGTGGAGCCGACCCTGGTGGTCGGGCCCAACTCGATGACCGCCGCACGCGAGGAGATCTTCGGTCCCGTGGTGGTGGCCATCCCCTTCGACGACGAGGAGGAGGGCGTGGCTATCGCCAACGACTCCGAGTTCGGCCTCTACGACTATGTATTCTCCGGCGATACCGCACGCGCCTTCGCGGTCGCCAAGCGGCTCCGGGCAGGCCACGTCGGGATCAACACGGCCCAGCGGAACATGGACGCCCCGTTCGGGGGATTCAAGATGAGCGGCATCGGCCGGGACGGTGGCGACTCCGGGCTCGAGGCCTACTCGGAGCTCCAGTCGATCATCTGGGCCGGCTGAACCGGAGCCCCGCCGACGTGCCGGTCCCCCTCCCGCCGTCGATCCCCACCTCCTTCGCGTCCCTGGTCGACCGGGTCTCCAACTGGGGACGGTGGGGGGAGGACGACCAGATCGGTACCCTCAACCTCATCGACGCCGCCGCCCGCCGGCGTGGGGCGGCGGCGGTGCGCGACGGCGCCGCCTTCCCCCTCGGGCTCCCGCTCTCGCAGGCGGAGGGGATCCAGCTGGGGTTCATCGCGGGACGGGTCAACCCGTCGCTGACGATGATCTGCGTCAACAACCCGCTGAGCGCCGAGCCCGGGTGGATCGCCTCGTCGGAGGACGTGGTCAGCCTGGCCACCCAGTGCGCCACCCACTGGGACAGCCTGGCGCACGTCTCCTACGGGTCCGGCCCCGGGGGGCTCCGGCTCTACAACGGCTACCCGGCCAGCTCGGTCACCGAGGCCGGCGCCTCGTTGCTCGGGATCCAACAGGTCCGCACGCTCACCACCCGCGGGCTGCTCCTCGACGTGGCACGGGCCAAAGGGGTCGAGCTGCTGGGGCCCGGCGAGCCGGTCACGCCCGACGACCTCGATGCCGCCTGTGCGCTCGGCCGGATCACCGTCGAGCCGGGCGACGTGGTGCTGGTCCGCACCGGCCAGGCCGCCCACCTCGCCCTGCCCGGCCGGCCGGGGATCGGCGGGGAGGCACCCGTACGGGACCTGGTGGCCTACACCTGGCCGAGCCCGGGACTGACCCTGGCCACCACCGAGTGGTTCCGCGCCCGCGACGTGGCGGCGGTGGCCACCGACACCATGGTGCTCGAGGTCTACCCCTGCGAGGACGAGCGCCTGTACCTCCCCGTCCACCTCGTCCATCTCGTGGAGATGGGGATGACCCAGGGGCAGAACTGGTTCCTCGACGAGCTGGCCGACGCGTGCGCGCACGACGGGCGGTACGAGTTCCTCCTCGACGCCACACCCCTGCCGTTCACCGGCGCGCTGGGCTCACCGGTCAACCCGGTGGCGTTGCGCTGATCGGCCCGGTGGAGCGGCGCCCGCCCGGCGCGCCCGCTCCCGCCCGACCCCCGCTCCCGCTGACCGCAACGCGGCGGGGACGGACCTCAGCGCTTGGCGCCCTTCCGGGGCGCGCCCGACGCAGCGGGCCGGGAGGCCCCGGCCTTCCCGCGCGACGAGCGGGCGGCCGCGGCACCACCCCCGACGACCGGTCCGGTCCGGGGCTTCGGTCCGGTCGCCCCGGGCACCACCGCACCCTCCGGTGCCGACCGGCCGGTCACCGCCCAGTGCAGGAGCCGGGCCTGGCTGTCGACCAGCGCCGCGGTCCGGATCCCCCAGAACTCGAACCCGTACCGGTGGCCGGCCACCTGAGCCAGCATGGCGATGAGCGTGCCGGCTGCGGCCATGGGGTCCGCCCCGGTCGGCGAGCTGGTGCCGTTGCCGGAGCTGGCGATCACCCGGGCCAACGTGACCGTCACCGCGTTCAGGGCGCGGACACGCAGACCCTGGAAGCGAAGGTCGCCTTCCACCGTGGTGAGCTCGACCACCCGGAACACGGCTCGGTTGGTCTCCCAGTAGTCCATGAACCCCTCGACCACCGCCACCGCCGTGTCCCACCCCGCGGCTTCGGACCAGTCGCCGTCCACCAGGTCGGCCAGGGCCCCCGCTCCCTCGACCAGCTCCTCGGCCAGGACGGTGATGACCGCCTCGACGTTCTCGAAGTACTGGTAGAAGGTGGCCGGCGAGGTACCCGCGGCCCGTGCGATGTCGATCACCTTGATCGACCGCCAGGGGGTCGCCAGCAGCAGCTCGGCGGTGCAGGCGACCAATCGCCGGCGAGTCGCCATCCCCCGGCGTCCCGGTACCCGGCCGTCGGTGGTGGCGATGGTGTCCGGATCCTCAGGGAGCGCCATGGGTGCCCCATGGTACCGAGGTGCACGACCGGATGACGGACCGTCAAGTCCCTGGGTTCCCGGCCTCTCCCCGCTAGGGTGGTCCGATGGCGAACCCGCCGGTGCCGCGCAGCCTGACCCGCGCCCAGCAGGCGCGGCGCCAGCGCGTGATCGACGCGGCCATGGCCCTCGGTCTCGACGGCGGTTACGACGCGGTCCAGATGCGCGACGTGGCTGCCCGGGCCGACGTGGCGATGGGCACCGTGTACCGGTACTTCACCAGCAAGGACCATCTTCTCGCCGCCGCACTGGTCCACTGGGTGGAACAGCTCGACGGCAGGCTGGCCCAGCTCCCTGCCCGCGGCGACACCGCCGCCGAGCGGGTGACCGACGTCCTCGACCGGGCCCTGAGAGCGATGGGGCGCCAGCCCCGGCTGGTGGGGGCCGTGTTCACGGCGCTGGCCTCGCCCGACCCGGCCGCCGTCGAGTGCCAGCAGCAGGTCTCCGTGTTGATGGAGGGGATCATCACCCGCGCCATCGGCGAACCGCACCCCACCGACCTGGGCGACCGGGCCCGCATCCTGGGGCACGTGTGGTACTCCGCGCTGGTCGGCTGGGTGAACGGCTGGAGCAACATGGACCGGGTCCACGACGAGCTGGTGGTGGCGATCGGGCTCCTGCTGCCCGTCGGCGTGCCGGCCAACGCCTGACCGGTGTCCCGGCGGCAGGTGAGGCCGAGCGGGCGGTGGCACGGCGGCGCCCACCGGGCGGGCTAGCGTCTGGCATGCCTTCGGCCATCGAGGTCCACCACCTCACCAAGCAGTTCCGGGGTGTCCTCGCCGTCAACGACCTCAGCTTCGAGGTGGCAGCCGGCCGGGTCACCGGCTTCCTCGGACCGAACGGGTCGGGCAAGACGACGACCCTCCGCATGCTCCTCGGTCTGGTCTCCGTGACCGGTGGGACCGCCACGTTCGGGGGGCGCCGCTACGTCGACCTCGAACAGCCGGTGCACCACGTCGGCGCCGTGCTCGAGGCGACCAGCTTCCATCCGTCGCGCCGGGCAGAGGACCATCTGAAGATGGTCGCCGTCGGCGCCGGCATCCCGCTCACCCGGGTCGGAGACACCCTGGAGTTGGTAGGCCTGGCCGATGTTGCGCGCCGAAGGGTCGGCAAGTTCTCCCTCGGGATGCGCCAGCGGCTCCAGCTCGCCACCGCGCTCCTCGGCGACCCCGAGATCCTCATCCTCGACGAGCCGGCCAACGGGCTCGACCCGCAGGGCATCCAGTGGCTACGGACCTTCATCCGGCACCAGGCCTCCACCGGGCGCTCGGTGCTGGTCTCCTCGCACCTGCTGTCGGAGATGGAAGAGACCGTCGACGATGTCGTGATCGTCTCAGAAGGACGCTTGGTGCTCCAGACCACGCTCGCCGACCTGGCCACCCGGACCGGCACCACCAGCGGCATGCGCGTCCGCTCCCCCGAACTCGGACGGCTGACGGCCGCGCTCGCCGCCGTCCCGGTCGCCTACCGCCAGATCGCTCCGGACACCATCGCCATCGACGGCGCCTCGCCCGAGTGGCTCGGGCCGTTCGTCGCCGAGCACCGGATCGTCGTCTACGAGCAGATCCAGGACCGCGGCAGCCTCGAGGACGTCTTCCTCGGTCTGACCCGCGGGTTCGACGCCAGCGTGCCCAGCGTGCCCAGCGTGCCCAGCGTGCCCAGCGTGCCCGGATCGCCCGGATCGCCCGGATCGCTCCTGGGAGGTGCGCAGTGATCGCCGTCGTCCGCGCCGAGTGGTTGAAGCTCCGCACTACGGCCGTCCCGTGGGTGCTGACCGGCATCGCGCTGATCATCAACGCGCTCTTGATCCTGGTCATCTTCCTTTCCCCCGCCGACCAGAGCGTCGTCAGCTCCGGGTACGAGGTCCCGCACACCACCCAACAGCTCAGGAACCTGGTCGGCTCCGGGTTCCAGGGCTACCTGCTGGCCCTCCTCCTCGGGGTCCTCTGCATCACCGTCGAGTTCCGCCACAAGACGGCGACCACCGCGTTCCTGGTCACCCCGCGACGCGCGGTGTTCGTGGGCGGGAAGCTGATCCTGGCGGCCATCGCCGGGGCAGTGCTGGCCGTGATCATGCTGGTCGCCACCATGATCGCCGGGGGGCTGACTCTCGATGCTCGCGGCGGCTCGTTCACCGCCATGGCCCATCAGCTCCCAGCGGTCGCCCCGGGGATGATCCTGGTCTTCGCGCTCTTCGCCATCCTCGGGGTCGGGGTCGGCTCGGTGCTGACCAACCAGGTCGCCGCCATCATCGTCGTCCTCGGATGGTTCGTCATCCTGGAGGGCATCCTGGTCAGCCTGGTCCACGGCGCCGAGAAGTGGGTGCCGAGCGGCGCCGCCCTCGCCGCCTCCAACCTCACCCGCAGCACCGGGGGTGGTCCGGGCGGCCCGCCGGGGGTCACCCTGGGCCTTTTCAACTGGTGGGAGGGCGGCCTGCTGATGTTGTTCTACGGCCTGGTCTTCGCAGCGGTCGGCTCGGTGATCCTGAGCCGACGTGACATCACCTGAGACAGGGGAGGACCGGTCGGTGGCCGCCACCATGCACGCCTGGGCGGTCGGGACTCCGGGGCCGGCCGACGGCGCACCTCTGGTGCGGATCGAACGCCCCGTGCCCGTGCCCGGCGAAGGGCAGATCCGGGTCCGGGTCCACACCTGCGGAGTGTGCCGGACGGACCTGCACCTCGCCGAAGGGGACCTCGCCCCGACCCGCCCCCTGGTCGTCCCCGGCCACGAGGTCGTGGGCAGCGTCGACGCGTGCGGTCCGGGATCCGTCCGGTTCGCCGTCGGGGACAGGGTGGGTGTCCCGTGGCTGGCCCACACCTGTGGGCAGTGCCGGTTCTGCCGGTCCGGCCGCGAGAACCTCTGCACCGATCCGACGTTCACCGGATGGGACGTCGACGGCGGGTACGCCGAGTTCGTGGTGGCCGACGAGGCATTCACCTACCGGCTCCCCGACGCCTTCGACGACGAGCACGCCGCACCGCTCCTGTGCGCCGGCATCATCGGCTACCGGGCGCTCCGCCAGTCGAGACTTCCCCGCGGGGGTCGCCTGGGGTTCTACGGCTTCGGGGGGTCCGCGCACCTGACGGCGCAGATCGCACTCGCCGAGGGAGCCCGCGTCCATGTCATGACCCGTTCGGCCGAAGCACGCGCCCTGGCCCTCGAGCTCGGGGTCGCCAGCGCGGGCGGGGCGGACGCCCCACCGCCGGAGCCACTCGACTCCGCCATCCTCTTCGCCCCGGTGGGAACGCTGGTGCTCCCCGCCATGGCGGCGCTCGATCGGGGCGGCACCCTGGCGGTGGCGGGCATCCACCTGACCGACGTCCCCCCGCTCGACTACCAGCGCCACCTGTTCGAAGAGCGCGTGCTCCGCAGCGTCACCGCCAACACCCGCCGCGATGGGGAGGAGTTCCTGGCGCTCGCCGCGCGGATCGGCATCCGGGTCACCACGAGCCCGTACCGGTTCGACCAGGCCGACCGGGCGCTGCGCGACCTGGCGCACGACGAGGTGAACGGGGCGGCCGTCCTGGTCTTCCCCGGCCCCTGATCCGCCCGGCGGGGGTCAGTCCGGTGGCCAGCGGACGGTGATCCAGTTGGTACCGGGAGCGGTCTCGACCAGCCGGTGACGGATGCCGGCAGGAAGGAGGATCCACTCGCCCGCACCCAGTTCGAACCGGTCCGCACCCCGTTCGACGACGGCCCGTCCGGCGAGCACCACCGCCCACTCGTGCACGTCCTCCAAGTAGTCCACCGGGCCGGCGAGTACCCCGCTGACGATCTGCTCGACGACCACGCCGCCGGAGCGGACCAGTGCGACCGTGCGTTCTCCGGCGGCAGGCGCGTCGGTCGCCGGATCCATCAGGGCACCGTGTTCCGCCCCGGCGTTCGCCGGGGACCCGGCCGCCGGCGACGGGCACTCGCCCACCTGCTAGCGCACCGTGTCGAGCTTGCCGGGCGACGTCATCAGCTTGGGTGCCCGGTACTGGAGCCCCACCGAGCCGTCCTCGGGCACCGTGACCGGGATGCTCGCCTCCCCACAGCGGTCCTTCCCGATGTACTTGAAGAAGACCGTCACGGTGTGGGGCCCGGGAGCCACCGGGATGAAGTGGGGCTTCCAGGGCCCGACGTGGGGCTCGCCGTCGACCTCCACCGTCAACTTGGTGAAGAAGAGGATCCAGGCGAGCGACAAGTGCCGACCCACCACGGTGATCCCGGTCCTCCGCTCCTCGGATGCCGTCATCTCTCCATGATGACACCCGGCGGGCGGTGCCCCGGCAGGCGGTGCCCCGGCGGGCGGTGCCCCGGCAGCCCGGAGAGATCCGTCGCCGGTCCGACCGCCGGGCTGGTCCGTCAACCCGCCGCGGCGACCATCCGGTTCACCAGGCAGCCGATCCCCGCGATCCGGCTCTCGACCACCTCACCCGCCCGGAGGAACCGCTTCGGGCTGCGCCCCATACCGACGCCCGCCGGGGTCCCGGTGAAGATCAGATCGCCGGGGCGCAGGGGCAGCACCGCCGAGAGGTGCTCGATGATCGCGGGGACGTCGAAGATCATCATGGAGGTGCGTGCGTCCTGCATCGTCTCGCCGTCGACCGTGCAGCCGATGGCCAGGTCGTCCGGATCGGGCAGTTCGTCCACCGTGACGAGCGCCGGACCCACGGGTCCGAAGCCCGGGTACGACTTGGCCAGGCTGAACTGGGGCACCGTGCCGCTCATCTGGAGGTCGCGCTCGGAGAAGTCCTGTCCGACGGCCACCCCGGCCACGTGGCCCCAGGCCGCCTTCCGCGGGACCGACCGGGCGGAGCGCCCGACGACGACCACCAGCTCGACCTCCCAGTCGACGCTCCCCGGCGGGAGGGGGACCGCGGCCGACGGTCCGGCGAGACAGGTCGGGAACTTGGTGAACACCGACGGGGACGGCGGCGCCTCCCGCATGGTCTCCGCCACGTGCGCCGCGTAGTTGAGCCCCACGGCGAACACCTGGGACGGCCGGGGCGCCACCGGGCCGAGCGCCTCGGCGGTGACCTCGACGTCGCCACCGGCGGGATCGAGGGTGCGCGCCCAGGCGTCGAAGCGGTCCCACCCGTCGAAGACGGCCTGGGGGTCCGGCCCGAAGCGGCCCCTGCTCGCCCGCTCGACGTCCACGCCGGGTACAGTCCGCCCCCGATCGCACGCAATGGTCGCGATGCCCTCCGGCACCAGGGTCACGCGTCCGTCGACGTTCGCGATCCTCATGCCGGTGCTCCCTTGCCCATATCGGTGCCCTCCTCGATCCCGGCCCAGCCTTCCGGTCGGAGAGGGCCGTTCCCACCCCGTCCCGTCGCCGTTGGGTCGACCCGAGTCTCCCCCGATCCCGACCGGACCGTCGAAACGGAGCCCCGGAGCCGACCGACCGAGCGCAGCCGACCGACCGGTCGGTTCCCGGACGGCACCCCGGGCCGAGCGGTGGAAGGGCGCGGGCGCGGCTACCGTGGCCGGAGAGCTCCGTCACGGGACGGTGCGACGGGGGGCCTCCGGCTCGCGAGCACGGGAGAGGGACGACGATGGAAACCGAAGCGGCAATTCTGTGGGGTCTGGGCGAGGACTGGAAGGTCGAGACCATCACGCTCGATCCACCGAAGACGGGCGAAGTGCTGGTGCGCATCGCGGCTTCGGGAATGTGCCACAGCGACGAGCACCTGCGCACCGGCGACCTCCCGGGTGCGCTCCCGGCCATCGGTGGCCATGAGGGGGCCGGCGTGGTGGAGGAGGTGGGACCCGGCGTCCAGGACCTCAAGCCCGGCGACCACGTCGTGTTCGGCTTCATCCCCGCGTGTGGGAAGTGCCCGTCGTGTGCCCGTGGCCACTCCAGCCTCTGCGACGTCGGGGCCCAGCTGATGCTCGGGGCGCAGGCCGACGGCACCCACCGGCACCATGCGTCGGACGGTACCGACCTGCACACCATGGTGTGCCTCGGCACCTTCGCCAAGCACACGGTGGTCAACCAGGCGTCCTGCGTGAAGATCCTCGACCACTACCCGCTCGACAAGGCCTGCCTGGTCGGTTGCGGTGTCACCACCGGATGGGGCTCCGCGGTCTACGCCGCGGAGGTCGGCCCCGGCGACGACGTCGTGGTGATCGGGATCGGCGGGCTCGGTGCCGCAGCCATCCAGGCCGCCCGCCTGGCGGGAGCCGAGCGCATCTTCGCCGTCGACCCCGTCGCGTTCAAGCGGGAGATGGCCACCACCTACGGGGCCACCCATACCGCGGCCAGCATCGAGGAGGCGCTCCCGCTGGTGAACGAGGTCACCTGGGGGAAGAACGCCGACAAGGTCATCTGCACCATGGGGGTCGGAGACGGCCGGCTGATGGAGTCGATCATGCAGTTGACCGCGAAGCGCGGTCGGGTGGTGGTGACCAACATCCATCCCATGGCCGAGACCGAGGTGACGCTCTCGCTGACCTGGCTCACCCTGATGGAGAAGCAGGTGGTGGGGACCATCTTCGGCTCGGCCAACATGCGCTACGACATCCCCCACCTGCTCCGCCTCTACGAGCAGGGCCAGCTCGACCTCGACTCGATGGTGACCCGCACCTACGACCTCCAGGGCATCAACCAGGGCTACGCGGACATGCTCGACGGCCGGAACATCCGCGGCGTGCTCGTCTACGAGTAGCCCCGACGGACAACGAGCGCGGCTGGAGCCGGAGCCGACCGACCGACCGACCGGTGCCCGCGGGACATGCGGGTCGCAGAGCCACCACCCGGCCCTCCCGCAGGGCGGCGCGAGGCGCCTGGCGGAGCCTGGGGACCAGCTCGGGTGCCCCACCGGATCCGTGGACCAGCCTGGTGGCTCTGCTGTTCTGGGCCGCCTCGTTCCTCCCGACCCGCCCCCCACGGGATCCTCGTCCAGGGAGCGTTGACCGGCACATCCCTGATGGTCGGGTACGGGATCGGATGCCTGGCCCGCAGCCTCTTCCGACTCCAGCGACAGCGCACCGGTTGGTTCCGACCTTCGGCGAAGATCACCCGGACGGTCCGCACGGTGGCGGTGGTGATTGCCGTCCTCCTCCTCACCGTCGGACCGTGGGCGTGGTGGCGGTGGCAACAGTTGCAACGCCGGCTGGTCGGCATGGCCCGCTCAACGGACGCTCCCCGGTCACCATGGTCCTGGTCGCGGCGTCGGTGCTCCTCGGTCTCTCCCGGCTGATCGCCGCCAACATGGCGGTCGGACTGGCGGTCGCTGGGATCGGTCTCTGGGCCGCTGACCCCTCGTGGCCTCGGCCTGACCCCTGACCGCCTCCGGTCTGGCCCCCTCTCTGGAGGAGCCACCATGGTGGCTATCGGGATCGTCGAGGTCGGTGGGGCGCCACTCCCGCCCACCCGGCACTTCTTCCACAACCCGCGGGCGGCGATCAGCGGATGGGGATCCTCTACCAGGCGCTGGTGGCCATCCCGCTCGGGACGGTGTTCCTCGAGGAGCTCGCGTTCTGGGGCATTGTGCTGGGCCGGCTCCGGCCGGAGAGCTTGCTGGCACCGGTGCTCGCCCCCATCACCACCAACTCGATCAGCATCGTGAGCGTCTGGGCGGTCCTGCACTGAACAGCGGCCGCCGCCACCCCGAGTCGATCGCCGGCCTGTCGGCCCCCCGCCCAGATCGTCTTCCCCGCCAACGTTCCCACCACGGTACGGTTGGACGGTACCGGGGAGGCGCCGTGGGCGAGCAGACCAGCGAGGATGCCTCCGCCACACCGGGAAGGGCGGATCCCGGTCGACGATCCGCGGGGGGTGGCTCGTGGCGGGAGATGTTGGCCGCCTTCTCCGTCCCCGCCTTCTCGTGGTACTGGGGAAGCCAGTTGCTCTCCGGGATCGGCACCTGGTCGCAGGCCGTCGCCCAGTCGTGGTTGGTGCTCGACGTCACCCACTCCGCAGTCGACCTCGGCACCGTGACGATGCTGCAGTTCGCTCCGATCCTGGTCTTCTCGCTCTTCGGCGGCGTGGTCGCCGACCGCCTCCCCCGCCGACAGGTCCTCATCGGCACCCAGATCGCCCTCACGCTCCAGGCTGTCGCGCTCGGCCTCCTGGTGGCGTCGCACCGGGTCACGCTCTGGGAGATCGCGGTGCTCGCCGTCGTCCTCGGCCTCACCAACGCCCTGAACAATCCGGCCCAGCAGGCGTTCGTTCCCGAGCTGGTCGGACTCGATCTGGTGGCGGACGCGGTCGCCTTGAACAGCGTCCAGTTCAACGGGGCCAGGATGATCGGCGGCGCCGTCGGCGGGCTGGCCATCGCCTTCTGGGGGATCGCCGGCGCGCTCTTCCTCAACTCGGCGTCGTTCCTACCCATCGTGGTGGTACTGCTGGTGATCAGACCATCGCACGTCGTCCCCCGGGCGAAGGGAGACCACCGGTCCGCCCTCTCGGAGATCCGCGAGGGGCTGTCCTACGCGCTGGCGACCATCCCCATCCGCCGGGTGGTGATCCTCTTCGGCGTGGTCGGGCTCTTCGGGTTCAACTGGCAGGTGGCCGTGCCCTTGATCGCCCGCTTCGTCCTCCACCGTCAGGCGACGGGCTTCGGCGACCTGACGGCTGCGCTCGGAGCGGGCTCACTGGTGGCCGCGCTGGTGCTCGTCCGGAACCAGAACGCCACCGATCGCCGGCTCACCATCGGAGCGTCGGTACTCGGACTGACCCTGGTGGGACTCGGCCTGTCCACGTCCTACCTGCTCAGCCTGGCTCTTCTCGGGTTCGCCGGAGCGGCGGGGATCGTCACCTCGGTCACGGCCAACACCCGGCTGCAGCTGCTCACCCCGAACCACCTCCGGGGGAGGGTGATGAGCATCTACGTCCTGCTGATGGGGGGCACCACCCCGATCGGGTCGTTCCTGCTCGGCGAGGTGGCCGGCCGGTTCGGCACCGGGATGGCCCTGATCGTGTTCGGGTCGGTGACCACCGGCGTGGTGGCGGCCATCACCGTGGTGCGGCGACGGCCCTCCCGCTCCCCGGCTCCATGACACGCACAGCCGGCCCGCCGGCCGCCGCCTGGAGGCGGGACCTGCGGTGGGCCATGGTCACCGTGCGTTCGCCACCGCCCACGACCGGACCTCCTCGTCGGAGCTGGCCGCCAACTGATCGCTGATCCAGGCACCGGCGAGCTCGTCGCCGATGTGGCCCGGCCGGCCGCCGTCGCCGGCAAGCACCTGGTCGAGCAACCCCTCGGCCGCGATCACGCCGAACGGGTCCGGGTCATAGCCCCCGGCGCCGACCACCGCCCGGATCTGGTCGACGGTGAGCGCCGAGGTGCTCCACAGCTCGACGCAGGTGGCCACCTCGGCGGCCAGGAGCCCGCCGGCCAGGTAGGCCAGACGCGCCCCGTCGTCCCCGACGACCTGGAGCACGTCCCACCGCCGCCCGTCCCACGGACCCTCCCTGCGAAGCCGTTCGACGATGTCCGTGGGGACCACCCCGCGTCCGTCCGCATGCCGTTGCAACGCCTCGTTCAGCTTCGCTTCCGTCATCTCCACCGTCGTCCTCCTAATCGTCGAACCGTAGCCCGCCCTGCCACGCGCCCATCCTTTCCCACGCCCGCACACCCAGGCCCGCACCCGTCAGGCCCGACCCAACCGCCCGAAGCACGGGTACGGCACGTGGTGCAACCCCGATATGAGCACATGCTTCCCGGGCGCGCCCGACCCGGGATTCCCGCGCGCGGCCGGGCTGCTCGGAAGTGGCGGCCGACAGGACCGTCGGTCCGAGAGTACGGTCCGTTGGCGAGCCCATGCGGCCGACTCTGTCGGAGGCTCCATCCGGGCAGGATCCGGCCGTCATGCCCGAGGTCCAAACGGCGGTCGGCGCCACCCGGTCTCCCCGCTGGCCGTGCCATGATGACGACGTGCGATCCCGGTTACCCAAGGACCCGAACCTGCTCGCCATCCCCGCCTTCTTCGCCTGCATGCTGGCCGAGCACCGATGGCAGCGACGCCGGGCCGCCCGGGCTGTCCAGGCCGGTGCCAATAGCCCTGAGACCGCCCGCGGTGGCGACTCCGGCGGCGACGCCGGCGAGGCCGGCGAGTACGAGTGGCGCGATACGCTGGCCAGCCTGACCATGGGGACCGCCAGTCTGGTGACCCCGATCGTCATCCCCCGTCTCCTGCGCCCGTTCGCACTCGGGCGCGGTCGGTACGGCAAGCACCTGGCCGTCGGCGCACTCGGCGCCGCGGCCGTCGCCACCGGCGCCGGCCTGCTGGCCAGGCGGCGGACCGGACCTGCCGGGGCGCGGTGGGCCGTCCCCGGCCCCGCCCACACCGCACCGTCGCCGACCGGGGACGGGCAGTCGGCCCCGCCGGTCACCGCGGCGGAAGTCGACCGACCGCAGCGATCCCAGCCCGATCGCGCCGACCAGTTGGCGTCCGCCGCAGGGGTGACTGCCGTGATCCTGGGTGGAGTCGTCGTCTCGGCCACCTGGGCCACGGTCACCACGGCACCCCAGTTCTGGCGCCACCGGCTCTTCGGTGCACGCGGCAAGGGACCGCTCGCCCTGCTCGCCGCCGTCGCCGGCTGGGACTTCATCTACTACTGGAACCACCGGCTCGGCCACGAGTGCCGGTACCTCTGGGCCGTCCACGTCGTCCACCACTCGAGCGAGCGGTACAACTTCTCGACCGCCCTCCGCCAGCCCGTCCTCGACGATTTCGGACCCTACATCCCCTACGGCGTGCTGTGCCTCTTCGGCATGGCGCCCGAGGCGGTGCTGGTGGCCCGGTCGGTGAACCTCCTCTACCAGTTCTGGATCCACACCGAGAGCATCGGCCGGTTGGGCCGTCCCGAAGAGATCCTCAACTCCCCGTCCCACCACCGGGTCCACCATGGATCGAACTCCCAGTACCTCGACCGGAACTACGGCAGCATCCTCATCCTGTGGGATCGCCTGTTCGGCACGTTCGAACCGGAGGGCGAACGGGCGGTCTACGGCCTCACGAGGAACATCGGTACCTTCAATCCGGGTCGGATCGCGCTTCACGAGCACGCGCAGATGCTGAGCGGCGTGGCCGGCGCGACCACATGGGGGGAACGCCTCTCCTACGTGTTCCGGGGACCCGGCTGGGCGTACCGGCACGACGAGGAGCGGCTGGCCCTCGCCGACGCGGCGGAGGAGTCGTTGGCGCTCCAGTCGTCGTCGACGGAGGCCATCCGGGCGACCGCCTGAGGGCCGCGTCGGCCGCCGAGGCGGGCACGGAGCCGGCCAGAAGGCGCAGACGAGCGCCGACTCCTGACGACCGCAGCCCGCGGCCTGCACGTGTCGGTGCTCCACGGACCCCTCACCGACCGGGGCCGGCAGCACGTTGACATCGCGTTCCTGGTGCGCCGTGTCTGTGGGACCCGCGAGTCGCCGGATCTCCCACCCTTCAGCATCTCCACCACCACGGCATCATCAGGTTGCACGACAGCGCGCGAAGGCGGTGGCCGGCGTCGCACCCGTCTGTTCGGAGTACCGGTCGCTCCCGAACACGTCACCGGCGAGACCCTCGTGCCGGCCAGGCCCGCGGACATTCCGGATGCGGCCACCCGACCACCAGGGTTTGCCCACCACCATCCGCTGGACCCGGTTGGTGTCCTCGTGGATCTGGATGGCCGGTTCCGGGGACACGTCCGATGCCTCGGGTTCGCTCAGCCTCGTTGATGCGGCAACTCGTGCCAACCCCTCTGCTGAATTCCCCAGAGTTGGAGGGATTTTGTATGGATGAACCTCGTCTGGCGGCGGTGTCCGCTGGCGTCAGCAAACCTCAGTGGTCCGGCTGGTCGGCACCGGGAACGGTGGGAGTTCGAAAGATGGTCTGCAGGTAGAACCCTGCCTTGGCCGAGATGCGCTCTCTTCGGTAGAACCGCTCGACCGCTTCGAATGCCTCGTCAGCGGTCGTGACACCGATTCGTCGCCCAAGGAGTCGCACGTCGTCGTCATCGACGCCGATCCGAGCCGACATGGCCTTCATGGCAAAGAGGTACTCAGGGGAGGGGACGACGACGCGAATGCCCTCGCTCTCCACGGTGAACTGCTGACCGCGGTCTTCGAAGTCAGGCAATAGCTTTTTCACCCCGTCGTTTAGCCAATCTCGCGGCAGCTCGAACTCCTCCGCCATGATCCAAGCAACCTCATAGACCCGCATCTTCGGTTCGAAGATCGCGTCGACGTCGCGCGTTGCCCGGTCCCCGCTATAGGCCAAGGCGATCGCCCCTCCTCCAACGACCATCATGTCCACAGAGAGTCCAAGGGCGGCACATCTTCGACCGAGCTCGGCGAGCAGCTCCGTGATTCGCTCCTGCCCCAGCAGCGGACCGTCGGACCTCACGCCGACTCCAAGGCATCGGGATCGATCATGACGCCGCGGGAGCGGAAGGGCTCAGGTGAATGGGAACGGAGGTACTCGTTGAATGCCGGATCGTCAGCCACGAACCACTCGTCCTCGAGTCCGATACCATCCGTCCAGAGGGGCACGGGGGAATCGCCCCGTGCGGCCATCTCCTCGGTGACTCCGGCGAGAAGTGCGTCCCAGCGCCGGTCCCCCGTCGTAGACGGGCGAGCCAGAAACACACGCCGATCAATCGGTCGAGAGATCCACTTGGAGTTCGATCGTTGTTCACGGACGATTCGGAGGAGTTCCCTCAGGGACCAACCACCGCGGATTCCAGACCGAATTGCCGCGGACGCCTGCGGCGTCGTCACGAGGCCATGGACGAAGATGGCACTCTCCGAACCCGCATCGATGGCATCCAGAATGCGCTGAAGAACAAGTGGACCGGCGACCTTGACCCCACGCTCATAGGCGCAAATGTTGCTCTCCGATGGCAACCATTCACGACCCCCTGGGGCACGGGGCGCCATTCCGAGACTGGTTGCGTGACCAGGGGATTCGCGAAGTGACCGCCGTGTTGGTTGACTGGCGGGGAT
>Ga0080006_1141576_pt1 | contig 20021 bp, 20 predicted proteins | sample RS3BMetagenome_FD_69209 | JGI IMG/M metagenome (GOLD analysis project Ga0080006, IMG submission 69209) | Ferric oxide microbial mat and aquatic microbial communities from Rainbow Spring, Yellowstone National Park, USA - RS3B (SPADES... ...
CGGGCGGGGGGCCGGGCGTGGGGGGGTTTTCCCTTTGGGGCCCGCGGTGTTCCTCGGGTCGCGGGGTGGTTTGAAGCTAAACAAGCCGGTGGTCGGCATGGCACGGTCGATCGACGGCAACGGCTACTGGCTGGTGGCCGCGGACGGGGGGATCTTCTCCTTCGGGGACGCGGTCTTCCACGGCTCCACCGGGTCGCTCGTGCTCAACCGCCCGATCGTGGGGATGACCGTGGCCCCGAACGGGTACGGCTACACGATGGGCGCCTCCGACGGGGGTGTGTTCGCCTTCGGGAGCGCGGTGTTCAACGGGTCGCTCGGCGCTGACCCGCCGGCTGCGCCGGTGGTGGCGATCGCGTCCACCTGACCGGCCGGGGGCAGGGGACGCAGTCGCCGGGGCAGGGGCGGCGCCGGCTCACTCCCTCCGGAGCATGGCCCGCTCCACCGTCTCTGGGGACGGCGGCCTCCCGAGCGACGAGATCGACGACCGGTCGGTCGCCAGCCCGTCGAGCAGGAGCGCGAGGTAGCGGCGCCAGAGCTCGGGTGCGTCGCCGCCAACGTAGTCGGCGACGGATCCCACCATCTTGACCAGCATGAGCACGTCCATCGCCACCAGGTCGCCCCGGAGGTGCCCGCCCGCCTGGGCCCGCTCGATGAGCTCGGTGACCATCGGGGTGAGCCGGTCCCGGGCCTCGGCCACGTGGTGGCTCCCGAACCCGCTGTGGAGCAGCACGTCCCGGAGACCCCGGTCGATCACCTGGCGCGCCAGCGAGCGCTCGAGGAAGTAGACGAACCCCTCCCAGGGGTCCGGGTGCCCGACCGCCTCGACGGCCAGCGCCATGAGCTCGTCGATCCGGTCGGCGAACAGCGCTTCGACCAGCGACTCCTTGTTGGGGAACCGCCGGTAGACCGTCCCCACCCCCAACCCGGCCCGCTCCGCCACGTCATTGAGGGTGGCGTCGAGCCCGCGCTCGGCGAAGACCTGGGCCGCCGCCTCCAGGACCCGCTCCCGGTTCCGGGCGGCGTCCGCCCGGAGGACGTGCGCCACGGGCCCGACGGTGCTCGCCGTACCGGGGACTCCCGGTGTTCCCGTCGTGTTCACCATGAGTTCCTCCCCCGACCCCCTCTAAACGGATGATACAGCTCCGGTTACTGGTACAGTGGTCGACGAAACGGAGGGAGTTGCTCCGCATAGCGACCCCCGCGAATTCTGCCACCTACGACCCCTGCATCTGGGGCCCCTGCATCTGGGGCCCCTGCATCTGGGGCCCCTGCATCTGGGACCCCTGCATCTAGGACCCATAGAGGAGACCACCCGATGACCACGCTGCTCGCCGAGGAACGTCCCGGGGAGACTCGGGCGCACGAGAACCCCCACCACGAACGCCGGTGGCTCATCCTGGCCGTGCTCGGCCTGGCCCAGCTGATGGTGGTGCTCGACTCCACCATCGTGAACATCGCCCTGCCGACGGCCCAGCACGCCCTGCGCTTCTCGAACGCGGACCGCCAGTGGATCGTGACCGGGTACGCCCTCTCCTTCGGCAGCCTGCTCCTGATCGGCGGACGGCTCTCGGACCTCCTCGGCCGCAAGCGCGCCCTGATCACCGGGCTGGTGGGGTTCGCCGGTGCCTCGGCCCTCGGCGGCTTCTCGACCAGCTTCACCATGCTGCTGGGCGCCCGCGTGCTCCAGGGTGGGTTCGGAGCGCTCCTCGCCCCCTCCGCGCTCTCCCTCCTCACCACCACGTTCACCGACCCGGCCGAGCGGGGCAAGGCGTTCGGCATCTACGGTGCCATCGCCGGGGGCGGGGGGGCGATCGGACTGCTGCTGGGGGGCGTGCTCACCTCCTACGCCTCGTGGCGCTGGACGCTCTTCGTCAACCTCGCTATCGCCGCCGTGGCCGTCCCCGCCGCCTCGACCCTCCTGCGCCACAGCCGGCCCGCCACCCGTGAGCCGATCGACCTGCCGGGCGTGGCGACCGCCACGGCGGGGCTGTTCTCCCTCGTGTACGGCCTTTCCCACGCCGAGACGACCTCGTGGACGGACACGGCCACCCTGGGCTTCCTCGGTGCAGCGGCGCTCCTGCTGGTGGCCTTCGTGGCCGTCGAGCGGAGGGTCGCCTTCCCGCTCCTGCCGCTGCGGGTGGTCCTCGACCGCAATCGCGGGGGGTCGCTCCTGGCCATGTTCACCGCCGGGGCCGGGATGTTCGGGGTCTTCCTGTTCCTCACCTACTACCTCCAGGGGACCCTCCACTACAGCCCGGTGCTCACCGGGATCGCCTTCCTCCCGATGATCGGCGCCCTCATCGTGGCGGCCCAGGTCGCCACGATCGTCCTCCTCCCCCGGATCGGGCCGAGGCCGCTGGTGCCGTCGGGGATGCTGCTGGCCGCGGTCGCCATGGTCCTGCTGACCCAGATCGGGCTGACGTCGGGCTACAGCGCGCACATCCTCCCTGCGCTCCTGCTCCTCGGGGTCGGCTTCGGCCTGATCATGGCGCCGGCGATGAACACCGCCACGCTCGGGATCGACCCCAAGGACGCCGGGGTCGGCTCCGCCATGGTCAACACCTCCCAGCAGGTCGGCGGGTCGATCGGCACCGCGCTGCTCAACACGCTGGCTGCCGGGGCGGTGACGTCGTTCGTCCTCGGCCACCGCACCACGGTGGCGGGGGCCGACCTGGTGGCCCAGGCCACCCTTCACGGATACCGGGTCGCCTTCGTCTGGTCGGCGGTCATCTTCGTGACCGGCGCCGTCGCCTCGCTGCTGCTCCTGCGTGGCGGCGTGGCACGCTCGGCGTCCGAAGAGGAGCTGATGCTCGCCGTCGCCCACTGATCCATCCGGGACGGCCACTCGGTCCGGTCCGGTCCGGTCGGTCCGGTCGGTCCGGTCGGTCCGGTCCGGCAGCAGGCCGCCGGCCGTCGGTCAGGGCTCGGTGACCGCGCCCCGTTCCGCCCCGGTGACGAGGCGCGCGTACTTGGCCAGGACGCCGGTGGTGTACCTCGGCTCCGGGTGCTTCAGCCCACCCCTGCGGCGTGCCAGCTCGACGTCGTCGACCACCAGGTCGATGCGGTGGGCGACGACGTCGACCACGATGCGGTCGCCGTCCGTCACCAGGGCGATCGGACCCCCGTCGACCGCTTCGGGCGCGACGTGGCCGATGCAGAACCCGTGCGTGCCGCCCGAGAACCGGCCGTCGGTGACCAGGGCGCAGTCGCCGCCCCGGCCGACCCCCTTCATCGCCCCGGTCACCGCCAGCATCTCGCGCATGCCCGGGCCCCCCTTCGGCCCCTCGTAGCGGATGACGACCACCGTGTTCGGCTCGATCCGCCCGGCGAGGATGGCCTCCATCGCCGCGTCCTCGCCGTCGAACACCCGGGCGGTGCCCTCGAAGGTGAGGGTGTCGATGCCGGCCACCTTCACCACCGCCCCCTGCGGGGCGAGCGATCCGGTGAGGACGGCGATCCCCCCCTGGGTATGGATGGGGTCCGCCATCCCGTGGACGACGTCGCCGTCGGGCGCCGGAGGGTCGAGCACTGCCAGGTTGTCCGCCACCGTGCGGCCGCTCACGGTCAGGCAGTCCCCGTGGAGGAGACCGGCGTCGAGGAGCTCCTTCATCACCACCGGCACCCCGCCGATCCGGTCGAGGTCGCTCATGTGGTACTTGCCGTGCGGCTTGGTGTCGGCCAGGTGCGGCACCCGGGCGGCGATCCGGTTGAAGTCGTCGAGCTCGAGCGCCACCCGGGCCTCGCTGGCGATGGCCAGGAGGTGGAGCACCGCGTTCGTCGAACCGCCGACGGCCATCACCACCGCGATGGCGTTCTCGAACGCCTCTTTGGTCATGATGGTGCGCGGCCGGATCCCCGAGCGGAGGAGGGCCACCGCGGCCCTGCCCGACTCGTAGGCCGAGTCGTCGCGGCGCCGGTCGACCGCCGGGGCCGAGGAGCTGCCCGGCAACGACATGCCGAGCGCCTCCGCCACCGACGCCATGGTGTTGGCGGTGAACATGCCGGCGCACGAGCCTTCGGTCGGGCAGGCGTTGTGCTCGATGAGGCTGAGCTCCTCGTCGGAGAGGGCGTCGACCGCGTGGGCCCCCACCGCCTCGAACACCGAGGTGATGTCGAGCGCCCGGTCCCGGACCCGGCCCGGCAGGATCGACCCGGCGTAGACGAACACGCTCGGCAGGTTGAGCCTGGCCGCCGCCATCAACATCCCCGGCAAGGACTTGTCGCAGCCGGCCAGGGTCACCATGGCGTCGAACCGCTCGGCGTGCATCACCGTCTCGACGGAGTCGGCGATCACCTCCCGGCTGACCAGGGACGCCCGCATCCCCTCGTGCCCCATCGAGATCCCGTCCGAGACCGCGATGGTCACGAACTCGAACGGGTACCCGCCGGCGTGGCGGACCCCGTCCTTGGCCCGCTGGGCCAGGCGGGAGAGCGGCATGTTGCAGGGGGTGACCTCGTTCCACGACGAGGCCACCCCGACCTGCGGCTTGTCCCAGTCGTCGTCGGTCATCCCGACGGCGCGGAGCATGGCCCGGGCCGGCGCACGGGTCGGGCCGTCGGTGACTTCGTAGCTCCGGGGCTTCATGCCCACCAGGGGCGCCTCGGACGGGTCGGTCGGGTGGGAATCGCTCATCGGCTCATGGTAGGGCGCGCGACACACCTCCCCGGCCCGGGCCTGGACCGGACCCCGGCGCCCCCTAGGCTGGGTCGATGACGCCAGACCCGCCTCCGACCCGGCGCACGGTGTTCGGACCGGACGAGGTGGCAGAGGCGGCGGCGTGCGTCGCGTTGGAGGGCTACGCCACCGTGCGCGGGGCGCTGGGCGGCCGAGAGCTGGACCAGCTCGAAGCGCAGCTCACCGAGGCCCAGCGACAGCTCGTCGCCGGGGTCCTGGACGCACGGTACGGCACGGCCGTCCTGGACGACCCGGATGCGACCGTCGACGGGAGGCCCTTCGCCCACTACGTCACGTTCGTCACCGAGGTGGCACCTGCGGCGGCGGCGGTCGTCCGGGCCCCGGTCGTCGCGGGCCTGGCCCGGTCGGTGCTCGGCGAGCAGGCGTGGCTCCTCGACAAGGAGCAGTTCGGCGTCGTCTACCAGGACGCCCGTCCCGGTCCCGGGTCGGGCTACTCGCGCATCGGCTGGCACACGGACCACCAGTCGGGGCCGCACCTCGCCATCTGGCCCGGCCTGGCGTTCACCGTGCATATCGATCCCACCTCGCCCGCCAACGGGTTCCTCCGCGTCCTCCCCCGCAGCCACCTGGGCGGGACCTCGGGGATGCCGCCGGGCTTCGAGCGCGTCCCGGGGGAGATCGCCCTCTACACCGAGCGGGGCGATCTCCTCTTCCACCATGCCGACCTGTGGCATGCCGCCGCCCGCGCCACCGACGACGGCGACGCTGCCGTCCGCAGGCACCTGCGCGGCAGCTGGTACGGGGGAAAGCCGCTCGAGGAGGGACACGGCACCGACGACTTCGTCAAGAACGCCCGGCGCTGACCGGACGCCGGCCCACCCTCCTCACCGCGAGGGGGAGGACCGCTCCCCCACCCGGACCACGATCTTCCCGGTATTGGAGCCGGCCAGCATCCCGATGAAGGCCGATGCGGCGTGCTCGATGCCCTCGACCACCGTCTCGGGGGCCTGGAGCGAACCGTCGGCGAGCCACCCCTTCGCCCTGGCCACGTACTCGTCGCGGAGGTCGAGGTGGTCCCCGACGATGAAGCCCCGGATCGTCAGCCGCTTCCCGACGACGAGGCTCATGTTCCGGGGGCCGCACGGTGCCTCGGTGGCGTTGTAGTTGGACACCGCCCCGCAGGCGGCGATCCGGCCGAAGGGGCGCGCCGCGGTGATCGCCGCCTCGAGGTGCTCGCCGCCGACGTTGTCGAAGTAGACGTCGATCCCCTCCGGGGCCGCCTCCGCCAACAGCGTCGCCACCCGGCCCGACCGGTAGTTGAAGGCGGCGTCGCAACCGAGGGCGCCCGTCAGCAGCGCCACCTTCTCGTCCGAACCCGCGCTGGCGACCACACGGCCTGCCCCGAGCAGCCGGGCGATCTGCGCGACCGCGCTGCCGACCGCCCCGGCGGCGCCCGACACGAACACGATGTCCCCCGGGACGAAGGCGGCCACCGCCACCAGGCCGGCGTAGGCGGTGAGCCCGGTCATCCCCAGGATCCCGAGGTGGTAGGAGAGGTGGTCGACCGTCGGGTCCGCCCTTTGGAAGAGCGCGGCGGGTCCGGTGGCCCACTCGCGCCAGCCCAGGTTGTGGAGGACGGTGTCCCCTGGGGCGAACGACTCGCTGGCCGACTCCACCACCTCGCCGACCGCGCCCCCCTGCATCGTGGCGCCGAGCTCGAAGGGAGGGACGTACGAAGGGACGTCGTTCATGCGGCCACGCATGTACGGATCGACCGATACGAACAGGTTGCGGACCAGCACCTCGCCCGGTGCGGGGTCCGGCACGGACACCTCCACCACCGAGAAGTTCTCCTCGGTGGGCACGCCGTGGGGCCGCGAGGCGAGCCGCACCTCCCGTCCTGTCCGCACTCCGCTCATGGTCGCTGCTCCGCTCATGGTCGCTGCTTCCCCCCCCGTTCGCACGGTTGTCCGGGCCCGGTGCCGGGCACCCCCACGTTAGGGGGAGGGACGACCGGCCGAGCCGGTGGGCGGTAGGGCGAGGGACGCGGAAGCCGCCAGGTTGGGTAGATTCTGGCCCCGGGGCCGGGTTACCCGACGGCGCCCGCCACCGCGCGGGGCACACGGCCCACCGCCGGTCGGCACCGTCGCCTCGAGACGTGGAACCGGAAGCCATCGATCCCAGGGGAGAAGCGATCACATGACGGACGCGATGCGGGCCGAGACGGTCGAGATCAGGGGGAGCGGAGGGGATCCCGTCGAGGCGTACCTGGCCCAACCGCTGGACGGCGGAAGGCACGGTGGGGTGGTCGTCATCCACCACATGCCCGGCTACGACGAGGCCACCAAGGAGATCACCCGGACCTTCGCCGTCCACGGCTACCTTGCCATCTGCCCGAACCTCTACAGCCGCGAGGCGCCGGGAGCGAGCCCCGACGACGCCGCCGCGGCCGCCCGGGCTCTCGGGGGGGTCCCCGACGGCCGGCTGGTGGGGGACGTGGCGGGGGCGATGGCGGCCCTGACCGCCCTCCCCTCGTCGAACGGGAAGGTGGCGACCATCGGCTACTGCTCCGGTGGCCGGCAGTCGTTCCTGGCCGCCTGCTCCCTCGACCTCGACGCGGCGGTCGACTGCTACGGGGCCTTCGTGGTGGGAGCGCCCCCGGAAGGCATGCCCTGGAAGGTCGGGCCCATCGTCCAGATGGCACCGGACCTGTCGTGCCCCCTCCTCGGCCTCTTCGGGGCGGAGGACCAGCACCCGTCGCCCGCGCAGACCGCCGAGCTCGAGGCCGCTCTGACCGCCGCAGGCAAGTCGTTCGAGTTCCACACCTACGAGGGCGCCGGGCACGCCTTCTTCGCGGTGGACCGCCCGAGCTACCGTCCGGAGGTGGCCCGGGAGGGCTGGAACCAGATCTGGACGTTCTTCGGCACACACCTGGCCGGTTGAGGCGCCCCGTCCACGGGACCCCGGACCACCGACCGCCGCGTGGCGGCCGACCACGCAGGCGGAGCACCCATCAGCCGCGCGAACGGGAGGAATGACCATGTGCACCTATCAGACCGAGCGGATCGGCATCCGCGGGAGCGGCAAGGGCCGGGACGGCTGGTTCTCGCTGACCGACGCCACCGTGTACTTCGACCATCCGGTCCACTTCCCCGCCGAGCACGCGCTCACCATCGACTTCCTCAATCCGGCCAGGGGCGCCCAGGCCCGGGTCGCCGTCGAGCTCGACGCCGCCTCGGCCCGGGCGCTCGCCCTCGGGATCCTGGCGTCGCTGGAGGCCGTCCCGCCGGAGCTGCTCGCGGAGGCGACACCCGGAGCGTGAACCGGGTGTGAAGGGGACGCCGGCGGCGGGTCCGGGGCGCGAGCGGGGAGCGGGGGCCAGCCCGGTCAGGTCGGCGGCGGGGATCGGTCGGGGTCCGCTCCCTGGACCCCCGGTGGGGACCAGGTGAAGTTGGGGGCGCGGTGCCCGAGGAACGAGGCGATGCCCTCGCTCCGGTCGCTCCCCGCCTCCTCCTCCGCCATCCAGGTCCGCTCCAGGTCGTCGGGGACGCGTCCGGTCCGCGCGACGGCGTCGACCATCGACTTCGCCGCGGCCTGCGAGAGCAGCGACCGCTCGTGGGCCAGCGTGTCGACCAGTTCCGCCAACCGGTCTTCGGCGGCGTCGGGGGCGTGGAGCTCGTCGACCAGGCCCAGCTCCAACGCCCGGCCGGCCTCGACCAGCTCGCCGGAGAACAGGAGGAACTTGGTGACCGACGGCCCGAGGATGCGTACCGCCCGCTCGACGGCGAACGCCGGGTACACGATCCCGAGCCGGGAGGGGGTGATCCCGAACCTGGCCGTCGTGTCGGCGATCCGCAGGTCGCAGGCGAGCGCGATCTGGGTGCCGCCGCCGACACAGGATCCGGTGACGAAGGCGACGGTCGGGACCGGGACGGCGGCGAGGGACCGTTCGGCGTCCTCGTTCGCCACCTGGTAGTCGGCAGCGGAGTGGTCGACCAGTCCCTCGATGTCGGCACCCGCACAGAAGTGGTCGCCCGCTCCCCGCACGACCAGCAGCCGCACCGACCGGTCGGCGGCCAACCGCCGGCAGGTCGCCGCCAGCTCCTCCCACATGCGGTACGTCATGGCATTCCGCTTGCGAGGGTTGCTGATCCGCACCGTGGCGATCCCACCGACCACCGTGCCCGTGATCTCTCCGCCGCCCCGGGTGCCACCGGGCCCCCACTCCGATCGGTCCACCGGTCCCCCCTTCCCCCCGGTCCGGCCGGGCCTCCCGCTCACCGGCACGGTAGCCGCCGGGAGCCTCACCCCGGCGACGTGTCCGCCCTCGCCGTCGCCATGGCGTGGAACCCGCCGTCCACGTGGATGACCTCGCCGGTGATCGCACGGGCCAGGTCCGACAGCAGGAAGCAGACCGTGTCGGCGACCGGAGCGGGGTCGGTCGGCGACCAGGGGAGCGGCGCGGTCGTGTCCCACGCCCGTAGGAGCTGCTCGAACCCGGGGATCCCCCCGGCCGCTCGGGTGTGGAGCGGACCCGCGGCCACCAGGTTGACCCGGATCCGCCGGGGACCGAGGTCGCGGGCCAGGTACCGGCCCGTGGACCGCAGCGCCGCCTTGCAGACACCCATCCAGTTGTAGACCGGCCAAGCCCGGTCGTCGGCGTCGAAGTCGAGCCCGACCAACGAGGCGCCACCGGGGGCGGCCAGGGCGTCGAGCAGGCGCGCCACCGCGGCGAACGTCCAGGTGCTGGTCCGGAAGGCGAGCTCGACGGCGTCGCTCCGGGCATCGCACATCTCGCCCGCCAGCGCCTCCGGTGGGGCGAACGCCACCGCATGGAGCGCGCCGTCGAGCGGGCCGGCCGCGGCTCGCAGGGCGACGATCGCCGCCTCGGTGGCCGGAGCATCGGTGAGGTCCAGCGGCAGCACCTCGATGCTCGGATCCAGTGCGGCGGCAAGCTCGGTTGCACGGTCGTAGACGCGCGGCAGGGCCGTCATGACCACCTGTGCACCCAGGGCGAGCGCCCGCTCGGCCGTGGCGTGGGCGATGCTGTCGGCGGTGGCCACCCCAGTGACCAGGATCCGCTTCCCGTCCAGGAGCCCCCCGGTCACGATCCGCTCCCCGCGTCGGTTGCCGGCAGGTCGGCCGCCGGCGGATGGAGATCGCGCATGGCCGCGTCCTTGGCCTGCGACTGCTCGGCCATGGCCCGGCGATGGTCGTGGAGCGCCGCCCGCAGCCGCTCGTCGTGGGTGGCCAGCACCCGCGCCGCCAGGAGGCCCGCGTTGACGCCCGCACCGATGGCCACGCTCGCCACGGGGATCCCGGCCGGCATCTGGACGATGGAGAGCAAGGAGTCGACGCCGTCGAGGCGTGCGAGGGGAACGGGAAGGCCGATGACCGGCAGGACGGTCACCGACGCCAGCATCCCGGGAAGGTGGGCGGCACCCCCCGCGGCACCGATGAGCACTTCGAGCCCGCGGCCCTCGGCCGCCGCCCCGTACTCGAGGAGCAGGTGGGGGGTCCGGTGCGCCGAGAGCACCCGGACCTCCGCCGTCACCCCCAGCTCGGAGAGCACGTCGTGGGCGGGGGCAACCACCGGCCAGTCGGAGTCGCTCCCCATCACGATCCCGACCCGGACGCCCGCGCTCACCGGGCCCCCAGGGCACGGGCGGCGGAACGGGCGGACGCCAGCGCAGCGTCCGGGTCGGCGGCCAGCGCGGTGACGTGCCCGAGCTTCCGTCCCGGGGCATGGGCTTTCCCGTAGAGGTGGACCCGGACACCCGGTTCGCGTAGGGCGTGGGCGAGGCCCTCAGCCAGGTCGGCGGGCCGGTCTCCTCCGAGCACGTTGACCGTCGCGCACGCCGGCACCAGGAGGTCGGTCGCGCCCAGGGGCAGATCGAGGACGGCCCGGAGGTGGTTCTCGAACTGGCTGGTGGCCGTGGCGTCGATGGTGGCGTGGCCGCTGTTGTGGGGCCGGGTGGCCAGCTCGTTCACGACCAACGACCCGTCGGTGGTGAGGAACAGCTCGAGGGCCATGATCCCCGTCACGTCGATGCCGTTGGCGATGGAGACGGCGATCTCGACCGCCCGGAGCGCAACGGCCTCGGGCACGCGCGCCGGCATCACCAGCTCGTGGCAGATCCCGTCGCGTTGGACGGTCTCGACCACCGGGTAATGGACCACATGACCGTCCGGTCGCCGGGCGACGAGCACGGCGAGCTCGGTAGCGATGGGCACCCGTTCTTCGAGCAGGACCCGCCCGCCCGGTGGCGACAGGTCGAGCGGGCCGAGGTCGTCCGGCGAGGAGGCGAGGGCGACCCCGCGCCCGTCGTAGCCGCCGCGGGGCGCCTTGACCACGACCGGCCATCCGTGGTCCCGCCCGAAGGAGGCGATCGCGTCGGTGTCTCCCGGTGCGACGTCGAGGAACGCCGGCACCGGGTAGCCGGCTCCCTCCAGGACGGCACGCGCCCACGACTTGTCCTGGGCCAGCCGCAACGCAGACGGTCCGGGCCGCACGGCGTGACCCTCCGCGACCAGGCGCTCGACGTGAGCGTTCGGGACCAGCTCGTGGTCGAAGGTCACCACCTGGGTGGTCTGGGCCAGGTCGAACAGGGCGGCGAGGTCGTCCGGACGGCCGGCATGGTGCGACGCTCCGGCCCGGACGGCCGGAGCGTCGCTCCGGGGCGTCATCACCCGCAGGTCGATGTCGAGGGCGATGGCCGCCTGATGGGTCATGCGGGCGAGCTGACCTCCGCCCACCATGCCCACGATGGCGGTGGTCGTCGGAGCCGGGAGCACCGGGTGGGTCAGGAGGCTCATGCGAAGTACTCCGGCCGGCTCACCGCGGTCTCGGACACGAACAGCACGCCCGGACGCTTGGCCAGGACCGCCCGGAGCGCGTCGATCAGCGCGTCGGCCCGCTCCACCGGCACGACGGTCAGGAGCAACCGGAGCGCATCCCGGTCGTTGAAGTGGAGGCGCCCCTGGTGGAACCCTCCGTGGCCGAGCCCCGAGACGCCGGAGAGGACGGTGTAGCCGGCGGCACCGGATGCGGTCAGGAGGTCGGTCACCGCGGGAACGTCCTCCCCCGAGACGACCACTTCGATCTTCGTCATGGCTGTGAGTCCGGCGTGCGTCATGAGGCAGCTCCCTCCGAGTTGGCTTGGCGATTGAGGATCGGTACCCAGGCACCGTCAGGCAGACGGGTGCACCAGGCGGTGTCGGGCGCGTCCCGGGCGACGAGCCGGACCCAGGCGCCGTCGAAGAGATGGCGGAGGATCGGGTTGCGGGCGATGACTCCGTCGATCCGGTCCCTCGGCGCCTCGACCAGCGTCAGCAGGCGGACCGGCTCGTGGACCGGGCCCTCCCCGTCCTCGACGGACTGCGACGGGAGGCCGGCCCGCAGATCCCCCCCGACCCCGACCAAGACGCCGATCCCGTTGATCGGGTTGTGCAACGTCTTGTCGCCGGCCCCGAACACGTCCGGGTCGACCGTGGAGAAGTAGTACTGCGCGTTGATCCACTGGGCCACCACCATCGGGGCGGTGAGGATCGTCTCGAGGGCGGTGCCGTCGAGGTCGGCGTCGGTGTCGTAGGAGTGGAGGAACACCCGGCCGTCGAGGTCCAGACCCCGGGTCAGGTCGCGTGACCCGACGAGGAACGCCGCGTTGCGCGCCAGTCCCCACTCCGGACGGGGTTCGGCCCAGTCCCCGGAGCGGGCGCGCACCTGGCGCTCGGCCGAACGGGAGCGTCGGGCTCCCGGCAGCCGGCGCAGCCGGTCGCGCGCGTTGGCGGACCCGGCGCGCACGAGGTCAGCGGCGAGCTGGTCAACCAGGGCACCGTGCGTGGCCGGGACCGTCCCCCGGTCGAGGACCGTGACGGAGTCGGTCGCCGTGTCGTGCTCCGCCGCCACGAACCAGCTCCCGTCGGGGATGTCGATCCCCCGGGCACGGAGCTCGTCGCGCACGAGCGGATCGTTGCAGATGGCCGCGGCGACCCGGGCGTTCGGTGCCCCGCGATTCCCCCCGCACGCACCGCAGTCGAGGGCGGCGGCGTGGGGGTTGGCGGTGGTGGTGGACCCGTGGCCGCAGAACACGACGAGGGGGGCGAACCCGCCGGTCAGGCCCATCGTGCGCAACGCGGTCTCCGCCACCAGCACCCGCTCCTCGAGTTCGAAGCCCGTAAGGCCGACCCCGGGGACGTCCGGCCGGCCGACCACCACCACCGTGGACGGGTGTCGTTCGCCGCGCGCCCGCGGGCGGAGCGTACGGACCAGGGCGCGGGGACCGAGCACCCAGCCACCCGCTTCGGCGATGCCGAACATCGAGACGGGAGCGTGCGACAGCGAGGCGACGGTGCGCTCCGCGGTGGTCCTGGCCTGCCGTCGCTCCACCCGTTGCGCGGTCGCCGCCTCCGATCCCGGGGCGCCCCGCTCGGGGATCTCGACGTCCGGCTCGATCAGGACCGGTGCGGACGGGTAGCTCTCGACCGAGCCGACCGGCCGGAACCGGATGGGCGTGGCGAAGAAGCCGGCGAACCCCAACGTGTCGTAGGGGCCGGCCTCCTCGAGATGGCGCCGCATGCCCTCGGAGCGGACGTCGATGCAGAAGACCACCTGGGCCACCGGCGAGCCCACCGGAGCCGGGGGGCGGTCCAGGAGCCGGAGCAGACGGGCCTGGTGGCCCGCCTCCAGGGCAGCGAGGACGGTAGAACCCCGCTCGGCTGACGTGGGGGAGGTGACGAGACGCTCGGCCCAGCCGAAGATCTCCTCGCCCGGCTCGTCCAGGGCGAGCGCGGCGAGGACCGCCCGCGCCCGATCCCGGGGGGTCACCCCGCCAGCAGCACCGGACACCCGGGGCATGGAGTGCACGGTGGGAGCAAGGCCCGCCCCGGCACGGCCCGTGCGCGCGTGGGCCAGCACCTCGGCCTCGTAGGTGAGCCGGATCGCCACCAGGTCCATCAGGGAGATCCTCGGAACCACGTCCTCCGGTCCGGCCCAGTCGTCGCACCACTTGGCCCAGCCCGCCCATCCCGGGAGCCTGGCCAGCTGGCCGCGGAGCTCGTCGACCCGCTCCGTCGGGTGGACCCCGAGCCGCTCGAGGGCGTGGAGCACTGCTTCGTCGGGCGCCTCGGGCGCCTCTTCCACCGCCAGGGTGAGCCCGGGCCCGGCCAACCGCCGCGCCCGGCGCTCGTGACGGACCACCTGGCGCCACCGGGCATAGGCCCGACCCGGACCGTCGCCGGGCGAGCCGTCGTGACCGGGCCTGGTGAGGAGCGCGCACCAGCGGCCGACCTCGCCATCGACCGCCGGCGCCACCGCAGTGCCGTGGGCGGCGTCGAACCGCTCCGCAGCACACCGCGGGTCGACCCGGGGGACCGCCGCCCCCACGCCGTGGAGCAGGTCCGTGGCCACCACCGTGGCCGCGTCGACCCGCCAGCCACGCACGTCCCGTCGGGAGCCTTCCACCAGACCCGGGAGCCGGGCCGTCACCGCCGCCGTCAGGTCCCCGACCGCGACCTGCCCGTCGCGCAGCGCGCGCCCCAGAGGCGCGTCGCCCGGGTATCCGGCGGCGCCGAACCAGCGCCTCGCCTCGGCAACCGCCTCGTCGAAGGGTCTCTCGACGAGCCCGAGCAGCGGATTGACCGCCACGAACCGGTCGATGGGCCATACCGGGGCGATGAGGCGTGCGGCGTCGGCGAGGTCCACCCGCAGCCGTGCCGCCTCCTCCGACAGACCGCTCATCGCCCACTCCGCACCGCGTACGCCGGCGACTGCCCGGCCATCTCCAGCTCGCGGAGCGCGAGCGGGACGGACGACGGGACTTCGTTGTCCCCCAGACGCACCGCGGGCGCGGGCGCGGGCGGCGGAAGGCTGACGGCGGCGAGCCGCGCCGTCAACCGGGGTCCGACTCCTCGGTGCTGGAGCGCCAACCAGGCACCGCCGATCGCGCACCCCAGCGCGGCCAGCACCAGCGGAGCGCTGACGAACCCCGGTCCCGATGAGACGAGCACCGTTGCCAGCGCGCGGTGCAATCCGTCGGCGACGGCGAGGTACAGCCCCCCCACCGCCAACACTGCGCCGCCGAAGGCCAGCGACCAAGCGGGCGAGCCGACCGGACCGCTGAGCCAGGTCCAGCATCCCTGCACCGTGATGGTGCCGGCCACGGCGGCCATGAACCACCAGTCGGCGCTGTAGACCGGCACCGCTCCGATCCCCGTCCACCAGAGACCCAGGGCACCGGTGGCGACGCACGCCAGGGCCACCCGGAGCACATCGGACGGGACCCGTCCCCGGGGCCGGTAACGGCGCCAGGCGGCCTCGACGCGGGTGGTGTCCCCCGCGCCGAGGAACCGGGCCGACTTGTAGAGGGCATGGCCGACCAGGTGAGTGAGGGCGACGGCCGGCGCCCCGGCGGCGCACGCCAACAACATGAATCCCATCTGGGCCGAGGTCGAGGCGGCCAGCGACCCTTTCACGTCCGTCCGGTAGTGCAGGGAACCTGCCGATCGCAGGATGGTCACCACGGCACCGACGGCGATCAGCACGTTGGCCGGCCAGGCGAGCGCGAGTACCGCACCGAAGCGCACCAGGACAACCGCACCGGCGTTCACCACGCCGGCGTGGAGGAGGGCGGAGACCGGCGTCGGGGCAGAGACCGTCCCCGGCAGCCAGTTGGGAAGCGGCCACTGGCTCGCCCGCGCCATCGCCGCCACGGCGAGGAGCACGGCCACCACGTCGCCGGTGCCGAATGGTCCGGTCCGGTGGTGGGAGAGCACGCGCGCCACGGTGCCGATCCGCGCCACCCCCACGTCTCCCACGGTGCCCATGACCAGGGCCAGTGCGGCCACCAGGCAGAGATCACCCACCACCAGCACCACCGCCGCCTGGCGGGCCGCCGCCCGCGACTGGGGGTTGGCGCGGTACCCCAGGAGCACCAGCGCACCTCCGGAGGTGACGAGCCAGCCGGCCAACAGGACGCTGCACCGGCCGGCAGCCGCCAGCGAGAGGCTGCCGGCGACGACCATCGAGGCGCCGGTGAACCACCAACGGACCCGGGGGTCCCCGTCGAGGTTCCGCCCGGCATAGGACTGGATGGTCACGCCGAGGATGCCGACGACCCCGAAGAGCAGCGCGGTGAGCGGGTCCACCCGGAACCATGGGGCGCTGCCGCCGCCGAGCGCTGGCCGGCGCCCGAGCGCCACGAGCACCCCGAGGACGACGGCACCCACCAGCGACACGCCGGACCCCGTCGAGGCGATGCTCCCGTGCACACGGCTGGTCGCCCGACGCCCGGGGCCCAGGGCCCACAGGCCGACGGCGAAGGGGGCGAGCAGCGTGACCAGCAGGATCCATTGCACGCTGTCAATCTAGCGAATCCATTTTCGTATGTCAACTATCGTGTTTCGTAGGTCCCGTAGTTCACAGGGGCTGTTGTCGGCGCGGTGCGACGACGCGCGGAGAGCGGGACGGGTCGGACGCAACGCCGTCGCGTCGGCGGAGGTGGACCTGTCGACGGCGGGCAGACGCGTCGCCGAGGCGCCGTCGCCGAGGCCCCCCGGGGTCCGTTCAGGTGCGGGGAGCGTGCAGCTTGCCGACCAGTTCCAACAGCTCCCCCGCGCTGTGCCCCGCCTCCACCGGGTGCCGGAGCGGTGAGTCCGGCCGCACCTCGTACCGGTTGCGCCGTCCCTCGCGCGTGCGGATCACGTAGCCCTCGGCAACCAGGTCCGCCACGATGGCCTGGGCGGCGCGTTCGGTGATGCCGACCCGGGCGGCGATGTCGCGGCCACGGATGTCGGGCTCGGCGGCGATGCAGACCAGCACGTGGGCGTGGTTCGTCAAGAAGGTCCATCCCTGCTTGCCACGCGGCGGCTCCGGCGGAGGAGCGGGGACCCGCTTCCTCCCGCGCGCAACCGGTGGCGTCACCATCACCGCACGATAGCTCCCCGGCGACCGCCGACGAAGGTTGCATGACGAACCCGGGAAGGCGAACTGCACTTCGTATACTGCAGGGATGGCCACCGTGGAGGACGTGTCCCACCGGGAACCGCACTCGCACCCGTACCGGGGACGCACCGCCGTCCTGGCCACCCGGCACGGCAAGCTCCCGTTGGTCGGTCCTCCACTGACCTCGGCGCTCGGCCTCGAGGTGGTCGAGGTCGCCGTGGACACCGACGCGCTGGGGACCTTCACCGGCGAGGTCCCGCGGGCGCTCCCTCCGCTCGAGACAGCGGTCGCCAAGGCGCGTCTCGGGATGGCGGCCACGGGATGTGCGCTCGGCCTCGCTTCCGAGGGGTCGATCGGTCCGGACCGGCAGCTCCCCGTCCTGCTCTCGGACACCGAGATCGTCGTCCTCGTCGACGCGGCTGAGGACGTGGTCCTCTGGGACAGCGCGCACTCCTTCGACATCGTCGCGGGATCGACCTCGACCGCTCCCTGGGAGGACCTGACCGGCTTCCTCGCCCGGGTGGACTTCCCGTCCCACCGTCTCATCGTCCGGGCGGAGGGCGGACCCCCGGAGCCCGTAGTCAAGGGGATCGACGACCGGGAGTCCCTGGAGCGGGCCATCGCGGCCTGCGCCGGGGCTTCACCCGTCGGCCGGGCCGAGGTGCAGAGCGATCTGCGCGCCCACTGCTGCCCGTCCCGGCGCCCGACCATCGTCCGCGCCGCCGAACGCCTGGCGGCGCGCCTTCGCGCCCGGTGCCCGCGCTGCGCGGCGCCGGGGTGGGGGGTGACCGGCCAGGTGCTCGGCCTCCCCTGCGCCCGGTGCCGTCGTGAGGTCCCCGAGGTCCGTGCCGAGACGTACGGGTGCGTCCGCTGCGGCCACCAGATGACGGTCCCGACGGGCGCCGGGGTCGCCGATCCCTCGGTGTGCCCGACCTGCAATCCCTGAGGTCCGGAGCGCCGGCCCAAGGTCGTACCAGGCCGTCCGGAGGGTCGTCCCGGCCCGGGGGTCCGACCGCTCGTCGTCCCGGGGCCGGCGCCTCCGGGCGCCGGATGCCCGTCAAGCGGGAGCGGTATCGCCCACAACGGCCACGTTTCTGCGCCGTCGAGGAGACCTGCGTGCCGTGCAGGCCCACGTCGACCGGTCTGGTGGCGACGGTGGTGCCCGTCCCGACCCCGAGTTGGCCGCTGGCGCTGTCGCCCCAGGCCCACACCGAGCGGTCGGCCAGGATTGGCGATCATCTGGCCGTTCTGGGGTCCACTGCCACCCTGGAAGACCTGGCGGACGGCCCCGGGCAACGCGACCCGAACCGGCACCGCGCTCTCGGTGGTGGTGCCGTCGCCGAGCTGGCCACCGCGTTGCCCCCGGTTGCAGTAGGCACCGTCGCCGAAGGGCGCTCCCGAGTCCTCCCACGGCGAGGTGAGCGCCGTCGCCCGAGACCCGCCGGGCAGTCCGACCTGTGCGTGCCGAGAATGCCATCCATCGGCTGTGAGCTGCACTTTGACGGCTGGACCCGGGCGCGGCGAGCATCCGGGACCGTGACCCTCTCGTTCCTCTACCGCGCGATTTACGGCGTGCTTCAGCTCATCCAGCTCATCGGGCGCAGTGACACCGACCTCGCCATCGAGGTCGGTGCTGCGCCACGGGGTGGCGGTGCTCTTCTCGCCATCCGGGGCCACGGCGATCCGCGGGGCCCCACGATCGGCGAGGTGGCGGACTATCTGCTCTTGCGGCACCGCAGCACGGTCGGTCTCGTCGACCGGGCTGACATCGCCGGGCTCGTGACTTGAGCCAGGGACTCCGAGGACCATCGGATCGTCCGACTTCAGCTCACCGGAACTGGCGCCAAACGGCACGAGGCCCTGTCGGCGCTCCACCTCGAAGAGCTCGAGCGCCTCGCCCTCGAGCTGCCTGGGGCATGGCAGGGCCTCGCCCCCGTGCAGCGGTCCCACGGATTCCCCGGCGCGCCATCCCAACCCGGGCATCGCGACGCCGTCGATGTCGAGATCGCCCGCGTCTACGACGATGTCGTCACAGGCTCAGCACAGCGGATCCTGGTCGACCGGCTCTGGCCCCGGGGAATCGCACGCGCCGATGCCCCCTTCGAGATCTGGATGAAAGACGTCGCCCCGACCACTGCGCTGCGCAAGTGGTACGGGCATACGCCCGAGCGCTTCGGCGAATTCACGCGACGCTATCGCCAAGAGCTGGGACACGAGCCAGCTCGCGAAGCGCTCGAACAACTGCACGCCCGGAGCGCCGAGGGCCTCCTCGTCCTCGTCACCGCAACCAAGGACTTCGAACGCCCCGGTTCGCCCGTGCTGCGAGACGTCCTGGCTGCTGATTGATCGCTGGCTCAGCCCAACACCGTGGGCGCGGAACGGGCGGCCACGCGCCGGTGCCATGGCGGCTCACAGACGGCAACGGGGGCCGGTCCAGGCGACGAGCAGCCTATCTTGTTAACGGTATAACTTCCTGACGGTATACAGCGGGGATGCCCTGGGAGCTTCTCCTCACCGAGGAGTCGAGCGGTGGTGGGACGCGCTCGCCGAAGAGCACCAAGATGCGCTGACGGCACGCATCACCATGCTTCGAGACCACGGCCCCGCTCCGGGCCGCCCGACGGTCGACACCATCGCAGGAAGCCGGCTCGCCAACTTGAAGGAGCTGCGAGCCACACTCGGCCGGGCGCACCTGCGTGTGCTGTTCTTCTTCGACCCGGCCCGGAGGGCGGTGCTGCTCGTCGGGGGCAACAAGGCCGGGCAGTGCCAGTCATGGTACCGCCGGGCGATCCCACAAGCAGAAGAGCTGTATGCCAAACACATCGAGACGATGAGGAGGAGTGAGCGATGAAGCGCTTCGAGGAACTCGAGGTCCAAGTGATGATCGACCCGGCGCGCCGGGAGCGGGTGGAGCGCGAGCGGACCAAGGTCGTCGCCGAGCAGGTCCGAGATGCACTCGGTGAGCTGCGCCGGGTGCGCCAGCTCACCCAGGTCGAGCTGTCTCGAACCATGGGCCGGCCCCAGTCGACGATCTCCCGGATCGAACGCGAGGGCGACATGCTGCTCTCGACGCTCGCCGCCTACGTCGAAGCCCTCGGCGGACATCTAGAGATCAACGCCGTCGTCGGCGGCCAGCGCATCGCGCTCACCGCCGCCGACTCCCCCACCAGGCGTAGCGCCTGACACCCCCTCTGCCCAGCCGGACCTGGCTATCAGACGTCCCACCCCCCCACGTGGGACAGCCGCAGCCGAGGAAGTCGTGGTCGCCTGTCAGGATTGCAACGTTGAGGGCGACGGCAAGTGCGACTGGTGCCCAGTCGTTGGGTAACCATTCACCTCCCCTGCCGCCTCAAACAGGGCCCTGACCACGCGATTCGCGAAGTCGCCTCGGACGTGCTCGAATTTCAGGCGTGCCGGATCCGGGTCGTGACCAGCTCCAAGCCG
>Ga0080006_1250505_pt1 | contig 20007 bp, 18 predicted proteins | sample RS3BMetagenome_FD_69209 | JGI IMG/M metagenome (GOLD analysis project Ga0080006, IMG submission 69209) | Ferric oxide microbial mat and aquatic microbial communities from Rainbow Spring, Yellowstone National Park, USA - RS3B (SPADES... ...
GATTTAGCAAAGATCGTGTATCTCTGACTTCTTAGCCGTAGAACGTAGAGTTACAGCCTTACTTAGAGCGACTCGTCTTAATCTAATACAGCAGTTATTAGATTTTGCCTTGACTTCAAGGCTACATTTAACGGGAAATCCCATAACCACTGTCTAATATTTTCAAAAATCTATCTGATACCTTAAGAAGAGCGTTCACCGCTACGGGCTTTACCTTAGGAAATCTTGTGCCATAGGCTATCACAAAACCTTCTCTAGGGTAGTGAGGAAAAACGTCAAAAACTATCAGCCCATTTACATCACTCTCGTTAGTATAATCACCTCTGGCATGAGATCCAAGACGTTGAATTGAACTTTGAATATACATCCCAAAGTTTTCCCCACGCTCTCATCCACAATAAGATTTTTCTACACAAATCCAAAACGTCTATTTACACCGCCCTCGTTTTGATAACCTCCAAACGATAAAAACCTAAAAATCACGAAACATAAAAAGTAATAGAAGTGATTCAAAGATTATGTGTTTACTCTTCGCGACCGGACTTTCTAGAGAACTCAATACCTCAAATTGATAACGTTTCAGCATGGATAATTCATGTCAAATGCCGTATCCGTTTTCAGCAATCACGACAAACGTTGATGACAGCAGTTATGGGACTTTAACGTAACTTGAAGACAGCAGTTATTAAATTTCGCCTTGACTTCAAGGCTACGCAACGAGAAATCCCTTAACTGCTGACCTTATTAACCCTCAACGACCAAGTTTTACCATGTCCGGTAAAAAGGTCTGCGCAATCCTCCCCATAAGTAGATCTGACTTCCTCTTGGAGGCCGCCATGTCTTCCCTGGTGAGGTCCTTCGAACTCTTTAAGCCAGACCACTACTTGCTACTGTTCTCCCCTCACGCCGAGTGGGTCATGGAGAGGGTGAGAAAGACGTTGAACGAGCTCAAGAAGAAGAGGGATTTCACGGTGAGAGAGGAGAGGACCACGTACGACATCAAGGCCACAGAAAAGACCATAGACGAGGAAATCTCCAGATGTGAAGTGGTCTACTCCGTGGTCACCCCCGCCTCCAACGTCATGACGATTCTCCTCACCAGGAAGTTACTACAGAGGCCCAACTACTACGTAGTCAACTTCCTCTTCAGTTTCGGCTCCTGGCACAACTTCTACTACCCATATGTCCCGAGGACTGCGGAGGAACCGCTGGTGTTTAACTCTCAAGGCGTGGTCAACTCCTGGAAGGACCCCACGATCCCCATCTCCATGATCGGTTTGGAGACCAACAACAGTTACGTTAGGACCCTGTCAGAAACCGTCCTGAAACTGAACAGTCAGAACAGGGATCCGGTGCCCAACTACTGGTTCGAGCTCAGGTTAGATAAGTGCCGTCTCGACAGCGACTTCGACGACGGGGCTTTGAGATCCTTCACGATGTGCCTGAAGGGAGTGGGCACCATAGCCGCAAACGTGAGCAATCCTGGAGGGCTCTTGAACAACCTGGTTAACCTGGCCGGAACCAAGGAGATCAAGGTGAACCAAGGCAATAATCAGGAGGTAGAGCTCTCACGCGTGCTCACACAGGGGAGGGCCATCGTGGACACGAACCTAGTGTACTACGGGATCCACACCTACGAGGCCAACAACCTCCTGCTACCCCACTGCGTCCTAAATGAAATCATACTCAAGGCCACTGACGACGAGCTCTTTGGACACCTGGTATTACAGGTGGCCCTCCACCTGAGGGAGACCTCAGGTTACCTCCCCACCGAGTTACAGCAGTGCGACGTGGTCGTCCCGAGGGCTGACCCCTACATCCTAGACGGGGCCTACTTGATAACAGCAGACAAGTTGGCCTACGAACTCTGGTCCTCATCCCCGGTGTCCAAGATAGCCAGGGTGATGCTCGCCGGCTTGAGAGGCGTGAAGGGTAGGAAGAGCGACAGGGCCATGGCGTTGGCTAACCTGGGGGTTTTCCTCTCCTATGTCCTCGAGAAGTTGAGCGCCGAGGAGAGGCCTGAACTGTGTTGGGAGAAGAGTAACAACTGTGTCAAGGTTAGATGGGTTCAAGGTTGAAGTGCCTCTAGTAGTGTTCAATCTCTGGACGGTTGAGCCGGTGATTTTTCTGATAGAAGTCCGCACTAATTAAAAGTACAGCAATTATTAGATTTCACCTAGATTGCAAGGCGATACCCAAGGGGGAGTCCCATAACTGTTGTAAGAGTAGCAATCTCGTTGAGTGTAGCCTTGAAGCCTAGGCAAAATCTAGTGACTTCTGTACATTATCTGAGAAAGGTAACCCACAGGGAATGGCTCAATCAAGTCGGCGATGGGGAGATCGTTATTCTCCTGATAAAGTACGATCCAGCGGTAACCGGAAGGAGGCCCTTGACTTAGGGGACCATCTTCATCTCGGTCAGTTTACTCCCAACCACGTCAAGACACGGGGGTGTAATGAGGGTCGTTGGGAGAGGCGTCGCCAGATTCCCTCACCTTCAGTCTGGCACACCATGAATTTAATGCAGATCTATAAAAAAACACACACTAGTCTCCATTATATGGTGAGTCGTAGTGGAGGTCACCATTCCATGGAAAATATTTGAGGGCAGTTCTCAGGTAAGGAGCCTTCCAGTGGAGTCGTCTCATTCGAATGGTACCGAGAGATTGTCAGCTTCGTTAGGCTCTGGGTTGGTTCTCTCCAAGTTGTTCGATTTCCTGGTAGGTTGGGACAGCCAACTTTCTAACAGCAGTTATGGGACTTCCCCTTAAATTTCGCCCTGTAATCGAGACGAAATCCAATAACTACTGCTAAGATTTGGCATGCCCCCTAGGCCTCAGTGGTCTCCCCGTAAACTAGTTGAGAACAAATGAATGCATATCTCCGTGAACGTGGAGAGTATTCAGCCCTCATCGCTCTCACTCCACCGAGATGAGTGACGCCAACCTCCCTATGGCCCGGACAACCCTGTTGTCCTCCCTACTCTCCCTCGCTATCAATCCCGCGTAATCCCTCAATCCCCTGAAGGCCAACTCCTCCTTCCTGAGGGCACCGTTGACGGTCTCGTACAACTTTTGGACAAACATGATCGCCTCCTTGGGTGAGTCCTTACTTAGGGAGTACCTTAGGACGTCCTCAAGGTAGTTCTCCCAGTTCCCTGTGAACGTCTTGTTGAGTCCTTCCCTTATCCTCTTCAGGTCCGAGAAGTAGCCCCCACTCACGCTTATCCTCTGACCCTCCTTCACGTGGTATACCATGACCGGGGAATCCAGGGGTAGATGAACTGCGAGCCATAAGGAGAAAGCCCAGGGGATCCCCGCACTCTCGGGAAGCTTCACTTTATTCCTCTTGTAGTTCACGATGACGTCCCCTATGCCTGACCCCATAGTCCACGGTGTGAGTGGCGTCACGACCACGCTGAACCCTTCCCTACTTGACCTCCCCAACCTCCACGTAACGTAACCTGCCATGGTTAAGATCGTACCCAGGACGTCCACTTTCCCTTCGACCTCTCCCTGAAAGTGGGGAGTCCTACTCTCCTCGTAGAATTCGGTCTTCATTAGGGCCAGGGGCTCCACATCCCCGCATTCCACTACGTTACTCAAGTTCTTGGACGCCTTCACGAAGAGGTCACTGGAGGGGGCGTCTCGAGGGGACCCGACGCACTCCAATATGCGCTCGTAATGCTTACTCGTCTTATCATTTCCCGTTAGCGGTAACCTCTCGTTATCTATCAGTTCCCCTACGAGCTCGAGGGCCTCCTTGATCCCCAGCGTCGGGTCAGGGCCCTCCACCACGATCTCCCCCCTATCCTCGGCGATCCCATCAACTCCCGTACTCACCAAGTAAAAAAAGGATTTAATTAAATCTGAAGAAAATTTACTAAATGTTTTCACTCTGAGTTGGGACATTTAATCACCGTAAATGTTTTTTAACTCGACTATGAAGAGCCTCCTATCTTCGTCATCTCCACGCCTGGTGGAGTCCAGGTTGTCGGAGACCACCAGGGGAAGAAGAAAAAGCGAGTAAACTTGCAAAGAACTGGAGGTTGGGACACCTGTATACGGGGTCGAGTTGATAACTTGATTGATGTACAGGCGCAGTTGCTCTACGTCGTCGGGGGTTATCTCGCCAACTTCCTTGAAAGAGAACGACTTTATCCTGGAGAGGAACTTGTGGAGTTCCCCAGCCCCCACAACCTTCCCTCCCCCCCTCACCACCTCCTGGGCCTTATCCAAGGTTTTCTCGTCCGGTACCCTCATGGCGTGGTGGTGCATCATTACGGCCGTGGTGATGAAGGGGAGTAACGGGCTCTGATCCGCCACGGCCTTGATCAGGTATGCCCCCGACAACACCTCGTGAGGGTGAAAGGACGCTCTCCCAGAACAGTCGTTCGTGAACTGGCGTTGGAAGTACTCCACCGCCTTCCCTAGGTCATGAGACACGGCGGTGAGGACTATGGCGTCTTCCACCACTTCCTCGGGGAAGTCTGGGTGATGGGGGAGAGACCGGCGTATCTTGGACAGCCTCTTCCTCACTATCTTGGCGTACCCTTCCTCCACGAAGGCCTCCCTTACCAACTTCTCCACCCCCTCCATGTGAGAGATCAGGCTCTGTCCGGTGAACGCACAAGGTTTACCCAACGAAACCCACCTCCTCGTCGTACCCTTTCACTACCAGTGAATCTATTCTATTCCTCATCATCCATAGGGATAGGCAGGGGGGATCGCCCCCTTCAAGAATAGGATAGAAGTCTTCACTCAACTGCACTCTCTCGACTCCTTCAGGTCCTCTCCTCAGCCCACCTACTATCTTGTCCTTCGCTCTTTTCAGAGTCCCCCTCTCCAAGGCCAAGTAATCTCCCTCGTCCATGGACGCCAGTCTCTCCTCCGGTACGACCTTTATGAGCTCCCCACTCCGGGTAAAGGAGCACTCTTCCTCCAGGAGTTTCAGGGCGGTCTTTGAACCGGTGAAGACGTTTCGGTGGAGTTCCCAGAGGGCCCTGTGCAGTGAGTTGTCGAGCTTTAATACGTCCCCCTGCGGAACCTCCAGTTTACCGTTCTCCACCATCTTCCAGGCCTCGTCCACCTTCTCCCCCTCGTAAACGTTGTCAGAGCTTCGGATGACGTAGACCTCCCCGCTCTCCCCCTCGTATCTCGCCACCCTACCCATCCTCTGGAGAAGGCTCTCCACCGGGGAGACCTCAGTTATCATACTCCCTGCCGATATGTCCACTCCCGCCTCGATGACCTGAGTCGCGACTAAGATTGTCCCAGGACTCATGGCCCTATCTTCGCCGAGGACTCGACTCAGGACGTTCTGTCTGTGCCTCTCGGTCATCCTTCCGTGAAGTAACAGGGGGGAGAGTCCGGCGTTCTTCAGATCCTTGAAGAACTCAACGGCCCTCTTCACGGTGTTGGTCACTATCAGGAGCGATTTCTCCTCGGATAGTTCCTTCGCCTTGTCCAGCCAATCACCAGTGAACGGCACCACCCTCACTTCTCTCTTGGGGGAGTCGTCTGCCTCGGGACCCACAACCAGGAGTTCTCCGCCCTTTGCCTCAACGCGTTTCCTGAGTTCCTCCAGGTGTGAAACAGGTAAGGTGGCAGTCGACAGCACAACGGGGACGTTGCTCTCCACCAACGACTCCAGGGAAGTCACGAAGGCTGTGGCTGATTTCGTCTCGGTCAGGAAGAGGTGAACCTCGTCGAACACTACCAACGACGAGAGTATGAAGCCCCTGGACACCTCGTAGTGGGCGTCGTACTTGTTCACGACCTTGTGTAACTCGTAGGGAGGTAGCTTGAAGAAGGATAGAACAAAGGTGTCTAAGGTCGTTATGTTAAATCGCCTCCCCAGCAGGGGGGAGTCCATTCTCCCCATGTGCTGTAACCCCACGTATTTCCTGAAGGGTTTAAGCCCGCGGAAGGCCCTCTCCGCCTTAATGAACAGGTCGTCCCCGATGGACCTGAGGGGAAGTACGTGGATCACCCTCTCTGCCAACTCCCTGTTCCCTGAGATCACAGCGTTCGCCAGGGAGAGTGACAGTGTCGTCTTTCCGTAACCTGTTGGGGCAGTCAGGAGTACGACTTGTCCCGGTCTCCAACTGTCTAGGATCTCCGCCGTCCTCAGGAGTAAATCCCTTGGCTTCCCCTCGGGGCTGAGGCTCCTGAGGGAGTCAACGAACGTCACAGACGACAAATCCCTCTCCCTCGAACTCGTGCACTTCACAAGATTTGTCTGCCTTAAACTTTCCACGCAGGGAGGATATGTACTTGTCCCTGACCCCCGGAACTAGGTACCCCCTCTCCTCACCTACGTCGAAGAAACCGCCGTCCCAGAAGGTCTCCTTGTAGAAGAAGCCTTGTCCGTCACATCCCCCCAAGGGGACCGAGTGTTGAAGGGGCTGATAAAAGGATGAACAGAACTCCACTTCCCTACCCAGGACCTTGGAGTACCCCCACTTCACTTCCTCCACCGACACTATGGACTCCTTGGCCCCTAGCCTGGTCACGAGGTAGGAGGCCTTCGGGAGCACCTCGTCGAATTTCTCCACGATCTTCGAGAGCCTCTCCTCGTGGAACCCCAACAGGGCTCTGATCTCCCCTGTGACGTATACCTTCCCCGTGGGAATTGCCCCCAGCTGATACTCCGGCCTATCCCTGTTGGCCTTCCTCTGGTATATCCTTATTATGTACTTGGAGATGTCCATTATGGGAGCCCCGAACCCGTTCAACGACGCCCCGGAGTACACCGTGGCACTCCAGAGTTTCTCGGCGAAGTTGGTCACTCTCCCCCCACTGATCTCGGTCTCCTGATCCCTCCCCTGGAGTTTCAGAACTCCGTAGGCTACTGCTCCCACCAACGTCGTGGGGGGAGGGAGGGAGAGGGAGGGTTGAGAGGCACTGGTGTTGGGGACCTTGACAGAGTAACCCCAGCTCGGCCTCAGCCTGAGGAGGAGGGCGAAGACCTTCAAATCCTTCACTCCTTGAGTGCCTCGCCCAGTGCAGAGGATATTGTGGGCTTCACGGTTATTCCTTCAGGTATCTGCAACTGTTCCTTGGGGTTCAGGGCCACTATCTTCACCTTGGTTAGCACCTTCTCGTTCCTCAGGCTCTCCGCCCTGGCGGTCGTGTCGAATACGTAGTCCCGATAGGTACCCGGTGTGGCAGAGAAGGGTTTATCGGTCCTAACAACGACCGCGGAGAGCAGGTTGAATATGGGCGAGAACCTCGACCTCTTAGCTCCGAACTCGAGGTTCTCCAGGAGCCTCATGGCTGAGCTAACGGAGGCCTCGATCCTCTTGTCCCTCTGAGCCTGGAGATCCTTCTCCCCCTGTACGGGGTCGCCGAAGTTGGACGGTTTGGCTATGTGGTCCAGGTCGATGTTGAAGGTGAGAGTGTAGATCGCCGAACCCACCTCCACTGTGTAGGGTATCTGTCCCCCCTCCTTGGGGTTGGAGGGAGTCATCCTCACGTGAAATTGTGCCTCGAGGGCTGCAGTCTCCGAGTCGGAATCGTAGGCTGGGATCATGTAGCTGACGCTAAATGCTGAAGTCCTCTTCACCGGCGTCTTACCTGCGTAGAGGAAACCCCCCACGTCCGCTATTACGTCGTGGAGCATGACGTCTACCTCAAACTTCCTCATCTCATCAACCTTGGAGGGGGGCGTCAATCCCTCGTCCTTAACTATGCCCTCGTCGGCGTACTTTATGAACTCCCGGATTGAGGATCTCTTCCCCACGGGGAGATTCCTAGACATCGCCTCCTCTACCAGGATGGACTGGTAGGCGTGTGCAATGCTCTCCCCTGAAACTACGGGGACGTACTTCACAGCATAGCCCTTACCCACAGGTAGGACCACTGGGGCGACCCTGTGCCTGGATATGTTCCCGACGCTCTCCACTCCGTTGAGGGACTCGACGTTGACCAAGTACCTCAGGGACACTGACAGGAACCCCTTCACGACTTAACCTCCTCCTTAGAAACCTCCTGCTTCGCCCTCACGTACAGGGACAGGGCTACGGCCCCCACTTTCCTGGCCAACCTCACGTCCGCAGTTACAGCGTCGATGAAGTCCGTCACCTCCTCCTGGGTTGGTAGACCTCCAGGTATCATGTACCTCATGTTCCCTTCTCTCTCCTTCACCTCGGTGAAGGTGTAGGTGTTCTCCTCTTTCTTGACCTGAACCTGGGATACCTGAAATGAGGTGGACCCCTGTGACACGCTGGCGATCGTCCTCAAGGCGTCATTGAGTGCCCTCACCGACTGTTCTGGAGTCAAGGCGTAAGCCATCCTATCTATGACCGTGGTACTCTCCTGCACCAGGGCAGCCAAGGCCAGGGCGTTGGCCACCCTCTTGAAGTCCGAGAGACTTTGAGACTTCATGGCTATCTTGATACTGTAGTCGAACTCCTTAATAAACTTGTCTTTCTAGAAATGAACCGTTACACTAGATGAGAAGAGTTCAGAGAGGAAGCAGTAGTTTCACTTTAGTAAAACCGTGACAATCTGGTTCATCCATAAGAGACGGGAAGCATCGCCGTGGTGGAGGGAAGTTGTCAGGCTGAGGGAGTCGGAACGGGGTTCTCCCCTCACGCCGGAGACCGTGACGTTTAAGTTTCAGCCTGGAGAAACTGACCTTCGAACGGGCCCGAGGGACACATAGTGCGACCTAAGACCGTGATGACGGGACGCTGTGTTGTAGCCCCATGTTTACCTCTCTCCTCTGCCTTCACTTCCCCTCTTGGTACAAGTCCTAGGGAAACCCCCGAGGGATTCGTAAAACTTTTTCGTTTTGAAGTAAAGGTTTCACATATGTTATACCTCGTCACTCTGGGATTCAGCGAGACTTTCGCACTCAGGGGAATTCTGAGCAGAGGCCTGCGAGAGGAGGACAGGGTCATCATAGTCATGCCCTCCAAGGAGGATCCGAGGGCAGAGAAGGCCAAATCGTCGCTCCTGGACGTACTAACCAAGGCGATGCCCAACCTGAAGTACAACGAACTTAGACTACCCCATGAGGACTTCTACGGCTCGGTTAAGATCGTCAGGGACTCGGTGAGGAGCTTCGCCGAGAGGCCCGTCTACGTCAACCTCTCTGGGGGAATGAGGTTGGTGATACTGGAGACCCTGCTCGGCCTGATAACTGCCAACGTAGACGGAGAGATAGAGGTTTACTCCGAAGACTACTCTACTCAGGTGTCCTTCAGGATATGGGACATGACTCCAGTTTATCTGGACCGGGAGGACAGGAGAGTGCTTGAGATGGTGAGGGACGGGATCACCTCTCCCACCGAGATAGCTGAGACCACGGGGATCAGTAAAGCGACGGCGTGGAGGAAGCTCAAGAGGTTGGAGGAGCTGGGTCTAGTGGCCGACGGGAGGATAACGGGGAAGGGTAGGCTGTACCTGGACTGACGTGAGGGGCGAGCTCACCTGCCCTCGTTTGACCAGCCACAGTACAGCAGTTATTAGATTTCCCTTGAAGACAGGGCGATACTCAAGGGAAAGTCCCATAACTGCTGCACAGTATTGAGGGGTTACACCTTGAAGGCCGGAGCCCTCCCCTGGATGAGACCTCACCTCCACGGCCGGTATAGTGGTTATGATTTCTATCAGGTATGCCCTTGAACTCAAGGCAAAATCCAGTAACTGCAGTTACTAGACGGAGGTCATGGGACTTCCCGTCGTGTACCGCCCTGCAACCCACGCGAACTCTGATGACTGCTGTATTGGACTTCCCTCGATAACAGGACGTCAATTAAGGGAGAGTCAGATAACTGCCATGCCTCATCAGTCAGGATTTACCTGTTTGGGAGTAGGACGAAATCTCGCTCCAGAACTCGACCGCAAGTTTAGGCACGCTTACCTATCTCGACGGTGTCTCCCCTCATCCCAGGCCACTTCGTTCTGGGTGAGGCCGACACGAAAACAACCGGATCTGACGCTATACTTTTCAACAGTTGTGAAATTTTCCTTAGCGTCCTGTGATCAAGGCAAAATCTAATAACTGCTGTATTCGGTAAAACGTCACTGACTGCACGTGAACACTGCCAACCTGAAGGGCGTGGAGACGTTCTCCAGGTTCGTTTAACGTCATTGAGGCAGACCGCTGGGGCTGATGAAAGTCTTTGAGCTGTTTTAAAGTCCCATAACTGCAATCAATCGGTATTTTTATGCCTTCAGTTCATTCGAGGATGAAACTTTAGCGTAGACTGAACGCAAAGTTAGAGCTGATACTTCCAGTTCCTTTGAGGATGAAACTGACGGACAACGTGGTGTCTGAGCTCAAGTCCAACCCTGGCCTCAATCTTTCAGTTCCTTTGAGGATGAAAACATCCCGGTGAAAAGATGAAGATGTCTAACGGAAAGGGACATCTACTGATCTTTCAGTTCCTTTGAGGATGAAACTGATCTACTCTTATTCCCTCTATACTCAAGAGGACAAACTTATAAATATTTCTCACCATCCCTCGACTTGTCATGCGAACTCGGACCTCACGGTTGCAAAACGTCGTCCTGTTCTCACGGTCTCTTACACAAATTGAAAGAGAGAGGTAGGTTCATGAACGTTCAATTTTTCTCACGATTTTCGTTTCACTCGGAAGTCGAACCTCAGTTTCCCTAAATCTCGCCACGACTTTTCGCAGAGTAGTTGGAATGATCGAACTTTTAGGTTCGAGCAGAGCCAAGAAACTGCCGTCACTCATTTTATCTTCAATCAGGATGAAGTGTAAGGATCAAGCCCTCAATCATGCACCTACTATGAGCGCGTGTGGGTCTTGGGACTCCTTGGAGCCAAACGGCACGGGGCTCTCATCTCTGCTATCCCTTGTGGCATAGCTTACACGGTTGAGAGGTTCATCCCTCATGGGTGTGGTAGAGGACAACTGACCGTGGACAAGGAAGGGAATTGGGCACGGAGTGAGGAACATCAGATTGAGAATGTAACTCTTTAACGACGTGACTACCCCTCATCGGCAGTTATGGGACTTTTCCTTGAGTAACGCCCTGCAATCTAGGCGAATTCCAATAACTGCTGTACCCAAGAATTCTTTCTTCAGCAGTTATGGGATTTCTCGTTAGGTTTGGCCTTGAAGTCAAGGCAAAATCTAATAATTGCTGCTTTCTTGATGACCTCCTAACAGATGACGGGCACCGCTCACGAGGGTAGGAGAAGTTGGATGGGTGTCGAAGTTTCCCTCGACTAACTCCAATGACTTAAGGGTGACTGTATATGAGCCCTTAGGAGGGGTGGAGCAATTAGGAGCGACTAAGGGTAAGTTACGCCACGGATAAACGTGTACCGGAACAGGCGTAGTTTGACCCCTCCCTAACAGGGCCAAGAGCCGAACCAGGATAGGAGCTCGTGATTCCCGTCGTCCTACCTAGGTCACGAGGAGTATAGACACCTATTTGACGACAGGCCTCAAGGAACGACTCTCATTGAGCTCACTAGTTCAAGGTGAGGACCTTGGGCACACCCTCCTGTACTGACAGAACCCGCACTCCCTCTCAACCGGTGGTGGCTCCTCTCTCTCCAGCACCCTCCTCAACCTCCTCAACCTCTCCTCCACTGCCCTAAGATGCTCCTCCCTAACCTCTATGTCCAACCCTACCTCGTCCCCTATCCACAAGACGGCCCTGTCCGCCCTCCCCAACGTCCTGTAGGCCAGGTATGCGTAACTCAGGAGCTGTAGCCTGAAGTGTCCGAATGATCCCCTCTTGAAAGCCTTGACCTCGACGACCGTGACTCGTTCCCCCCTGACGATCAGGTCAACTATCCCCGACAGTCCAGACCTCTGATCCCTCAGGAACACCTCCTTCAGGACCTCGCCCTTGAGGTCCAGCCTCTGAACGACCTTGTTCAAGTCAACTTCCCTCCCTGCCCTCTGGGATACCGTCTCTGGCTCCTTGTAACCCGTCCTAGCCAAGATCCAGGGTAGGACAGGGCAGAACTCCAACTGTTTGAGGAGAGACACGTTAAACCACGAACCCTCTATCATCTTCTCCACCTCCCTCCACTCCTATCACGACCCTCCTCTCCCAGTCCCTGAGGCCGAGCTGGATCACGTGGACGACGTCCGTGTCCTCATCCACCAGCGTTGAGCAGGCCCTGCACAGATCCTTGAACCTCTGCTGATCCACCTCCCCGGCGAAGGCGCTCCTCTGGATCCTGCTCAACCCGAACCTCTTCAATTCCTTAGCTAACCTGGACCTCTTCCCGTTATCTGAGACGTCGTAAACGACCAGTAGCCTCACCAAGACTGAACGAACCCCCTGAAACCCCTCTCTCCCCTCAGGTAGCTCCCGAGCTTCAGGGCGTAGGCCCTGATGTGTTGCCTCAAGGTCCTGGTCTGAGAGTCTGTCAGGTCCCTCACACGCTCCTCCATCGCCGAGTTGAACAGGGCGATCAACTTCCTCCTGGATTCCCTGTCCAGCAACCCCTGACTGACGACGAACCTCTCTCCCTGAAGGAGGGCCCTCCACAGGGGGAAGTCCACTGCCGAGGGCTTGAACATCTCGGAGAAGTCGTAGACCAAGCTCTCCTTCCCCGACCTATCCTTGTGTACGAAACCGGCATAGGGATCAAGTCCAACGAGGGAGAGCTCCCTGTGACAGGCCGAATACAGCAGGGCGTACATGTAGTTGAGGGAGGAGTTGACCTGGTCTGGGGAGTCGTGGTCCCTACCCTTGAAACCGAGCTCCTTGGGAAGGAGTGAACCGAGGGAGGACCAGTAGAGCCTCGCGGCCTGAGGCTCGGGCAGTCCCCTGACATCGTCCAACTTACCGTACTGCCTCCCCCAATACTTCAGATGACCTCCTTGGTTCTCCACCTTGCTCCTCACGATCTCCTCCCCCACCTTATCTCCCCTGAGGATCGCCGAGTACTGAGCCTTCCTGGTCTCCACGGTCATTACCGGACTGGAGAGGAACAGCCTGGCCCAGTCCCCCCTTCCGTCAAGGAAGACTATTTCTATCCCGTAATCCATGGCCAGCCTCACCGCACTGGAGGAAATGCTGACCCCACTGGTGGAGACCAAGATTTGATCAACGTCGGCTGGAGATACGTCTCTCTTCTCGTCCTTGGAGGATATCCTGAAAGTCCTCCCTGAGGTGGTCAACTTCAACCCGTAACCGGAGAGCAGGAGAGTCCTCACTAGGTTCACCCCGATGAGTCCATTGTCTCAAACAGGTCTCCCTCACGGCCCCCTGAACTCACATTACAGCAGTTACTAGAATTTGCCTTGACTTCAAGGCTACACCTAACGAGAAATCCCATAACTGCTGTCACATTATTCACCTCCCGTTGCAGGTGGAGTAGAACGGACAGGCCTCAGGACATGTAGGAGGCATCCCAGGGTCCCTCTGGGAGACAACTATGTCCACGACCTCATCCCTCCTGTCCAGGAACTCCTTCCTGAGGTCCGGAGAGACGTAGACTGGATCAACCTGAACCTCCACTTCCCCCTTCCCCACACCGTTGAAGTAGACGAGGAAGCCGAAGTCCACGGGGACCTCCAGGGACGACTCAACCGCCAGGGCGTATCCTGTGAGCCCGACCTTGTGGAAATCCTCCCTCTTCCCAGTCTTCACCTCCACCAGGGCCAAGCTACCTAGGGCATCTATGGATAGCTTATTGGACAGGCCAAGAAGGGATCCGTCCACCCTGATCTCAGACACCCACGGGAACAGACCTAAGGCTTCGCCCCCGTAGACTGCCCTGGATCGGGCCGTGTCGGAAAGCCACGTGAGCGTTAGGAACTTGTAGAGCTTCCTGCAGTACTCCTCCATCTCCCCACACTCCAATGACGGATTAAAGGACGAGAAGGCCTCCACTGGATCCTGACCGGAGAGAGCTACCAGGGCTACGTCCCTAGAGGCCCTACCTACGACCTTGTGAACTAAGGACCCAAGCTGTATGTGGGGCTTGTCCCAGTCCCCCTTGACCTTCATGATCCTCCTGAGGTAAACGTCCCTCTTGGTCGGACAATAGAGGTAAGCTACCTCGTGCATGGATAGTCCCAAGTAGGACCTTGGCCTCACTGGAGGGCGGTGGTATGACCATCCCCTGAGCTCCTCCGGTACTGGGTCGGAGGACCTCCAGCTGTGGAGCTTTCTGAGGCTCCTGAACATCTCAGCCTGCGAGAGCATGGGTATGATCAAGACGCCCAAAATATTATCCATTATTGTCGAGAGTTACGGGTGTCCTCCTAAGTTTTGGGAATAATGTGATTGTATTTTATTAATTGAAATAATTTAGTCGGGAAGACGTGAAACGTTCCGTTTGGATGTCCATATCGTCTCTATATATAGTATGAACAATTACATTGATAGAGAAAACCTGAAATTTCTTGGGAACGGGATATATGGAAAATATCTATGATACTTACAGAATTTTGTATTGAAAGGAGTTGGGAGGTGATACGCTTTGAAGATAGGAAAAATTTATAAGGTAGTAGGAGTACAACTTGAAAGGTGAAAGTATATAAGTTTTCAATTGATCTTGGATAGAATTGAAAGCTTATTATTCGTTGTATTTACGCTTCGTAACAACAGTATTGATCTTGGATAGAATTGAAAGCGTGTCAAGTCCAATTTCTTTCGCCACTTTTTCAAGTTTCATTGATCTTGGATAGAATTGAAAGAACAGTAAGATACAGGACGTATCCCCTCCTCAAAAGAGGATTGATCTTGGATAGAATTGAAAGTAGACTGCCTCATCTACAGTATCGTCGAACGTGCACAATTGATCTTGGATAGAATTGAAAGCCTTAACCTCCTCATTCATAATCTAATCACCGTATGATTGATCTTGGATAGAATTGAAAGTGTAATAAGGTCGGCGTGAATGTTGAGGGTGACGAGGTCACATTGATCTTGGATAGAATTGAAAGTTTCCTCTTCCTTGGCCATCAACATGGCCTCGGAAACGTATTGATCTTGGATAGAATTGAAAGCTGCTGTTACCCCTATGGGAGGCATCAAGGCAACCAAATTGATCTTGGATAGAATTGAAAGTTCTGTACCTTGACGAGGGTGCAGTGCCAGCACCCCCACATTGATCTTGGATAGAATTGAAAGCGAGTATCTCTTGAAGTATGTATTCGACGGCGACATTAGGATTGATCTTGGATAGAATTGAAAGTCGTAGATAGAGATAGAGTGAGGGTCAAAAGATGGCCCAAATTGATCTTGGATAGAATTGAAAGTCTCTGGAGGGAAGGACTCGACGTTGCTCAGCATCCTCTTTATTGATCTTGGATAGAATTGAAAGACTTCATACCCATGCAAGCCTAAACCAATACCTGTCCCTAAATTGATCTTGGATAGAATTGAAAGTCTCTCGGCAATTCATTTTTTCCAATGCACCAGTGCCTAAATTGATCTTGGATAGAATTGAAAGTTTATATCCTTTCGCCTTCATTATTTTCTCCACTTCTTCCCAATTGATCTTGGATAGAATTGAAAGTTTTGGCACTGTCCAACTACGGCTATTATCGTCTGCTAACATTGATCTTGGATAGAATTGAAAGAGGTCAAGAAGTACACTGAAAGCGATGAGGAATTATCGTATTGATCTTGGATAGAATTGAAAGGCGTTACTCCGGTCTACGGCATAGACCAGGTACTTCGCCGGATTGATCTTGGATAGAATTGAAAGTTGAGGATAACTACAGTTGCCGTATCGCGAATTCGCATTGATCTTGGATAGAATTGAAAGTCCCTCCTGGAGTAACGCCTTATCAGTTCTGCCACCTTCCCATTGATCTTGGATAGAATTGAAAGTTGCAACCGGCTAACGTGAACGCTGAAATCGGAGGTATAGATTGATCTTGGATAGAATTGAAAGGAAGACAACGAAAGTCCCGCTGTTCCAGATATACGACGAATTGATCTTGGATAGAATTGAAAGAAGTGGTTTTTCCGCTTTCCATCGGGCCGAACACGATCCAATTGATCTTGGATAGAATTGAAAGAATGCTCCAATGGAACTTTATAGTGTATGCTTACCTCCAATTGATCTTGGATAGAATTGAAAGTCGTGTACGTAAAGGACTTCATATCGCTCATAATCTTCACATTGATCTTGGATAGAATTGAAAGTTGGATATCTCATTTTCGAGGGTGGTGGATTTAGCAATTGATCTTGGATAGAATTGAAAGGGGACGCTGGGGACTGTGAACCCGGTCCAGAAGTCGAACTAATTGATCTTGGATAGAATTGAAAGACGTGTACTTGGCTATAACGTTGCTAACCAAGCCATATATATTGATCTTGGATAGAATTGAAAGTAATTTTTTATTAAACGATGCAACTATTATCTCGGTATTGATCTTGGATAGAATTGAAAGGCTTCCTTAAGTATCTCAGTGGTACTGTAGCCCGCTATGTATTGATCTTGGATAGAATTGAAAGTCCGTCTATTAACGATACTTGTCCAGCGTTCCCCGTTTTTTATTGATCTTGGATAGAATTGAAAGCTCGAGCTTCATCAATCAATACCCAGCGATTCTGATAGCGTATTGATCTTGGATAGAATTGAAAGACTTCATTGGACTCCTCTCTACCTCTCCGCTCCTCACCACATTGATCTTGGATAGAATTGAAAGATTACAAATAGAGTTGATTAAAAATGACAAAAATAAATTGATCTTGGATAGAATTGAAAGCGACTTCTGGTGGTTCTCAATAGGGCCTGCCTTAAGCTATTGATCTTGGATAGAATTGAAAGTTCCTGGTTCTTAATAATAGTGCACTCTTCGGGCATCAGATTGATCTTGGATAGAATTGAAAGTCCCGAGTCTTTACCTTTACGAGTTGCATAAAAAAATTAAATTGATCTTGGATAGAATTGAAAGCGTGCTGATGGAAGTAGTACGTTTGTCGGGGATCATCGTATTGATCTTGGATAGAATTGAAAGAGTCCCTCACTTGCTTATCACGCTCCTCCTGTTTCTTATTGATCTTGGATAGAATTGAAAGCCACAGTCCACTCTACAGGCTCAAATTGGTTATCCTATTGATCTTGGATAGAATTGAAAGCCTCACTATCTGCGTATACATATACGAAAGTGAACTCAGATTGATCTTGGATAGAATTGAAAGTTAGGCGCCTCGAGTGTTTTCCCATATTTTACTATTAATTGATCTTGGATAGAATTGAAAGTGATTGTAAATATTGTGGATTTAAATAATTATTTACTAATTGATCTTGGATAGAATTGAAAGATATCCGCAATATATAAAAATAAATTGGAGATATAATAATTGATCTTGGATAGAATTGAAAGCTGACGGTATTGACGCAAAGTACCTTAAGAAGTATGAAATTGATCTTGGATAGAATTGAAAGTCAAAATCAATTACACTGGTCATCTGTATTTCATAAAATTGATCTTGGATAGAATTGAAAGGAGGAAGTACCTGAAGGACGGGTACATCGTCGCACCAGGATTGATCTTGGATAGAATTGAAAGTCTCTTCATCTTGACTGAAGTGGCGTTCATCCTCCTCCCTGTTGATCTTGGATAGAATTGAAAGAGTTTATTTATTGTATTTGCTAAACCGACAGTTGCTAGAGTTGATCTTGGATAGAATTGAAAGTTTACAAAACACTAGTCATGAGCTGGTATCCAGGTTACTTCGTTGATCTTGGATAGAATTGAAAGCCTAGCAAATGTCTACATCTACTTCTTTGTAGTACGTAGTTGATCTTGGATAGAATTGAAAGCTCTGGGAGTAGATCCGGCCCCCCACACTATCTCCATGCGTTGATCTTGGATAGAATTGAAAGTTCTCTTCCCATTCTATCCCCATCTGGGTTAGAAAGCCCTGTTGATCTTGGATAGAATTGAAAGTACACTGTTTGCCGGCGGCATCCTCACCAGCGCAGAGGAGTTGATCTTGGATAGAATTGAAAGATTCGCGATTTGCTCTCTCTCGAGATCGACCCTATCAGAGTTGATCTTGGATAGAATTGAAAGTTGTACCAGAGTTTCCACAGAACCCACAAGAGCAAAAGCAGTTGATCTTGGATAGAATTGAAAGCACAGTTATATAGCGGTGATAAAGACTTTTGATAATATAAGTTGATCTTGGATAGAATTGAAAGGTTTTCACAGGAACCGATAATCATGCAAAACATCCTCATTGTTGATCTTGGATAGAATTGAAAGCCTTTCTGTGACTGGTTATCATCGTTACTTCTCCATTACGTTGATCTTGGATAGAATTGAAAGAAGGAGATTGACGACAAACCCTACCTCGATTTCGTGGAGATGATCTTGGATAGAATTGAAAGGGTCGTTGCTGTAGTCAACATTCACGGCGGTACTGACGACGTTGATCTTGGATAGAATTGAAAGCTGGATGTCGAATTCAAGGAGATTGATAAGGATGAGTTCTGTGTTGATCTTGGATAGAATTGAAAGGACTAGAACAGTCCTCCTGTTTCTTACTTGCACTTCGCATGTTGATCTTGGATAGAATTGAAAGTCTCCTTCCGTCTCCCAAAATCTTAGCCCTTCTAATCAGCGTTGATCTTGGATAGAATTGAAAGTCATTTCCTGATATCCTATTAAAAAATCTCACATTATCCCGTTGATCTTGGATAGAATTGAAAGATTTAACGTCGTCGAGTAGAGACTTTTCGCCCCTCTCAGTTGATCTTGGATAGAATTGAAAGTGTAAACCAGTTCGCAAGGTGGTAACTACTCACGACCACGTTGATCTTGGATAGAATTGAAAGCTCAATTGCGGAGAGCGTATTATGTACTTCACGTTGTTGTGTTGATCTTGGATAGAATTGAAAGGGCTAAGCTAGGATCCTGCTTCAGGAGTGTGGATTGTGTTGATCTTGGATAGAATTGAAAGACTATATAGTCGCTCTTATCCCCATTCAGTTTATATATTAGTTGATCTTGGATAGAATTGAAAGTGTATTTGAGAATGAGGATACCGACGATTCCAGGTATTGTTGATCTTGGATAGAATTGAAAGTTTGGGTCACTGAATATATGTCAGGAGCTCGGGTATATAGTTGATCTTGGATAGAATTGAAAGTTTAGCGAGATAATAAGGAAGGTGAACAGTAGGAATACAAAGTTGATCTTGGATAGAATTGAAAGCGCTAAGCACCTCCCCACCACACATCCCGTATACCTCTACCGTTGATCTTGGATAGAATTGAAAGAACACGTATGTTTTGGGGTATGCTTACAACAAAGTGAGGTTGATCTTGGATAGAATTGAAAGACAATCACCGTTAATTCACAAACACCACCTTCCTCTTCAGCGTTGATCTTGGATAGAATTGAAAGTTAATAGATCAACTAGATACATCTTCTTCCCATTTCTGAAGTTGATCTTGGATAGAATTGAAAGGCAACTTGTGCTGAAAGTAAGTAAAATGCAGGATATGATGTTGATCTTGGATAGAATTGAAAGTTAAAAGGAGTAGATTGGCGACTTGTGTACTGCTCATTCCGTTGATCTTGGATAGAATTGAAAGTTATGACCCCTATCCTGATTGTGATATCACTGGAAACCGTGTTGATCTTGGATAGAATTGAAAGAAACTGTTCGTTCGCCAAGTCTTTGGAGAGTTCTATCTCGTTAATCTTAAATAGAATTGAAAGCAACTTCGAGTATATCGACGAAATACCAGCCCCGACAGGGGACCTCCAGTCCCTCCACGCATCGTCGAGTTCTCCCAACGCCCCCAGCAGGCTTGAGTAATCCAACTCGAACGTCTCGGCTGCGTTCCTCACGCTGGCCCTCCGTCAGGACCATGAGGACTAGTGCCGGTTAACCTTCCTCAGCAGTTATGGGATTTCTCGTTAGGTGTAGCCTTGAAGTCAAGGCAAAATCTAATAACTGCTGCTTCCTGCTCCTCCCGTTCCTCCTGACCACGCCCAGCCTGTTGATCTCCCTGACCAGCCTCTCCCTAGCGAACTCGATCGGTCCCTTTCCGTACCTTTTCAGCAGGACGACTTCGAGAAA
>Ga0080006_1143393_pt1 | contig 19990 bp, 23 predicted proteins | sample RS3BMetagenome_FD_69209 | JGI IMG/M metagenome (GOLD analysis project Ga0080006, IMG submission 69209) | Ferric oxide microbial mat and aquatic microbial communities from Rainbow Spring, Yellowstone National Park, USA - RS3B (SPADES... ...
CGCAAGGCATTTCACCAATAGAAGCAAGGGTACCAACAAGTATTATCGCAGGTATTGTAGCTTCTTGTATAAATTTAAATATATACTTCTTTATAGAATTTGGAATCTCCAATGAGAAAACAGCTTTATAAAAAAAGAAATCTTTAACTTCAAGAATTCCCCAGATCATGAAAAGAACTATTAGAAATCCCCTTATACTATTTATTATATTTAAAGGAATGCTAACTAAACCACACATAAAAATCAAATAAATTAAGAACATTACAAAACTGTATAAGAAGCTGGCGATTAAAATTCTTTTTCTTGACATAAGTATAAGCTGAGAAATCAGAAAAAGCAAAACACTTATTCCACAAGGATCCGCAATTCCATCCATTAATCCAACAACCATTGAAGCAATCCAAGGGTTATCTAGCACTTTTCCACCTTTTTAATATTATAAAAATTAATATACCAGCAACAAAGATCAAAGCCAAACCAATTAAAATAAAGTTATTATTTGAAGTTGGTGACGAAATTTCAGAGTTTTGAGAGTATGCAAATCCCAAAAAGGCTTTGTCTCCAATAATTGTTAAAGGTACTCCAAGTTGATTTTCTGAAATGTTAAACCTTTTTGCAACATCTAAAAGTAGTTGCTGGTTTGTTTGATTGTAATAAACTTCAAGTTCAATAAGCTTTAAATTTTTTGAGAATTGCGGATTGCTCAAAATATTTTTCCAAAAATCACGTTCTTGAGCACAATGTGGACATGTTGCTCCATAAAAAAGTACAACACATACTTTTCCTTCTGAGGAAAAATTACCAATAATACAAGGGTATTGAGATGGGTTTTGGATTGTTTTATTTAAATAAAAAAGCAAATTGTTGCTATAGCCGAGATCGATCGCTCTAACAATTTGAATGAGCAAAATGAATAATAAAAGGTTAACAGCAGAAAAGCTTATCTGGGACCTTTTCACCAATCTCACCAAATGGATTTCCATACTTTCTTATCCTTTCAACCATCTCTTTATTTATTTCTGTTCCTTTTCCATCCTCTATAGCTTTTGCTCTTAATTTTTTGATTATTTCAGGAATATTAATTTTTACTGGGCAAACTTCTTCGCATGCTTTGCATGTTGAACAAAGGAAAATTTTTTCAAAAAGCTCATCACTTTTTATGTTTGGAAAAGCTTTTATCAATCCAATACTACCAAAGAAATTTTCTAAGCCATAATCTTCAAGAATTGTTCTAAACACTGGGCAGTAATACAAGCATCTTCCACAGTTTATGCAATAAAGCGCTTCCTTAAAATCTTTTAAAAGTTCGCTTCTTCCATTATCTACCACAACAATATCTACCTCTTTTGCTCCATACATCCCATATACCTTATTTTCTTGTATATCAGCAGTATTACTTGGAGCTGAAATTACTGTTATTCTTGAAGCTAGAGAACCAGTTGCAAATAAAGATTGAAGCTTTGCAAGAAAAGTAGCTTCTTCAAGATTTTCGCAAATTTTTTCAACGCTTGTAATAACTATATGCTTCTCAAGAAGTGAAGTCCAAGAAACATTTGCTTCATTTTCAACCAATACAATGCTACCTTCAGAAGTGAAGAAGTTTGCTCCAGTTATTCCTATCTTAGCATTCTTTATTTTTTCGTTTATATAACCTTTGACAAAACTAGCAACTTCTTCTGGAGTTTTTGCTTCCACCCCAAATTTTTCTTTTAATACCTCTGACATCTCTTCCAAGCTTAAGGAAAGAGCAGGTAAAACAGGATGTGAAGCCCTTTTTCCACAAACTTCAACCAAAAAGTCTCCACAATCGGTTTCAGTTACTTCTATTCCATTTTTCCTTAAATTTTGCTTTAAGAGAATTTCATTTGCAACATTAGATTTTGATTTTATAACTTTTTTTTCATTTCCAATAATCTCAAGGATTTTTTGATTCGCTTCCTTCGCATCCTTAGCAAAGTAAAAATTTATTTTATTTTTTTGAAAGTTTTCTTCAGCAGTTTTTAAAAGCTCAAACATTTTTTCAATATTCTTTTCTCTAATCTTTCTAGCTTTTTCTTTTGCTTCTTCTAAAGATTTTTGAATTTTAGCAATCTTATCTGAATAATTTTCAAAAGTAAGCAGAAAAGCTTCCTTTTCCTTCTCCTTTCCTTTTAAAATTTCTTCTTCATCAATCACATTAATTTAAAGAATTATTTGTTTTTATTTTTTTTATTTTTTAGAACAAAATTGAGATTAAAATTAGCTTTGCAATAACTGCTTTTCTAAGTTTTTTGTTACTTCCTTCCCAATTTCTCTTTCAATTTTTTCTCTTTCTTTTTCTAGGAGTAACGATTCTTTTAGTTGGTTTATACTCTTTATCCCAATGTTAAAAAGCCTTCTTGCTCTTACCCTTCCAATTCCTTGAAGAGTTGTTAGCTCTATAAGCTCTTCCTTTATTCCTTCTTTTACTCTTATCCTAAGCTTTAATGCTTCCCTAACACTTAGCTTCTTTAGCTTCAGAAGCTCAGCATAAGAATAAAGCATCCAGTCCAGGTTTGTAAGCTTTGTGAAGAAAGCACCAGGAGTTATTGAATACTCTTCGACTATCTTGCTTTCTTCAACTTCATTTATCCAATCTTCAATCATTAATGTAGTTGCAACTATCTTTATTGGGTCATCAACTTCATATTCTTCATCAAAAAGTTCTTTTAATTCATAAAACTTTGCTATTGCTTTATTTTCATTTTTTGTAGAAACGAATGGCTTAAGTTCAAAAGTATTTATAGCTCCAAAAAGTATTTCTTCCCAATTCTTTCCTTTTGTTTTTTCAATAGAGTTTAGCATTAAACGAGCTGATAGAGGATCTATATAAAGTTGGTTTACCCTCCTTCCTTCTTTTGTTGCAAAAAGGTAATTATTTACCTCTTCAACAAACTTCCATTTTTTAAGTTTTTCAATCACTTCAAAGATTGTTTCTTTTATCTCTTCAGCGCTCCCATATTGAAATCCAAAAAATGTTTTTTCAAAAAATTTTACAATTTTATTTTTATCGTTTAGCATGCTGCAGATTAAAGCAAGGACATGGGTTCTAAGTAAAGGTTCATAGCCGAGCTTTGATGTTATCGGTTCTGGAGGAAGGTTTAAGTATTCTTGAAGCTCTTCAAGCTTAAACCTTGATTTAGCAATTAGTAAAGAAACTCCATAAGTATCATAATCTGGTCTTCCGGCCCTTCCAAGAAGCTGAATTATTTCATTTATCCCAAGGGGTTGAACTCCGATATCTTCATCATATCTTGAAAGGTTGCAAATTGCAACAGTATTCGCTGGTAGATTAACACCCAAACCAAGAGTTGTTGTTGAACAGATTACTTTTATTATCCCTTTTTTGAATCCTTCTTCAACTTCTTTTCTTTGCGAATTTAAAAGTCCAGCGTGATGAAATGCAACACCTCTTTTTACGAGTTCGCTTAGCTCGATGCATTGTCTTGTAGGCGAATTTAAAGCACTTAATACTCTTTTACTTATTTCTTCTGCTTCTTTTTTCTCTTCCTCTTCTAAAAACTTTCTTGTTATTTCACTAAGCTTTTTTGCAGAAGCTTCAGCATTTCTTTTGCTTGAATAGAAAAATAAAACTTGTTTTCCTTTGCTTAAAACATAATTTGCTATATTTTGCTCCGGGTCTTTTAAATCACCAACATCCTCTTTTGAATTTTCAAAATATATTTTTCCATTATAATAAACCCCCTTATAAAGTTTAACTGGTCTAAAATCACTTTCAACACATTCAGCATTTAGCCAAGAAGCAATATCCCTAGAATTTCCGATCGTAGCGCTTAAAGCGATTATTTGCATTTTTTTGTTTAGCTCTTTAAGCTTTGTTATTAAAATCTCTAATGTCGTTCCCCTTTCAATATCATCAAGCATATGGATTTCATCAAAAACAGTACAAGCAATCTCATCAACCCAATCTATTCCATGTCTTATTAAGCTATCAAATTTCTCAGTTGAAACAAAAATTAAATCGTAGTTTCTTAAATAAGGGTCAGCGCTATCATAGTCTCCAATGCTCATCGCAATTCTTAGCCAAGGATAGTTTTTTGAAAATTCTTCATACTTCTCGCGAACAAGGGCACGCATCGGAGCAACATATACTCCTTTTCCTTTTTTTCTTATTATGCTGTTTAGAAGAGCGATTTCAGCGATTATTGTTTTTCCAGAAGCAGTTGGTGAAGAAACAACTAAATTTTTTCCTTCAAGAAGCCCTTTCTTTATCGCAAGTTCCTGAGGTGGAGTTAGCTTTTTTATTCTTGAGCTTAAACTTTCGAATATTTCGTTTGGAATTTTTCCTTTTAGCTCTTCTACATTCATATTTTCTTTTTGAGATTTGTGAAATAAATCTCTTACTCATAAACATAAACAGAAATATAAATAAAAAACAAAGAGGATAAGAAATTATGAAAGTTTTTGTTGCTGGAGATTTACATGGAGACTATGAAAGCTTCAAAAAAGCTGTAAAAATTTTTGATGAAAATAAAAAAGAAGGAGACATTTTAATTTTCTTAGGTGACTATGCAGATCGAGGTCCAAATGGTGTTGAGATTATTTTGGAGCTTTTCAAGCTTTTAAAAACAAGAGAGGACATTATAGCTCTAAAAGGGAACCATGAAGACTACTCAAAAGATGGGAAACCAAGGTTTTATCCTTGCGATTTGATAGATGAAGCAAACACAAGAATAAATGGGGGATGGGAAACTTTTTGGAAAGAGACTTTTCAAAATTTCTTAGAATACCTTAGACCAGCTTATATCTCTGGAAAAGTTTTGTTTGTCCATGGTGGTATAAGTAAGAAGATTCAGAGTAGAGAAGAACTTTTAAAAAAAGAGAACGAAGAGATTTTGTTGTGGAGTGACCCTTATGATGGAAAAGGAGAAATACCAAGTTCAAGAGGTGCTGGCGTAGAATTTGGGGAAGACGTAACAAACAAAGTGCTTCAAAAGCTTAATTTAAAACTTATAGTCAGGAGCCATCAACCAAACAAAGCAGCTGATGGTCGACCATATTTTGAGCATTCTAGAAAAATAGTTACAATCAATTCTTCAATAGTTTATGGAATACCTTTTATGATTTTAGTTGACCCAGAAAAAGCTAAAATTGAAAAAGTTGTTAGCTTAATAGATAAAGACAAGTTTAAAGTTTTTTGAGCATATACGGACCAAAGAGGGAGTAACCAAGCTTTCTATAATACTCTCGAACTCCAATACCACTCATAACAAAAATTTTGCTTAAACCAAATTCTTTTTTTGTTATCTCTTCCGCTTCTTTTAAAAGCTTTTTTCCAAATCCACGATGCTGGAATTCTTTAATCGGTTGTTCACCGATTCCAAGGACTTCTCCATAAACATGAAGTTCTCTAACCCCAGAAGAGTCTTCTAAAAAGTTATAAGCGATTTTATTTCCAGGAATTCTTAGTCTTAGAAAACCAATTAAAATATCATTTTCAACATCTTCAAAACTCAAAAAGATTTCTTTTCCAAAAGATGCTTCGTAATCGTAGCGAAGAAGCTCAACATTTTTGAAGTCTACACTTTTTCCTTCTCTCAACCTTATTCCGACTTCCCTACTTCTTATCTCTCTTGGCTGAAATCCTTCTTCCTTTAGCTGTTTTTCAGCAATTTGTCTAAGGTTTGTATGCTTTGGGCCAGCAACAATAAGTTTTGAAGGAATGTCCCTATCAATTCTCATTACCCTGCAATATTTTGGAACAACCTTTAAGATTTCTTTTATAACTTCTACAGCCTCTTCATCATTATAAGCATTTACCTTTCCTTTTTTCCACTCTTCATAGATTTCAGTTCCCTCTAAAATTAGCAAAGGATAAAGCTTAAGCATATCTGGCCTAAACCTTTGGTCTTCAAAAAGCTTTTTTGCAATTTTTATATCCTTCTTTTTATCGCTGTAAAGACCAGGCATCATCTGATAAAGAACCTTAAGATAGTTATCTTTGCAATTTGCAGTTGCATCAACAACATCTTTTACTTTGTGACCACGCTTAACGATTTTATAAACTTTATCATCAAGAGTTTGGACTCCAAGCTCTATCCTTGTTGCCCCAAGAGAAAGAAAATTTTTAACATCTTCTAATTTACAAAAATCCGGTCTTGTCTCAAAAGTTATTCCAATGGCTCTATGCTTTGCTTTTTCATTTCTTTTAATCGCTTCTTCCAATGTTTTTGAATCTTTTCCATTTAATGCATCAAGAGTTCTTTTCACGATTCTCCTTTGCTCCCTTAAGCTTCTATAGTTAAAGGTTCCACCTTGGAAAATGATTTCACATTTTTCAGCATTGTGTCCAGTAACGCTTAATTGCCATATCCTTAGCTTTGTTATTTTATAAGGGTCATAGCCACATTGCCTTGCTCTTAGCGAAGAAGGTTCTTCACCAGTATAGCTCTTTGGGGCATTTTTTGAGCTTGGGCAATAAGTGCAAGAAAAAGGACAAGAATTTTTTGGATTGAGCATTATAGCAATTACAGCAACCCCAGAAATGTTTCTCGTTGCTCTTATTCTTAAAAGCTCATTTTCTTCTTTTGTTGGTTTTCTTAGCTTAGAAAGCTCCTCGAATATTAAGCTATTTTTTACTACGCCATTTAACCTATTTTTGCTTAGCTTTTGTTTAGCTTCTGCCAGCTCTTCTTTTGTTTTTATTTTTCTTTTTAGAATTAGCTTAGCTATTTCTTTTGCAATCCTTCTAGCTTCCTCATTTTCTTGCATAAATAAATTTAGAAAAAAAGATAAAAAAAGTTTTAGACTAAGCTAAGAAGCTTGGGTCCCTTCTTGAGTTTGAAGCTTTGCTTGGGGCATTGGTATTGGAGGAGTTAAACCAACTGGAAGAGAAACTAGAGTTCCATTTGCTCCGCAAACAAAGTTTATTGTATTTATTACTGTTTCTGCGAACTCGATTGGCAATTTTTTATTTTCTTCCCACTCCTTTTCTATGTTAGCAACAACCTTTTTCTCTTCTTTTGCTTGTAAGTTTCCTGTTATTGTCAAATGTCCAATATCTTCTTTTTTGCCCTGATAAGTTACTTCAAATGCATATTCAACTTCAACTTCTTCTCCACTTGTTTTTACATTTTGTATGCTTATGTTGAACTTTACTCCAGTTATAGCTTCGTTGCTCTTTCTCTCAGCTTCCACTCTTGTTATCCTAGTCGAGGTTATCATTTTTTCACCGACCATAAAAATTTAATATTAATATTGTGAATAATTTTCATGACAAACCTAAAATATTTAATCTTTTTTCTTTTATATTCTTTCCTATTTGTAGAAGCAAGTTTTAAAGATTTGTATTTAAATACTAGCGTTTACCTTCTAACAAATGGAAGTGCAAACGTTGTTGAAGTTATAACACTTTTTGTAAATGGAAGCTCGATGAAGGATTATAATATTGCAAAGAAAGCATTGAATCTAACTATAACTGATTGGAGAGCTTTAACTGGAAGTAATTTTCTTATGCCACATGTATTCGATAAGAGCTATTATAATTTTTATTTTTCACCAGAAGCATTGATTTCTTATGGTAATTATGGTATTGCAAAAATAAGGATTAGCTACACAATTGATAATGCAACAACATTTACTCTAGTAGCTCCAAGGCTGTTTAAATATGTTGTTAATCCAAAAATTTTTAAATTTGAATTAGGTAAAAGTGGTCCAGTTTTGAGCGATAATACTTCCCTTTCAATTTTTCTTCCAAACGGTGCGATAGTAGAAGATGTATTCCCAATCCCAGATAATCAAATCCCACTTGAAAAAAACTTTACAATACCTTCACTAGTTTGGGATTCTGGAGAGCCACTTTCTTCATTTACATTGGTTTTTTATCTAAGGGAAGAAATGCAAACAGAAATTTTTGACTTTATAAAAAGTGTTGAAAGTGCTTTTGTAAGATTTGTTTTCTCTTTTGAAGGTTCTGTTTTATTGCTTTTAATTCTACTACTCCTTTTAATTTTTTACTCTTTGAAAAAAAGAAGAAAGGTTAAGTAAAAAATTCTTCAATTTCTTCTCTTTTTATTCCAAGTATCTCATCAACATTTTCCTTTTCAAAAATCCTCTTAAGCAATTCAACATAAGTTTTTGCTTCTTTTCTGTTTGTATGGCAAGCATTTGCAATTTTTTTCAACAATTCTTTTTCTTCTTCTCTTTTTTCTTTTGTTATCGTTAATCTTTTTATTACACTTGGGTAAGAGTAGAGTTTTCTAAACTCTCCAACTTTTAAAGCAAAAGCAAGAAAAGAGTAGATATACCTTTGATAGCCATAATAATTTCTTCTTATTACCCTTTTTTGGTAGATGTCTATTTTTGAAAGAACTTCAAAAGCTTCAGAAATTTTTTCTTTATTATTTGTTACATTTGTTATATTTTCTTCAACCCAATTTATTAGCATATCAAGGTCAACATCAGCTAAGCTTATAGCAGAGAAAGTATTTTTTCCAAAGAATATCTCATCCAAGACTTGGAATATTTCCTTTTCTTTTTCCCTTTCACCAAGTATCTCTATGCTTGCATCCTTTAATGCTTCAAGGTCATTAAGTGCAGCTCTAATGTCCCCTTTTGCTGAGCTTGCAATATATTCAATGTTTATTTTGCTTATTTGAATTTTTTCCATTTTTGCAACTTTCATTAAAAAGTCTTTCATTGTAAAATAGTCTACTCCTTTATATTCGAGCCTTTCAATATCCTGGTTTCTAAGAAAATTTAATCTTTTATCCCAAATATCGTTAGCTGTTAACATTATTGGAAACTTTGAAATTTGAAAAAGCTTAACTAATGCATTTTGAGCTCCAAAATCACTTCTAAAAATTTCATCCACCTCATCAACTAGTATAAGCTTATTTTTTCCAAAAAGTGAAGATGAAGAAGAAGCAGCTATTAAAACTCTTGAGATTTCTTCTTTTGTCCTTTCTTGTGAAGCATTCATCTCTATTAGCTCAAGCCCAAATTCTTTAGCGATAGCATAAGCTGTAGCAGTTTTTCCTGTTCCAGTTTTTCCATAGATGAGTAAGGGTCTAGCTTTTCCTTCAAGAGCCCTACTTAACCAAGCAACAAGCTTTTGCTTTTCTTCTGGTCTAATTAGGAGCTCATCTACACTTTTTGGTGCTATCCTTTTGTAAAGAAGTTCCATAAACTTATTTCAATTTTGAATAAAAAAGTATTTACTTTGAAAAATAAAAAGGGAAAAATAAAAAGCAGATATTTATATTCTGAATGCCAATATTAACAGGTGTGGACGTTGGTAGGCCGTGTAAAGGTTTCTGACGGAGGGGATAAACGCATAACTGTTTTTGACCATCCTTTGGCACAGGTAGTACTTACACAGTTAAGGGATAAAAACACGTCACAAATGGAATTTAGAAAAGGCTTAGTAAAATTAGGAAGGCTTATAGGTTATGAATTAATAAAAACAATGCAATTTGAAGATGTAGAAGTTGAAACACCACCTGGAATTAAGGCAAGAGGTATAAAAATCTCTGATATGGAACATGTAGTTATAATTAATGTGCTAAGAGCAGCCACACCTCTTGTAGAGGGACTACTTAAAGCATTACCAGATGCGCGGCAAGGTGTTGTTGGAACAAGGCGAATAGAAGAAAAACCAGGTATAGAAAACATTTCTGTTCAAAAACTTTATACAAAGATACCTCCGATAAACAAAAATGATACTGTAATAATAGCAGATCCAATGCTTGCAACAGGTTCCACAATTTTAGCAGTTATCCCAGAGGTTTTAAATACTGGAACGCCAAAAAGATTGATAATAATCTCAGTTATATCAACTGAGTATGGGATAAGCAGGATTCTAAAAGCTTATCCGCAGGTAGAAATAGTAACAGTAGCAATTGATCCAAAACTTGATGATCATGGTTACATTTTACCAGGACTTGGTGACGCTGGAGACAGAGCATTTGGTTAGAAATTTTATTGTTTTACCCAATCCATTTATACATAAGCACCATACTCATATATTTTCCTTTATGCTTTAATGCTTTTGGCAATTCTCCATACTTTTTGAAACCCAATTTTTTATAAAGAATAAAAGCCATTTTATTCACCTTAAACAAGTCTAATGTAATAAGCTTTATTCCAATTTTCTTTGAGCGTTTAATTATTTCTTTCATTAAAGCCTTTCCAATACCTTCATTTCTAAAGTTTTTCTTTACAAACACACCTAACGTTCCTACATGTTTTTCTTTGAATTTCTTTCTTTCCACATTCACACTTCCGATGATTTTACCTTTGTGAGTTGCCACTAAATAGATCCTTTCCTTTTTTCTGATTTCTTCTAAATACCTTTTTACTTTTTTAAGTTGTTCTTCTTCAGTAATTGGAGTGTTTCTCAAAATATACGCATTTTCTCTTATAAGTGAGTTCATCAAATTTTTTAACCCAACGTAATCTTTTTCCTGAATTTCCCTTATCTCAATCTTTCTCCCCTTTTTTGAAATAAAATCCACCATTTTATCCAACCCATCTATACATAGACAGAGCACTTATATACCTTCCTTTATGCTTTAATGCCTTTGGTAACTCAGCATATTTCTTGAAGCCTAATTTTTTATAAAGAGCAATCGCTGGTTTATTTATTTTAAATACATCTAAGATAATTAATTTTATTCCTAATTTTTTTGAACGCTTAACTACTTCATTCATCAAAATTTTTCCAATACCCTCATTCCTATAATTCTTTCTTACGCTTATTCCAAGAACTCCGACATGTTTTTCTTTAAATCTTTTTCTTCCTATTTCAGCGGCTCCAACAATTTTATTCTTATAAACTGCAACCAAATGCACTCTTTCTCTTCTTTTTACTTCTTCTAAACACCTTCTTACATAATTAAGCTCTCCTTCTTTATCGATTGGAAGATTTTTTAAAATATACGTATTCTCTTTCACTAATGAATTTATGAAATTTCTTAATTCAACATAATCCTTTTCTTGTACCTCTCTAATCTCAATTTTTCTTCCTTTTTTTGAGATAAATTCCATGATAAAAAAACAGAAATCGTTAATATAAAGTTATTTTCTAATTTTTTGCTAAACTTCTATTTTTAATCCATCATAAGCAAGAAAAGAATTTTTGAATATTTTTCTTGCTTCTTTCTCGAGGATTTCTGGTTGCTTGTAACGATTACTTATATGAAATAGAAGAAGCTTTTTTGCTTTTGCCATTTTTGCAATTTTTGCTGCTTGCTCAGCTGTTGAATGCTTTCTTTCTTTTGCAAGCTTTTCTTCATTTTTTGAATACGTTGCTTCATGAATAATTAAATCTGAATTCTTAACAAACTTAACAATTTCTTTTGAAAATGCAGTATCTGGGACATAAGCAACCTTTTTACCGTTCTTTATATAGCTTACTTCACTTAGCTTAATTTCTTTTTCACCAATCTTTATTCTTTTTTTATTAAGAAGTTCCTTAAACATCTCCCCTTTTAATCCAAACTTTTTTATTTTTTGCTTATCAAATTTTATTTTATCTTTTTCTTTAAAAACGAAACCATAAGTTGGAATAACATGCTTAAGTTTAAAAGCATAAATTTCAAAATCTTTATCCTCAAATATTAACCCACTTTTTATTCTTTTTATCTCAACATTAAAGTTTGCCTGTGCAAAAGAAAGAAAATTTGAAATCATATTTGGCTCTGGTGTGAATATTTTTATTCCACCACTACTTTGTGTTAATGCAAGAGTTCTTATTAAACCCCCAACTCCAATAAAGTGGTCTGCATGCATATGAGATATAAAAATAGCTCTTATTTTTGCAATGTTTAGACCATTTTTCAACATTTCTCTTTGTGTTCCTTCTCCGCAATCAAACAGATAAATTTTTCCAAGATACCTTATTGCAACAGCTGGCAAGTTCCTTTCAGCTGTTGGAATTGCACATGAAGAACCGATTATAAAAACTTCCATGCATATCTTTTGATTTTTATCTTTAAATTTTTTCAACTATTATCTTTTTTCTTTTTCCATCAAAAATAACCTTTATTTCACCATTTCTTGCTTTTTTGATAAGCTCATTTATCCCATCAAGATGTTGAAAAATATAATCCCCAATCTCTCTATACTTTTTTTCTTCATCTTCAAGCTCTTTTATATTCTCTTCTTGCTGCGCAAGAATTTTTTTAAGCTTTTCTATTTTTTCTTTCTTTTCCTTTTCAAATCCTTCATTTTCTTCTTCTATTATTTGCTTATACACATTGTCTAGAAGTGAGTTTATAGAATCAAAAGTTTGTGCTTTAAGGTTTGAGTAGTTTTGTATTTTTGTTATCGCATAATCCTTTATTTTTCCATTTCTAAAAAGCAAATATTCTTTTCTTTTTATAAGCTGATTTAGCCAATCTCCAACTTCTATGCTTAAGTTTCTTTGAATGTATTCATTAGCATAAAGAGGAGCAACACCTTTTTCAAAAAGTTCAAAAAATTTGCTTTTAGGTTTTTCCTTTTCTTTCAAGCTTATCTCAGCCTTTTTAAAAAGTTTTATTTTTTGTTGTTTTGTTTGAATGAAAATATTTGAGTTTGGTGTAAAGTCAATAATAATTTGAAGGTCTTCACAATCAAATTTAATTATTCTCTCCAAACCTTCTTGTGAAATCTTAATTATTTTTTCGCCTTTCAACAATTTTCTTATTCTCATTACTTCGCTATTTGGTTGCATCGCTTCTTCTAAAATTTTTGTTAAACAAATAAGTTTTGGTTTAAAGCTTATAATCAAAAACTTCTTGTTTTGTTTATAAAGCTCTATTCTAAACCTATTTTCGTTTATTTGTGAGAAACTTTTTATAAAAGCTCCTTCTATTTCATTTTTTGATTCTTCAACGAAAGCTTTTATTTCAAAGCTTGAAATATCTCTCATTAGATTGTTTCAATAAAAATAAATAAAAGTTTTTCCAAATATCAAAATGGATTTTGGAGTTGAATTAAGAAGAGCGCTTCTTAAGCTTAGGGGAGCTAAGGTTTTGGATAAGAAAGTATTAGATGAATTTATAAGAGATTTTCAAAAAGCATTACTTGCTGGAGATGTTGAAGCAAGTCTTGTTTATGAACTTACAAACAAAATAAAAGAAAAGGCAAGCATTGAAAAGATTCCAAAAAACGTTGATGAAAAAGAGTTTGTGATAAAAGTTGTTTACGATGAACTTTATTCAATTCTAAAGAACGCTGAATACAAACCTGAGCTTAAAAAGAAGAAAATTTTGCTTCTTGGTCTTTATGGAAGTGGAAAAACAACAACAGCAGCAAAGCTTGCAAAATATTATCAAGATCGAGGTGTTGGAGCGTGTCTTGTCTGTTGTGATACTTCTAGGCCAGCTGCTTATGAGCAACTTGCTCAGCTTGCAAAAAAGATAAACGTTGAGTTTTTTGGAATTAAAGAAGAAAAGGGTAGCTCAAAGATCGCAAGCGAAGCATTGAAAAAGATTACAAAAAAGCTTTTAATCTTTGATTCAAGTGGAAGAAGTGCTTTTGAAAAAGAGCTTGTAGACGAGCTTGTTAAGCTTAAAAAAACAATAGCCCCTGATGAAACTTTTCTTGTTCTTTCAGCAGATACTGGGCAGATAGCATCTAAGCAAGCCCAGGAATTTAATAAAAGTGTTGGTATAGATGCAGTTATAATAACGAAAATGGATGGTTCAGCAAAAGCTGGTGGAGCTCTTTCAGCGATAGCAAGAACGGGAGCAAAAATTGCATTTATTGGAACTGGTGAAGCAATAAATGAGCTTGAGCAGTTTGATGCAAATTCCTATCTCTCAAGACTTCTCGGAATTCCTAATATTCAACTTCTTGTTGAAAAGGTAAAAGAGCAGGTAAAACCAAAAGAAGAAGTTGAAGAATTAAACTTTGAAACTTTTTATGAAAGCTTAAAGACCATGAAAAATCTTGGGCTCATGAAAATATTTTCTATGCTTGGAAACCCAGACATTCCAAGAGAACTTCTCGACCTTGGGGAAGAGAAGATGAAGAAGTATGAAGCAATAATACAAAGCATGACAGAAGAAGAAAGAAAAAATCCAGAACTTTTAAAGAATCAAAGTAGAATTGCAAGAATTGCAAAAGGTAGCGGAACAAGCGAAACTGATGTTAAAGAATTAGTTTTAAATTTTGAAAAAATGAAAAAGATGATGCAAAAGATGCAAAAGGATAGAAGGTTTACCCAAATGTTTAAGAAGTTTGGAATGGTGTAAAATGGAAATAAAAAGAATCTCTGGAAAAGTTCATGGACCTTATTCAAATGTAGTAGTAGCAAATGGTTTTGTTTTTATTTCTGGGCAATTACCAACGAATGAAGAAGGTCAAATAAGAGGAATGAGTATAATAGAACAAACAAGGGATGCGATTGAAAATGTGAAGAGGGCTTTAGAAGAAATTGGTCTTTCTCTTGAAAATATTGTTTCTGTTAGGGTTTATTTAACGAACCTCGATGATTTCAATCAAATGAATGAAGTTTTTTCTCAATACTTCAATAAAAGTTTACCAGCGAGAGCAACAGTAGTTGTTGCTTCTTTACCAAAGAATGCTAAGATAGAAATAGAAGCTATAGCAGCATTATAAAAAACAAAAAACAAAAAAAGGGTTGCAACCCTCTTTCAAAAAACTTTATTCAAACTACCTTTTCTTCTTCTTTGCCATTTTTGCACCAATATATTTATAAACACGAAAAATTTATATATCTTTCTATTTTTTATTTTTGTGATTGTTGATTTTGTTGTTCGCTTTTTTTATTTATTTCCTTTACTCTTCCAGTTTTTGCATTTGGGAAACTAACAAGAAGGTCTTCATTTGGATTTCCTTTTTCTATCCATTCTTGAATGTAAAAAGCAAAGTTTTTTAGAGGTTTTGAAAACCTATCGCTAAATGAATAAACTTCATTCTCATGTTTTAATATTCCAATAGTTACCCCATAATCTAAGTATCTTTTCCAAGTAGCAATTGGCAAATCCTGCGGGCAATCTTTTAACCTAAGTTGTTGCTTTTGTTTTACAAGAAGAAGAGCTCTTGCAAATCTATAAGCTTGTGTTTCATTATCAAAGAAAACTCTAGCAATTTCACTAACAGATAAATTTTTTAAAAGTTCTTTAAGCGGCGCATCCTCAAACTTCCAATATTTTAACATTTTTTCATTTCAGATAAAGAAAATAAAAATCTAATCTGTTGAAACTTTTCTAGCAATTTTTGGTCTTACCTTTACAAGTATCCTTCCATGGCAGTATGGACACATCACAAACCTTCCAATTTCCTTTATTTCCTTACCGCATTTCAAACATTTGTACATTTTATCACTTTTATTTCCAATTTCAAAATTTTAAATTTAACTTTTGCTTTGTACTACAAGTTCAAAAGAATTTGCATCCCCAGCAAATTTTGTTTTACAATTCTCGCATTCCCAAATTCCTGCAGCTATCCTTTTTACTTTTTTCTTTCCACATATTGGACATTTGTAGAGAGTTTGTTTTTTTCTTTTTACTGTATAATAAACTTTTCTTAGCTTTGCACCAGTTCTAACATTAAAATTTGCCATTTAATCACCTTTTAACAATTTTCTTAGCCCATCTCCTTTTTCAAAAGTCTTATCAATCAAGAGCTCAAGTTCTTTTATCGAAAAACTTCCTTTTAATCCTTTTTGTATTGCACAAATATAATTATCGTTTGTTGTTGAAATTGTTATTCTACTATCAAGAGCGAGCTCTTCATTCATTGAAGGATCAACAAAAATTTTATCACCGATTTTTCCAAAAGTTGTTGAAACTGCGATTCTTTTGCTTGGAAGCTTTCCTTGAAACTCTTCTCTTATTATCTTTCCATCCTCATACTTTGGAAGTTTTGTATCGATTATTGCTTGCATTGCAGCGAGAGAAGAGGCATCTATTACATTTCCATCAAAGTTTAAAACATAGATATCAACAAAAACATTCCAAACAAGATTCTCTTCAATTAACAGCTTTGTTGTATCTATTGCATAAGCACTTCTTATTCCCCGGTCAACAACTCTACTTATTTCAACCTCATCTTCTTCATTTGCAAAAGGAATAAACTTTTCAGATGAAAGTGGTAGTAAGTAAACATTTGTTGTAAATACTCCTTCATCTGGTTTATCCTCAAAAGGTTCACCAACTTCAAACTTTATTCCACAAAGAACATCAGTATCCCCAAGTAAAACTCTTGCAGAACCTTCTGCATTTTGGAGGGGATTTCTTATTATTGAAATTTTTCTGTATTCAAACATCCCCCTATCATCTTCTCTCATTGAGTTTGAAATTAAATCTTTAACATATGAAATCTTTGCAAGGTCTATCGCTTCCATTCTACTCACCAACAACTTTATAATAATCTTTTATTGCATCAATCTGCTCTTTTCTTATTATTTTTGTTTTTTCCAAAGCAAGCTCGCATATTTTTTTGAATTCATCTTTTGTAAGAAGGCCATCTGCTTGAAGTAAAAGAAATTCATTTTTTCTATTAAATGCAATTGGAACATCACTATCTGAAAGGTTATCTTCTATTTTATTTAAATCAACAACAACTGTTCCATTTATCTTTCCCATTCCAATTGCAACTGGTATCTCCCTCATCGGAATTCCACTTATTGCCATCGCAACAGCAGCAGCGGTTATTGAAGCAACTCTTGTTCCACCATCTCCCTGAAGAACTTCAACATAAATATCTATTTCACTTCCTGGAAACTTCTCTAAGAATACAACTTCCTCAAAAATATGCTTTATAATTTTTGAAATCTCAATACTTCTTCTATTTTGACCATATTTACCATGCTCTTCTTTTGAAGAAAATGGAGCCATTGAATAGCGACATTTTATAATTGCTTTTGTTGGGTCAGCTTCGTGTACTGGAATAACTTCTTTTGGTCCATAAACTGCAGCAATTATTTTATTGTTTCCCCATTCTATGTAAGCTGAGCCTTTTGCATTTTTTAATATACCAGCAACTATCTTAATTTTTCTAAGCTCATCAGCCTTTCTTCCATCTGTTCTTATTCCATTTTTTATTAGCTCAATTTCCATTTTTTCACTCTTTCAAAAGCTTTATTATTCTTTCTGTTAGCCCTGAAGTGTGAGCCTCTTTTTCTATTTTTCTAATAGCTTTTGTAGCCTTAGCTATGTTTTCTCCTTTTATCCAAATCCTTCCATTTAAGCCAATTATCATTTTTGTTTTTGTATTTTCTTCTATTATTTTTTGCATGGAACCATCCTTTCCTATTACTCTTGGAATCTTACTTGGTTTTATTTCTATAAGCTTTCCACCAACTAATCTTCTTACATTTTCTAATATAGCAACTCCACCACTTTCTATGTTTTTTACTGTTGCTTCAGCAATATCACCAATGCTCAAATCAAACCTAAGAAATTTTGAAAGAGCCATCCCTTCAAAAGGCGAGTTTATATCAATAATATAATTCACAAACCTAACTTCTGTTACTATCCCTATAACTTTATGCATTGGTTTTGGAATATAAACACTTTCCAAAGGAGTAAGAATTTTTTTGTCAGTATCAAAAATTCCAACAACACTACTATAAGTCTTTCCTCCTTCAGAGTAGTAAAAATCTCCCTTTTGCTCATATGGAAACAAAAGTTCTCCAGGTACAACAAGTTTCTTCATGTTACCAATCAATTAGAAAGAATATTTTATCTTTTCACCTTTTTATTCTTTACTTTATTTTTTCTAAATCTTTTTTATTTTTCTCTTTAAGTTCTTTTATATAAGAAGTCAGCTTAAAATAATCAATCGGGAAATTTATATTTGAGAAATATGTTAAGTTTAAAACTTTCCCATAAATCTTATATCTAAGAATTGCTTGTAAAAATTCTTGGGAATAAAGTTCATTGACCGAAGCCTTCTCAATTACTTCAAAAAGCTTGGGTGAGTTCAAAGAAAGAGAAACAAGATAAAGGTCCGACTTCGCTGGAACAAGCTTATTACCCTCTTCAATGTTAAAGGTTAATGCATTTGGATTAATATTTGAGAGTATTATACTTCTTGGAACGAGCGCTTGAACTATTAACGCATCATTTTGAGTTATAGAAAAAGATGCGAACTCGATAAACTTTTTGAATTCCTCTTTTGCTTCCTCTTTTTTCCCATATTTTTCGTCTCCGAAAATAACTAAAAATGGTCTATTACCAATTATTTCTTTTAATTCTAAAAGTTGTTTTGCTGTTTTTCCTTTAGAATCCTTTTCATTTTCCAAAATAAAGATTCTTACCCCTTTGTCAACCTTATTTTTAAGGGTTTTTCCTTTAATTAGCTCTATATGAATGTTTTTTGAATTTTTAAATTTTTCTTCAAAATACTCCTTTATTTCTTTACCCATACTTAATGTTGTAATAATAAACTCCTTGGTACCGCTATTTAATAGACTTTCAAAGCTTGTCCAGAAAATCGGCTCTCCATTTACCTCAAGAAAACATTTAGAAATCACTCTTTTTTCTCTTACAAAATCGCCCATCCTTTTCTCCCCTCCTTTAAGAAAAAACACTGCTGGGATTTTTGAAGGCTCTATGTATTCTCTTATCTTTATTTCTTCTTTAAACATAAAGCAGTTTTTAAAAATTTTTTTATAAACCTTTTTTACTACTCTTAGTTAATCATTTCACTTCTTCAGCTTTCTCCCAAAGGGCAAAGAAAAAATTTCTAAATAATTTTGCCGTATCCTCGTCTTCTATCCTAACAAGCAGCCCTTCTGCTGCCTGTGATGGTGTATAAAATCTGAAAGATGTGATTTTTTTGTCAAATACAGTAAATCGGGAAAGTGGGAAAACGATTCCTTTTATTACTCTAACATCACATCCAATTAGTTTGTGTTGAAGCATTATATGCTCCCTTTCTTTTCTGTAAGGACCAAGAACTTTTATTCTTACACCTTTTTTAATTGCCTTTTCCATTGCTTTCATAATTAATGGATCAGTTTTTCCAAATCTAATAAATTCCACAATCTCTTGATTGGAATTTAATGTATCTTTTTCGGTTAGCTCCCTTATTATATTCCAACCTTGGAAAAGGAGAATTTCTTTTTTTGGAATTTCTTTTGCAACAAGATTCTCTTCAGCTTTTTCTACCCCTTCTTTTAATTCATTTGCTTTCTTAATTCTTTCTTCAATTATTGGGACTATTGCAGAAGAAGGAGGAATTGCTTTAAAACGTGTTGGTCTACCTGGAATTATTATTGCAAAACCTTCTTCTGCAAGCTCGTTTAAAATTCCGTAGGCTTTTGTTTGAGGAACTCCAGATTCTTTTGAAACAACTGCTGAGCTTGCAATTCCAAGGTAAAGAAGAGTTTTGTAAACTTTTGCTTTGTATTCACTAAAACCAATTTCCTTTAAAATTTCTTCTAGTTGCATAACTAATTTTCGATTAGAAAAATTTAATAACTTATTTTTCTATAAAAAATTGATGAATTTTAAAACAACTGCAGATATAAAGGTTCCAGAAAAGCTTATCGATCAAGTTATTGGCCAAGATAAAGCAGTTGAAATAGTTAAAAAGGCAGCTAAGCAAAGGAGAAATCTACTTTTGATTGGTCCACCAGGAACTGGAAAAAGCTTGTTAGCACAAGCAATGGCAGAGCTAATGCCACCAACAGAGCTTGAAGATGTTCTTGTTTATCCAAATCCAAAAGATGAAAATGAGCCTTTGGTAAGAGTTGTAAAAACATACCCAAATGGTTTTGAGCCCATTGGTCAAGGAAGAAAAATCTTAGAAGAGGAAAAAGCAAAAGAAATAAACATTAAGTCTCCACTTGAAAAGTTAACATATATTTTATTTGGTGTTGCAATTCTTCTCTTTTTGATTTCTCTTACTGGGATAATAAAAGGTTATGAACTTGTTGTTTTTGCAGCAATGATACTTGGATTAATAATATTTGCTTCAGGATTTTCTGTTGTTTTTGCACTTCCAAAGAAAAGTTTTGACACCTACTCTCCAAAGTTAATAGTAGACAATA
>Ga0080006_1146170_pt1 | contig 19990 bp, 13 predicted proteins | sample RS3BMetagenome_FD_69209 | JGI IMG/M metagenome (GOLD analysis project Ga0080006, IMG submission 69209) | Ferric oxide microbial mat and aquatic microbial communities from Rainbow Spring, Yellowstone National Park, USA - RS3B (SPADES... ...
GTATCGATGGTGTCCCTGTTGTCCCGTCTTTTGGGGTCGCCAGTTTCATCCACTCCGCCGCGATACCGTCGATGCCAGGTGTTTTGCGGTTGCTTGAGCGTAGCAGGGTCCGAACAGATTCAGTCCAGAAGATTGGGTCGTTCCATTCCGGTACCGGTTCGAGGCGCGGTAGTTCTGATGCATACTGTTGCCAATAGATTCGGTCTTGGCAGTGCCCAGTTACGTTTTCATGCAGCTCTGTGCCGTGGTCTGTCCAGGCCTCATTCAATGAGGCACGCTCCGTCCTCAGCGCTTCCTCATACAGAATTGCCGCGCGCACGCACCGCCGGATGCGTGCGTGCGCGCAAAACACGCACGCATCAACGTCGTTGGCGCCACGTTGTACGCCACCCGTGCCTAGGCGCTGCTGAAAGAGCGTAGCTGAAGCATGTCCACGGACAGCCTGGAGCCTGTTAGTGTGAGCGAGTCCGTAGCATGTGCTCCAGCAATCGAGGAAAGCGCTCAACTCCCGCTTGAAGAGTCGATTGGATGTGGACTCTACGTGGTTACTGCTGCGCAACCGTCGATCGTGACGCACGCGCGCGTTGCGCGCTTCATCTCCCCCGACCAGCCCAGTGTGCTTCTGGTGCGTTTAAACAGAATCGAAGTGTATGAAGTCTCTACCGATAGCACAAAGTCGCATGATAGCGCGTTAGTCGCGTACGCGAACTTACCGGTCTTTGGCAGAATAGCGGCACTCGAGGTACTGCCCGGTGTCGGACTGTGCGAGCGTGCGACTGCTCGGGGAACGAGGGTCGCGAGCCCGGTGGGTGCGTTGCAACCCTCCGAGCGTCTCAGCAGCTTGAATCTGCACGGGGGTACCCCGCGAAGTGGTTCGAAGCGTGCTCGAACAAGCTCACGGCACAAAGTGGAAGCACCTTTAAAACCCGTACCGGAAACAGCGCGCACTGTACATGTGCTACCGTCCGAATCTGGAGACCAGAGCACGGACGCTGTCTTCATATTGACGGAACGTTTGGACTTTGCCGTGATCAAGTATGACACGAGATTGCAGGGAGTGGTGACACTCGTTGCGGGGTCGCTCGCGTCTAAACTCGGCCGGCGATGCCCGCTTGGTGAGTTTGTGGCGCTTGATCCCAGCGCGCGATGCCTAGCCGTCTATGCCTATGACGGCCTTTTGAAAGTAGTACCGGGCAGCCTCATGGGTGAGGCCTTTGAGGTTCGGCTCGACGTTGTGCAGGTCCAGAGCATGGAGTTCCTTATCGGGACGGAGCATCCAACGCTCGCCATAATCCACACGGATTATCTTCATAATCGCCATCTGGTCTCATATGAAATTCTTCTTGGTCGGCAGGATGTCAGAGAGGGACCCATTGCACAGCAATATTTGGATGCCTCGGCCGAGCTGATTATTCCAGTGCCGCCAGCACCGAACGATTCAGCAAACGACGGCGCCTGCGGGGGATTCGTGGTTGCCTGTGACACGTCCCTGGCACTCCACCCCGGCCGCAGCGGCGTCGCAAAGCAAGTAATCCATTTCCACGGCGGTCAGTTCGCACCGATGCGTTGTTTTTGTCCTATAAGCGGCATTGGCAGCAGCAGCAAGTCTGCATCGGTAGAGGCAAACAGACAAGACCACTTCGAAACAGGGCTTGAGATGCTTGCGGCTGCCGGCTACCACGCCCACTACTTGCTGGGCGATCGGGATGGATTTCTGTATGTTCTCTCAGTTGGTGCCGAAGTGGGCATGCGCCTCGAGTGTGTTTGCGAGAGCAGCGTGGCAAGCGCGATTGCTTACCTGGGGAGTGATTTGGTCTTCGTCGGCTCGGCATTAGGTGACTCCCAACTTGTTCGACTGCTGCCGTCGCAGACTGAGTCACCTGAGCTCGTGCAAACGACGCTATTCGCCACTGCATCGGCATCGAGCCATGAGCGCAGGGAATCCCGAGCCGAGAGAGCCGAGTGTCAGCTCTGGTTCGGACAAGTGGTGCAGTGCTACACAAACATCGGGCCTATCCAGGATCTACTCGTCACCGGTGATGATTCCTTTAGCGACGGGCACATCATCACATGCTCGGGAGTTTCTCGAATGGGCTCATTGCGAATCATCCGAAATGGGATCGGCTTTGTTGAGCATGCCGCCGTGGAGCTCGATGGCATCAAGGCGCTGTTCACGCTGCCTTCACTAACCTCACCCGAGTGGGATGAATTTCTGGTTGTGTCCTTCACAGCAGAAACACGAGTCCTTCGTCTCGCAGCACACGATGAGCTCGTTGAAGTGGAATCGCTGGCTGTGGATGAGGCTACAATCCTAGCGATGCGCTTGCCAGCTGAACAGCTTGCACTCTGGGTGACCGCATCGTATGTCGGGCTCGTTGATTTGACGCTCCTGGAGCGACCTGCCGTGGCGTGGACCCCTCCCTCATCAGAGCAAATTACCAATGCAGTTTTCGATGAGTTGCATAAGCTTGTTCTCGTGTCAACTAGTAATGCGCAGCTCTACGTTCTCCAGCAGCGGAAGACATCCCTTGTGCCAGTCGGCAGCCAGACGCTTCCGGCTGAGGTCGCTTGCATACACGCCGCTTACGGAATCGTTGCGCTCGGTACCTGGGCAGAGTCTCGAATACGGCTGTTCCGGCTCCATGAGGACACGGGGAATCGCTGGGAACTGGAATGCATACGAGAAAGTGCGTTGCCGTCAACGTCGGTCCCCAGGTCGGTGCTTCTGACTTACTTGGATGATCATGGCGGCCTGATGGCCGACCACGGCGGCAGAGCCCATTTGTGCCTGCTCGTCGCCGTCGGCGATGGTCGGCTCTTCGCGTTTAACGTTTCACAGCCAGATGCGAAACGCAGTGGGCCCGAGCCAGAAGATCTCAGCAAGTGCGAACTGCAACTCCAACATCCGCGGCAACTACGGCTCGGTTCGCGTCCTGCAGCACTGAATAATCTGCAGCTTCACGGAATGCGCTACGTTTTTGCCGCATGTGGACGCGCATCTGTGATCCACGCGCACCACGGTACCCTATTCTGTGGGAATGTGAACCTTCGTGACGTCACCCGGGCGGTTCGCTTTCACACGAAGGGTTTTCCGGACTCGATCGCTGTGGCGACGGAGCAGGGCCTTGCACTCGGCGGGATTGAGCACATCCAACAGCTGCACATTCGTCGCCACGATCTTCGCGAGCAACCGCGTCGCATTGCCCACCTTCGTGGCTATATCTGCCTGCTAACTGTGTCGATAGTTTTCGGGGAGGAACGACACCATGTACGTCTGCTGAACGACGAAACGCTCGAGACGATCACCAGTCACGATTTGGCGATGAACGAGCACGGCCTGAGTCTGGTGGCGATTCCCGAACGCGATGTCTTTGTCGTCGGTACTGCGTATGTGCTGCCTTCAGAAATGGAACCATCCCGCGGAAGAATACTCGTATTCAGTCGAGAGGAATTGCTCTTACTGAACGAGCTGAACACGCCAGGTGCCGTCTACACCATGAGCGCCCTGGCGGATCCCAGTGATCGCACGTGTCGGTTTCCGGCGAGTGCTGCCCGGTTCCTTGCCGCCGGCGTGAACAACGTCGTGATCCTCTACGATTGGGGTCAGTCGGGTCACGGCGACGACTACGAACTGCGTGAAGTTGCTCGCCATCTGGGGCACGTACTCGTGCTGCGCCTCGAAGCACGCGGCGACCAGCTTCTCGTTGGAGACCTCATGAAATCGCTCTGTGTGCTACAGCTGGTGCTGCCCGAAGGCGAAACTTCCGATGGCGCCTTGCCGTGTCTCAAAGCGGTGGCATGGGACTACGAGACCGCGTGGATAACGGCTTGTGCGTTCCTGAACGAGGACACGTACCTTGCGGCCGATAACTCGTACAATTTGCTGTCGTTGCAGCGGAATCCGCACGAAACGCGATCGGAATTCCGCCACGCACTCAATCGTGCGGGTGCTTTCCATCTCGGTGATCTGGTGAACGTCTTTCGGCGGGGAAAACTGGTCACAGAGGCCTCTGGAAATGAAGAGGCCGGCACTGGAAACGGTCACAGCACCATCGATACCGAGAGCACCAGGGATGTCGCGCGAGCATCGACAGGCACCACGACTGCCGACAACGTCAGCCGTCAGACGCTGCTGTTCGCAACGACCGCTGGAGCGATCGGCATCATCGTGCCGCTGGACCCAGCGCAACATCGTATGCTGTCGCGGGTGGAGAAAGCGTTGCGCTCACTGACGGATCATCCTGCTGAAGCGGGTGCTGCGGACAACGGCCACGAGCGGGTGCGTCGTTCACCGCTCACCAGTATCCGGCTTGGTGTCGAAGGTTTTGCGCACGCCGACTGGCGCACACCGCTTTCTGAGCGCGCCCTCAATAGCTTGCATAGCATGACCTGTTTCGACTTACCGCGACGAGGATTCGTGGACGGAGATCTGGTGGAGCGGTTTCGGGAACTTGAACCCACTGAAATGGAATTCGTGGCCGCCCAGGTCGGTGCATCCATCGAGCATATCAAACTCCTCGTGGATGATTTGGCTCGTCTGCACTAGGGCGATGCTACGGCCGCACGAAGCGCACCAGCGCATATGCTCGTGCGTGCTTGTGTGTGTATGTGTGTTTGTCTGTGTCCGCGAACGGTTTACCTGGAAGCGTGTCGGGCAGGGAGGTAGTCGCCAGCCTCCATGCCCATGCATCGATGAGAGCATCGGTGCATACGCCCGTGCTCACACCTATGCATCTGTGCATCAGCGTGCGTATGCACGGGAAACGAAACCGAGTTTCCAGAGGCAAACACGCGTACACTGCGTGGGGTCCGCAGACACACCGGCTCTTGGGTTGCGTTGCGCAGCGCGGCTTCACTTTGTACCAAGAAGCTCCTGAATTCGGCACTGGCAGCGCACAAGCTCTGGCGGCGTCTCCGGAGCTGGCGTCGCAGGTTCCAGTAAGATATCCACGCCACCGTAGCGCTGCTGGTCCTTGAGCTGGTCCATGAGCCAGCGTACGTCCAGACGCATCTGCTGGAGGATTTTGGTGCGTTCCGTTTCCGTACGGTCTGCGTCGGGATCAGCAGCACGCTCCACATCGTGCAGATGCAAGCGACGCAGCGCGGCTTCAGCTTGTTCGATGCTTCGAACGACCTCGAAGCCTGTATCCAGGTAGCGATGGATGACCGCCACCGCAATGTGCGTGGCCCAGCGCCGGCGCCACTGTTGCAGCGCCGCTGCCGTGAAGGGCATTACCTCGTTCCGTTGTTGTTGTTGTTGTTGCCACGGATTCGTGAGCTCCTTCAAAAACGAATCCAAGGGCAGAAGAACAGCGTGAATGAACGGAGTCGCTCTGCTGGGCATGGGCTTGTTCGACATCATTCGATACGCTGCAAGCAGGCCACGCAATGGTTGCATTTTCTCGGTGCATTGCTCGAGAATTAGGGCAGTCACTCGTTGTTCCAGACCTGGCACGGTTCGGTTGACGAGCCATTCGAGCGCTTGCGTGAATGTCTCAGCGACAGGTAGCGCGCGCGCTGCACCTGCGTCATGCGGCGACGCGAATACCTCATCTAGCTCAGAGACTCGATCTCGCCAAAGCGTCTCGAATGCGGCAGGTAGCTGGCGCTGGAGAATGTGGAGATCGTCCATCATCCACGCGCACTCAGCGGCGGTGAATGGACCACCCGCTGCCGAGCCTTGTTCCAGCCAGACCACAAGACGCGCTATCAGACGCAGCGTCAGCCGCAACGACTCGCTCACCAGCGCCGATACGAACACCGATCCAGACCACAAGACTTGTATCGCAGCAACGGTATAGAGGGTCTGCCAACACCGCACTCCCTGGGCATGCCAGCGCTGAAAACAAGCCCATGCAACTGGATCTGCATGCCACAGTTCACAGAGCGCTGACCTGGCATCCAGCGTGGTTACGGGTTCCGGCGACAGCTGCAGGACGTGTTCGAGACGTTCGATGAGGCCCGTCGAGCGTACTTGGAAATATGCAGCAAGGTTCCAGCACCGCCAGAATGCAGTCGTAGCCTCATGGCGGATGACTAGATCCGCCGCCTCCGGCACGACAGCGGCTCTCGCTCTCCGAACATGCGCTGCAAAGCGTTGCATGAGACAATAGGCCCGATGGAAAAGTTCCGCATCTGCTGGTGATAACTTGGTCACGAACGCTTCCCGTATTTCATCAGCGATTACCGGCCAGAAGCCTCTACCGAGGAGATCTAGATAGAGGATTGCACTTGGTCGCCTCTTTGTGGCTGGAGGTACCCCAGTGACCTGCATGGCAATGCGTGCTGCCGGGGTTATAAACACAGCAACAACCTGCTCCAGCTGTGCGATAACGGATTGCCAGCAGCGGATCAATGCAGACTCGCCTGTATCCATTGTTTCGGGAGCGGTACTCGTATTCACGTTCGCCTCTTTCATGAGGCGTTGCACCAGAGGCCGTACAACCGCTTCCCGAAAGTCGCTTTCAAAGGCTAGCGCGAGGCGCGCATCTTGATAGGCCTGGGCGAGTTCGCGAAAGCGTTCCCAGTGGACGGCCTCTGGTACACCGCCAGCGGACGTACTTGTCAAGGTTGCCACGAGTTTGCTGCGGAGCGTGGTAGCCAGGCGTTTTTGAAGCTGCTCCAGTTGGGTGTGGATCAATCCCGCCAGCATCTCACATGAAAGCGGCGATGTGTCGGGCTCGTGCGGCATCGGCTGCGTATCAGCCGTGGATACATCCTCCCGCAACATCTCTTGTAGCTGGAAACATTCACCCAGTTGCTTGGCAGCAATACAGAGTCGATGCCATGCCTCAGTCTGTGCATCTGCAGACTCGTCGGTCGGTGTGCGTGCGGTATCGTCCCGAATGCCAGTCGCCTTGTCTGGGGATTTCTCCTCCGCGGCTGATACCGGTGGGTATGGGTCAACCGAAGCAAGCGCTTCTTCTACTTGGCACGCGAGCTCCGTGATGCGCTCAAGGCGTTCCGCATGCCAGCGTCGCCGAGTCGCCCAATATGCTTGTTGTATTCGTGTGCAGACTTGATCACGCCTGCTGCACTGCTCCTGATAAACACCTTGGAGGGTTTCCCACGCGAAACGGGTCTTTTGGCGGCAGTGCTGAATGATCTCCAGCAAAGTGCCCAGTTCACCAGATGCAGACGCGTCCGGCTGAGCGCAACCTGCACGAGCCGGTGCAGTTTGTGGTGTTTCTAGTGCAAGTGCGTCATCGCCGTTGTATTCTGCCTGGAACGAGCTTCGGCGCCCCAGATCCTGTTCTATCCAGGCTGTCAGCTTAGCACGTATCTCTTCCGCAACACTCTGAAGGTTCTGGTGAACAAGTCGCAGCGGCACAGCGGGTCGCAGCTGCTGCAGCCAGTCGCTCGCCTCGCGGATGCGTCTATTGTCGACGGCGCTTTCCGTGTTGTCGTTTCCCTGGTCAGCGTCCACTCGTGCTTGCGTACTTGAGTCGGAGACGAAAGCACCAGAGCGGGCATCTGCGTCCGCCAGCTCGGGTGTGTAGGTGCCTGTACGCGGGTTCAGCGGGATGCCCCAGTGACGCAGCGCCTCGATAACCGCCACGCTGCGTTTGTCGGAGCTGGCGCGCATCACATTCGCTTAAAGCCAAATGAAAACTCTTGAAACCGTCTCAGGCTTCGTACAGTGGGAAAATGGTCTCTCGCGTAAGCGTAGATGTTCAAGGTTTCCGCATGGATCGCTGACAGGCGCCCAAAAACAGAAACAATCCTACTGAGCGCGCAGCGACAGGCGCCGTTTCTCGCATTCTGTGGTGTCCAGCGCCTCATCGAATGGTCGTATCGATAAATGTCGATCCATATCAGAGATTCGGGACATAGTCGGTTAGCGAAATCGAACCTTCTTGGTAAAAAAAGCGAAAAGTCCCATTCCCAGATGCTGATCATTTTCAGACTTTTGGGCATGTACCCGGTTGGACAGATCGATCGTACTTTGAAAAACAGCGATACTACTCCAGCTTTTTACCGTCTCGGATCAATGGATCTATACACAAGTTTCCAAATACTTGCATCCAGAAGGCAACATGGAAAGTGAACATCGTTTCCGTGCGGCGACTTCTAGATTCCTCAAACTGCACACGAGCCATCTCGTCGCGAATAGAGGCTTGCCCGATCAAGAAAAGTCGACGAGTGCCAAGCCTGCAATGGCGCTCGCTTACCGGGACCCTGCCCTAGACCTTCGTCTTCAGGATATGCGACGCTAGAGCTCCGCGCCTCAGCATATCCAGGTTGAGTCGATGGGGTGAGTGTCTGTACAACGTGGAGTCGCAACTGGAACGACAGAGCCTTTAGAAGAAAAGAGGTTTCGTAGCGACGCCACTTAGGCGACGGCGCTCCGCCAGGTTGTAACGTCACCAGCCGGTGTGACTTGAGGCGGAGAAGCGTTTGAATATGCTGCTCCTCTGTGAGCAAAGCGCTCGTCTTTTGCAAGCCGATTGGGAAAGTCTGTGCCGTCTCGGCGACTCGACGCCAAGCTCCTGCCCACGCGAGAATCCAGAGGAGGGCATACTTTTCGCGAACAGAACGACCACGCATCATGCGACTCGTTCTGTCATCGAAACGACCGCTCCTGTGGAGCTTATCAGTACGGAATTCGTCTCGATGGTATTCGAATGGATCACGCATCTCGTTTGCGTGGAGCCTGGACTAGTTCCCTAAGCCCAGATGCCGCCACTGCTGCTCCTGTTCGCGTACAAGTGCTAGCGCGTTGCTCGCCGGTATCGACCTGAGAGCGCCGGTCAAGCACGACGAGATGATACGGTTGCAAGAGCATCGAACGAATGCTTGATCCCTAACTTGGCGCTCGAGCGTCTCGCTTCTCGCAATTATAGCTAGAAATCGTGCTCGCTTGGCTTGAATACGACCACTCCCCGACACTGCTCGCAGGGCGCCAAGCCAGAGCCCCAACGTTCACACTTGCCGATCATTGGACATTCTACAGTGCTAGCAGCGCTCCAAACCTAACCCAGACCCAGAACCTACACACCTGCGGATCACATGACACTGGCCAGCGTTCACTGCCCCCTTTCAGGCAGCGTTCGCCGGCTTTGCCCGTGCTTTCAAGAGCCGATAGCACTGCTCCTTTAACCAAGCTTTATTGTGCGGTTTGTAAGAACGTGTCGCTTCGTCATAGGTCAAAACTCCACAATCGAATAGTTCATCAATGAAACGATTCAAGTCACCAAGTCCGTACTCCACTTGCTGCATACCGGGGTTCTGCGCTCGTACCCGCTGCTCGTACAAATGACAAAGGCCGTCCACCAGCTCCGCGATCGACTCATAGTCGTAGTATGTTCGTGTCGTCTTCGCTGCTGCAGGTTGTAACAGGAGCACTGTGTGCGTCATCAAGGCACCAAGAAACAATGCGAAACTAGAAGGCAATCGTTGCCCTCTTCGTTCGTTGCCAAACGCAGGAAGAGGCCACGTGTGCGCGAAGCGAAACGCCGTGGCTGCCGACGCCGCCGTACCAGCGAAACAAGAGAAACACAGGTGCTGGGAGCTCGTACCCCGACGAGATGGACGTCTCGGCAATATGAGGATAGGTTCACGAGAGCCGAGGAAACAATTACGTTGGTACTCTGGCTCTGTAGAGTGACCTGGGGTCTGGAATCGTCTGGTTAGAAACGTGGATTCTGCAAGGAAGCGAATCAGGTACCCGAACAACTGCTCTTGTCGTCATCGCCGTACTCATCGGTAGTTGAAACGATGCCTGGATGCGTGCGTGGTACAACTGTGTCAGCAGGCGAAAGAACGGGACCGTGTGGGAAGTTACACTCTAAAGTTTGGGTCTGAGTTCACCACCAGCCAGGGAGTGCTTGTTCTGCGACCTTTTTGCCCTTTTCTTATCTCCGGCTTTGAACAGGCCGGTCTCTCCTGTCCGCCAGCATCTTTTTGAGCAGACGCAGCATGTTGATGGCAGTTTGCAAGCACCGAATTCGTTGCTTCCGGCTGCTGTCGATGCACTTCAAGCAAAAGCGGTCGTTGCGAACGCCGCTTCGCTTGCCATTTCCATCACTTACGTAGACAACATCGCTGCGCTCTTTGCAGCGGTGCCATTGGCGGTGGTGAGGTGTCCTCATACGTCTTGTACACTTCTTCCTTGTCCGTCGAGTATCGCCACAGGGAGCATGAACGTTTGCGTCAGCGCTCGGTGCACGCCCTTGACTGGAACAGAAGGCTCCACTCGCTCCTTGCCTCGGCAGCCGCACCCGGTAACATCTCCTGGGATCTCTCGCTTGCTCTGGGCGATGGTTCAGGCGAGTAATTCCTCCTCTGTACATGGCAGTGCACGCTCTTCCATGAGACAGAGGATCTGTGGAACTGGATCCTGTCTATGATGGAACAAGTGCCGGAACGAAAATCGAAGCTGGAGAACAGATCGACGTATTTCGATCCGTCTACGCTTTCTTGCTTGGAAGCGGTGACGTATATCCGACGGGAAACGATCGCTGCAATGACTGACGTCCATGTCCAAGACGCTTTACCATGCAAGCAATAGAGATGGAGGCATCTGGCAGCATATCCCGTCCGAGGTATCGAGCTGCTGTCGAGTGCCCTGTTGTTCGGCAGCCACAAAGAGAAAACGATTTATCTTTCGATCGGAATCGATTCCCTGACCGTACCTGTTCAGTGAGCGTTCTGTACGAGCTTGTGATCAAGTCGTTCAGGCCCAAGTTGTAAAAACTTCAACGTCTATCAAGGGGCGCGACACACGGGGCCCACGAGATGCCTTGAAGCAGTAAGATCGAAACCTCGAAAGAATTCGTTATTTGAGCAATGCTACACCTAAGGAAAGGAGCGTTGCGGATGCTTGTACACATCCATTGGATAAGGATATCGTGTATGTTAAGATCCCTCGCTCGAGCGAGCCGCGATTCATTTCGATACCCATGACATCATGAGTATCGGCGGCAAAGCCTCAAGCAAGCCAGACTGCAAACTCAGCAAAGCATCCGAAACCGACGCATGAATCCGTGAATCCGTATTGCTAAAATTCGCGTCTAGAACTTTTTGGATCCGAAAATCAGATCTGAAAACAGTTCGAAAGCAAGAAGCAGAACATATTATTCACGCTTCCATTTTCATCGAACTCGGGCGTCGTGCAGGTAGCGCGCGTGTTCCCGCTCCGCTTTGACAACGCGTTGCCTTCAGGACTGGCCCGAGCCGAGCCGAACCGAACCCGAAGCCGAAGCCTTTCCGGGCATACGACGCTGTTCAGGTCGTCTGTATAGGGAGGACGCGGTATTGGATCTGTTGTAGACGCGGTGCATGGACCGCATGCAAACACAAATAGGGAACAGGCATGCTTCCACTCCGTTTCAGAGCCAAGTAGGTGCAGCGAGCAGTGCCAGGAAACGGTACAGAGGCGGCGAAGCGCAGCGTCGCCCCAACTCCCAGGCATCTCACGAGACGGGGGCCAAGAGCAGGCAGCAGCACGCTGCAGAGCGTGCCTACTCGCCGTCAGCAACGTCATGGGAAGCGAAAACCGGACGCCTCTCCGACGGCGTGGGCTCCAGCAGACGGAAACCTGCAGTTGGCCGTGAAGTGTTTGACTCGCCGACGCCAGAAAGCGAACCAGCATCCTCTTGTGCGTCGCCTCAAGACCCGGTGGAGGATATGGACTCGTTGGAACCCTGGATCCAGAAACAACTGGTGGCGCTGCGAGCAGAGCACGGAGGGGGCGCGACGCGCTGGCCCAAGTACCTCGGCAGTATTCTAGTCCCGGTTCGCGCCACTGCCACGCTTGAGCCCATGGCGGTGACGAGTGGCGCGGAGCTGGTGCTCAAGGTGAGCCCAATTATGTCCAACGGAACGGGAAGTCTGGGTCGTCACAACCGCAACCGGCAGCGTCAGCGACTGCGCTTCGCAGTGCGGGTGTGCACCGCTGAGCACGGCCGCGAGTTTGGGCGTCTTGAGCCGCTGGAAGCGCTCGATCTACCAACTTGCCTCGGTGCTTTGCAGAGCGCCAATCTGATTATAGCGCGAGCTCGAGCGGTGGACTGCCCGCTGCACATTCGATTCGCCTGTGTGTTTATTGCCGAGGTTGCCATATTTGCTGCCAAGTCTATGTTTTCCTTCGCTGCACCCGGGGAGCGTAGCGGTCGGCGACCTGCAGGCTTCGACGCGGACCAGGAGGATGCACTCACGCACTGGATTGCACAGCTCTTCCACTCCCTAACCGGTTCAGGGACGGACACCAACGAAACAACGGCTCTGAGTTCGGATACCATTACCCATACCAAGGCGCGAATCGAAGCACCCGGAGAGCGGGGCTCCGCTTCGGTAACCAAGTGCCTACGCACTGAGGCCTTCCGCCCCGAGGACGCCGTCCAGTGGATCCTAGCCGCTGCCGAAAACGTCCATGTTGATGCACCACCGGTGCCGGTGCCACCACTGTTGGCGTCGACGCTGCGTCCGTACCAGCAGAGTGCCCTGAACTGGATGGTTGCTCGCGAACGAGCTCCAAGTCATACTCCAAGTAGCGACGATACCCAACAAACCTGGCGGGAGCAGCGTCTCCCCGATGGAACGCGCTACTTCCAGCATCGAGTATCGGGCCGGGTATCGCTGCAGCCGCCGATGACGTCGCCGGCGGTAGCCGGAGGCATCCTAGCGGACGAAATGGGACTCGGGAAAACCGTCGAAGCGATTTCGTTAATGTTGGCAAACCCACGACCTCCCCAGGAGCAGACACGACTCGACCGACAGGCAGCGCTGTTCACGAAGCATCCCGAGCGCGTCACCACCGAGTCGCACCGTGAAAACGAGTCCGATACGAAGGCTGGTGGACGTCGAGCTGCCAATGCCGCAGCCGCAGCTCAAACCAGATGGTCGCTCGTCGACAGCTGCTGTGGCGGTACGCTGATTGTCTGCCCCATGTCGATTCTCAGTCAGTGGTGCGCTGAACTCAACACTCATGTCGCCGATGATGCCGATTTCATTGTCCATATCTACTACGCGAATGATCGCGAGACGGATCCCTTGGTCTTGGCGCGTTTTCAGGTGGTGATTACCACCTACGGTACCCTGTATTCGACCTGGAAAAGCACCCAACAAACTGAATTCGCGGAGGCGCGCGGTTTGTACGCACTTCGCTGGCATCGACTGATCCTGGACGAGGCGCATGTCATCAAGAATCCCAGCAGTGGCTGCTCTCGTGCCGTGCTCGACCTGAGAAGCCGTTACCGCTGGGCTCTGACGGGAACCCCGTTACAGAACAATCTCGAAGACATCTATCCGCTGTTGCGGTTTCTGGCGGTGGAACCCTGGTCAGATGCCTCGCTTTGGAAACGGTACATAGCGCGTCCCTTCGAGTCAGGTCAAGCGGCAAAGATGCAGGCAGCGCTCTCGCTTTTGTCATCGATTCTTCAACCGCTTATGCTACGTCGAACGAAGCGCACACTGGACGAGCACACTGGTGCACCGATTCTGGAGCTACCCGCCAAGCAGACGGAGGTCGTATACGTAGACCTATCTGCTGCCGAACGACAGCTCTATGATGCCGTTTACAAGGCAAGTCGAGCGCGCTTTTCCACGTTTTTGGCAGACAATCAGATCACCTTTTACTTGACGACGGTATTTGAAATGTTGATGCGCATTCGACAGCTCTGCGATCATCCGCTCCTGATCATGTCCTGCCCGGCACGCGACCTGCATATTCTCCAGGATGTGCAGAAGTTTATGCAACGCTTGACGGAAGGCCGAGGATCAGACCAGGCGACCACGTACCTGGAAACGTTGGCGGGCCAGTTGCAGCAGAGTCTGCACGATGAGCGCTCCATCGAGTCCAGTACGAACACCAAACCCCTGTGTCCGATCTGTTTGGAGAGCATCGATGACGCAGTGGCTTTACGGAACTGCGCGCATGTCTTCTGTCGAGACTGCATCTTGACGTTGCTGCTGAGCAATCGACACGGGAACGCCCAATGTCCCGTGTGTCGGAAAGGCTGCTCTTTTGCCGATGTGATGAGTACGCCGCGTCGGTCTCGCTTTCGCGTCGACCTGGAGAGGGGTTTCTTCCTCAGCACCAAGCTCGCGAGACTCGTCAATGATCTCGTCGAAGCAGTGCAGGCGTTCGAGCGCGATCCTGTTCGGCACGGCAAATGTGTGGTGTTCTCCCAGTGGACCGGTATGCTAGACCTGATTGAACGAGCGCTGCAAGCATGGAATCACGAGCACGCTCGAACGCTGTTTCAAGTGGGGCGTCTTGATGGCACGCTCTCCCAGAGCCGACGAACAGCGGTACTCGAGGCGTTTGCCACGATGAATCCGTCTACCTCGGCCGCAACCGCCACTGGACGGATGAACGTGCTCTTAGCTTCGCTTCGTGCGGGAGGCGTTGGTTTGAACCTCACCGCCGCCTCCTCCGTCTTTTTGGTGGATCCCTGGTGGAATCCTTATGTAGAAGAGCAGGCCATGGATCGGGTTCATCGAATGGGACAGACTCGTACTGTACAGATTCGGCGTTACATCGTTCGAGACTCTGTCGAGGAGCGTATGCTCTTGCTTCAGGACAAGAAACGGAGCATGGTAGAGGATGCACTCGGCAGTTCTGGTACAGAGAATCAATCGAGTCGACTGGCGGACCTGCTCTTACTGTTTTCCTTGGACGCTGGCGGTGCCACGGGATCCCGCTCGAAGCGGCTATGAACGATGCAGTTTTCTGGTAGTGGCCGTACAGATGTATCATGATATGGAATTTCTGACGCGTCTCTACAATGTCGAGTCGATGCATCCGCACAGGATGCGCCTGGGAGCGCCATTCGCTGGTTGTTTCAGCGTTCAGACGCTATCTTGTTCCCCTGCTGCTGCCGTGGATCCAGGGACCTGTTCAAGGCCCGGGATTTATGGAAGACCAGCCCATCAGGCAACGCTGCAGCAGAACAGGAACGCTTGCTCGGAAATACAGCTCGATGCGAAGCCCCATTGAGTGGTACGTCTCTCATTGCGGTGCCGGAAAAGTGTATTCGCGAACCGTTGCGCCTCTCTGTCGATACCGCACAACGCATATTTTCCGTGTGTAGGCTCGGTTCCTTGCCCATAGCCATTTGATCGCAGACCGACTGCACCGACCTTTCATACTGAGTAGCTTTTGTCATGAGCCGAGCGCCATCGGAAACGATTTCCGCTCAGCGTTTCGCTGTCGACCAGAGATGCACTAGACCTTGGGGTAGACGAATGCCCGCTCCTGACAGCATGGCTCATCCAAGGCGTCCACAAGAACGGCATTCACTTTAAAGTATACAGATTTCGCTCAAAAGCAGCTGCAAGAGAGCTAGTTGCGCCCCGGATGAACACGGAAACCGCTGCTTATGAGGCGTTTGAGTGACAAGGCCCGCCATGCTCGATAACGGGGAGGCATCACTAGCGTGCGCTTTGGCCTCATTTCCGCAAGCGACTGAAACCAGCGTGCGTCTCTGAGTACACCGTCGGTGACTCGGGAAACCCTGGGCTTACCGATATACCAGTCGCGCTGGAGACAGGCTCCAAGTACGTCGACAGGAACGGGCGAGACGTCGCCACAGAAGACCCGCCCCCCTCGTCAAGTGCCACCTTGGTGCCCAGTGACTCGTTCCAAGCAGCAGCTCTAGGCTGAACTAGCAGGCACCAGCGTTTCTGCTGCTGCTGCTGCTGCTGCTGCTGATTTTGAGGAGCGTGCTGTCCGCACTCCAGCGCTGCCCCCCGAGTCGCACGATACGCAACGCATGTACTCTCCCGCGCTGAAGCTGCAGTCGGAGAGACCTCACAGGATGCGGCACCCTGGAGCACGACGCTTCCGCGGGTCCTCGGTCGCAGCACACACTCAAGTGCGTCGCTGCAGCAACAAGGCACTGCTGGATACAGAGCGGCTTAGACTCGCCTTGCTGAGTCGCTGTTGGACGGCGAAGAGCTCCAGCGCGAGACGCGTACGACTACTGAAACCGCACAAGAAAGTCGCCGTTCGAGAAATGTCCTGGATAACGCTCTCTATATCAAAGACGTCAGGGCTTCGTGTCGTGTTGCTTTCCGTGAGCAGGGATCGCAGCGCAAGCAACAGGTTTCGGACGCTGGAACGAATCGCTGGGTGCAACCCCAGCACTTGACACGAGTCGAGCAGGAACCGAACGCCACCGTAGTGTTCCAACGCACTGAGAATCGCTGGTGACGCCTGCGGCAGTGCTGCGAGGTCCGTAAGGGCCTGGAGGCAGACCAGCATCAACTGCTGTTGGAAGGCTTCGGGTTGGTACACTCTATCCTGGACCCAGCTTTGGTTCCTGGGAAGCGCGTGCGTTGCGGCTGGGGTGCGCTCAGCACCGACGGCTGGTACAGCGGCTGCCTGTTGAGGACTTTGCTCCAGCAGGTCCAGTGACTGGGCTGCTAACTGACCCACGAGCCCGTGTACTAGGCCTGGCGTCTGGAGGAGGTCGCCACGAACGGAGCCGTAGCGGCACAGGGTCGTGAGCACCTCTCCCGCTTGGATCGCAAGCGCATAATAGGCGGGACGCTCACTCATCTGCGTGCAAGTCAAGTGCTTGACGATTATTGCCAAAAGCGGGACGCTCTCACTGGGCCTGATGATGCTCCACTTGCGCGTGTACTGCAACCAGGTGCGGAGCCCTGTTTCGCGCTCAGTTAGGAGCCGCACGCAACGAAGCGCGTACTGGCGTACGAGTAACGGTACCGTCCGTGCGTTGGTATCGAGGAGCGAGTCTGCTGGTACAGCGCTTTCGATGGAGAACGGATCCCGCTCAAACTGCCAAGGCATTTGCAGGACATGCTCCACGGCCTCGAGGAGTCCGATGCCGTCGAGATGTTTCCATTGATGCTCATTGAGCGTGGTGAGCATCACCGAAATCAGTGCCCAGAGCTGCTCCAGTGCTTGACGATGCTGGAAGCATGCATCGTCGCTGGTACTTGTCTCGAGAAGGGCAGCGTGTCGGGTGGCCAGACGCCACAAGGTCGCACCGTGTTCGCTTTTCTCCAAGAGCATGAAACAGGCCCACGGGTTCGATGTCATCGGCTGGCGACGAGGGACATTCGTCGTCGTCGTCGTCGTCGTCGATGAACTGCTCGGTTGAGAGGGATCCACGGGCTCCACGGCAGCAGCGCACCAGTTGCGTATACAGGCCCAGGCCTCAACGGCAATCGCAGCCGGTATCGCCGCATTGTCACTCAGGAGCAGCGCGAGTTCGATGAGCGACGGTTCCTTGTTTCTTTCTGCATCTTGCGCTAAAAAGACAAGTCGATTAGCGACTCGTGTATTTCCAGTGATATTTCGAAGGCATCGCCAAGCTTCACGTAGCAGCAGCTGCGATAATGGCGAAGGCGGCCGACCAAAGCGGTACCGTTCCTGAGCGGCAATCGTCTGGCGGAGGCATTCGAGGACGGAGGCGCTTCCTACGAGCGTTTCGTACGGTGCACAGAGTGCCAAGTCTGCCAACGCGGAGGCTCCGTAAACCGCTGCAGTGAGACCGTCTGTATCGTTCAGGATGATGACGCCCTCGTTCCAGAGCAGGATCTCGAGCAGTTCCACGATACCTGCCGTGGTGAGTTCATCGAGCTCGCGGGGTGCAGCGCTGAGACCACCGCCACCGTCTGCGTGATCATCGCTAGTCCAACGGAGCAGCACGGCGTGAATATACTCGGCAACGCTTCGGACGGTACGAACAAGCGCTCGGCGTGATAGCGGTGCACGTGTGAGTTCGCTGGATTCAACGGGCAGCTCCTGCTCGTTATCAGCGACAAACGCTGTAGATATGTTATCCATGCGGAAAGCGTCGCCGACTGGGGCGCAAGCAGCGGCACCAGCCTCAGCATCGTGCAGCGTACCATCCGAAGAATGCGGTGATGCTTCGCTCGCGTGGAGCGATGCCTGCCTGCGCTGATGCCTGGTGTCCGACGTCTCGTATCCGGTTTCATGTACGCTTCGCTCAGCTTGCTGGCCACAGTTCGCTTCCACTTGTTGCCGGTCTAGCGCGAGCGCCAGCATCTCTACCAGATCTAATGGGTCCTCGGACAGGATCTCGGTCGGGATCCGCTCTGAGCCGACCAAGTGATGAGCAGCGGCATTGCCATCAGCAGGTGACGGACGCTGCTGCTGCTGCTGCTGCTGCTGCATTTCTGTGGACACGGCGGGTGCCAGAAACACATAGCGCCCGTCGGAACCAGAACCCTGGACACCAACCAGGGGCTGCAGCCTCCTGCCGACAATGAGGTTACCCTCTGTCCATCGACGCCGAGCCAGTAACGCCGACCGAGGCTGCTTGGCGTCGGCGGGCGGGGCGTATGCCCAGTCCCGTGCATGTGTCTGCGGAAGCAACACATCTGTGGTGCCATCTACCGGCAGGTAACGCACTGCATCGTACTGGGCGCATGTTCGGGCTGGCGTTCGGTCAGACTCGACAGCTTGCTGCCAGAGCGCGTCCACAGCGAGCGACCGATGGAGGCCCTTCTCGAACAGGCCACCGCAGGGATGCTCGGCTGCTACCGAAAGACGCAAAGGCTCAGCACTCAAGTCTATGGCCCAGTCTTCCAGGAGCTGAGGTTTAAACTGGCTGGACGCTTCGGAAACAGGGTAGTCGTCAGTGGAAAGACGCGTCGCCGTCGACCGTGGTGTGCTCGGAACTGCCACACAGCAGCCGGCAGGCGCCATGGGTTGCTGTACCTGACATTTGGAGCCGGCTGTCGCTCCAAGTTTTGATGTTGGTCGACCTGCGACTTTGTTCCTCCATTTGATTTGCAGCCTCTTTAGCCACCGTGGAAGCATAGGCCATTTTTTGGACGATATGGATGCCGTCGTTCGAATCAAGTAAACGTAGAAATGGAAATAATATGAGTGTCAGGGTTCACGCCCTCCTAGTCAACTACACGCTCAAGAGCAGTTCGAGTAACACTGAGAATACCGTGCTTACTCGTGAACTACAAGTTCAAGGGAAATCAAATTCGTAACGTCCTTGCGGCGACGGCGCGCGCAAGCCATACCGCCTCGCAGCCGCGCTCCGCTGTGGACGCTGAAACAGAGCGTCTCTCCTGACGTCGACGTCCGTGAAGGCATCCCAAGGCCGTTCTGTCGCCGCTTTAGAGCGAGAGAGAGCCGCTGTTGGCCTGGCGATCGGATATCCGCGATACCGATCTCGGTGGTGTTCACTGCGTGCGCCCGTTTTTCTCTCATGTCATTGGGACTTGATACGTCTGCCGTGGAACTGGGGCAGCCTCAGAGTGCCAGCTGCAGTCTGGACACGCGCATCCGCGGGTAACTTGAGTCGGCCCCTGTAAACAAAGAATGCGTACCTGCTCTAGGACCCAGTCTAGTGCCTGGTCAAGGGCATGATCCAGACACATCGGGGCGCTCCGGTCGATGCGCGAGCCCGAGCAAAGCCCCATATCCGCGCACTAGGGTCGCTGCAACAGTGCAGGGCGCGCGTTCGTCTCCCCGGTGTACGTCTCTGGTGCGCACAGCGTTGCGCTGCGGAGGTTTGGTGGTATGCGCACTCGCCTGATCGAGGTGTGGTGTGGCTACACGACGCTGCGCTTGACGAATGGTCCACACAAGGCGAACACGATCTATGCATCTGGGATGCATTCTGCGCATATACGATCCCAACGTTACAAGCGTCGTTCGGAGGTGTTGCACCCAGAAGAGCCATCGCTCGCTGGGTGTATGCTGTAGGTCCCGAAATGGCGGCATGCGAAGCAGCTGCTCTGCCGGGAGCAGCACAGGCCTGGACGAGAACGATCGATAGAGCTGTGAACAGGTGCAGTCGCACAATGGGGCATCCAACATACGGGGTTACCTCGAAAAAATGCGACTTTGCCCTGAAATCATTTTCGCCTCGTAATCGGTGCGATCGATGCTTTGGCATCCTGAACACACACACACACACCAATTCGTAACAAGTGTTGTTCAAGTTCGTGTTCATACCGATGCTTTGGCATCTTGAACACACACACACACCAATTCGTAACAAGTGATGTTCAAGTTCGTGTTCATACATCAGTG
>Ga0080006_1243695_pt1 | contig 19988 bp, 22 predicted proteins | sample RS3BMetagenome_FD_69209 | JGI IMG/M metagenome (GOLD analysis project Ga0080006, IMG submission 69209) | Ferric oxide microbial mat and aquatic microbial communities from Rainbow Spring, Yellowstone National Park, USA - RS3B (SPADES... ...
AGGCTATAGGCTTAAAATTATTGGCTTGGATAGGAGATATGACAGCTATCCAAACAAAGAGGCTAGACTATTGCTTAAAGATGGTAAATTTATTCTTAAGATATATAAGCGTGTGCCTGAGCCAGCTAAGTATAGCCCTAGTGGAGTCTTAGCTGTTGATGTTAATGAAAAACAAATAGTTGTAGGTAACTCTCACGATGAACTAAGGCTTGATACAAATATTGAGAGAGCTCTGCATTATAGACAATTAGCTGAAAACCTTCAGAAAAGGCATTCCTATCCTAAATACAATGCTTGGCTTAGGAGAGGAGGTATTAGGAAAAGGGTAAGATACTTTTATGGAAAGGCTAGGAACATTATAGAGGATTGGGCAAAAAAGACTTCGCATGAAATAGTGGCTTTAGCTAAGCAATACCAACATGAAGTAGCTAGAGAAGACCTAACAGGCTTAGTAGAGAACTTAAGGAAGCTTCCAAAAGAACACAAAGTCTCTTTGCTCATTCTAAGCTACAGAAGACTAGAGCATTGGATAGATTGGCAATGTGAAAAGCAGGGGGTACCTATAGCTGTTATCAATCCTAGAGGCACATCATCAACATGCCCAATATGTGGTTCAAAGCTTGTAGAGGTTGGTTATAGGAGATTTAAGTGTACTAAATGTGACTTTGAGGCTGATAGAGATACTATAGCAATAATAAACATTGAAAAGAAAGCATACAAAAAGATGGGGGGATCTCTGACCACCCCGACTGCCCCTCAAATGACAGATGTAATCCCGAACAGATGAGGGGAACCCTCGCCCTTCAGGGCGGAGAGGAGGTCAGCCGTGGCTTAACTCTCTTCCTCAAGTATGGGAAGGAAGTCAATATAAACAAATTAAATTAAGTTTTTAAATTATAAAACAAATTTAAAAGATATGTTTATAAATTCCATATATTTATATAAGTATATGGAATTATGAGGGATTCTTTATGAAATGGGTTACAAGAAAAAAAGCTATGGTTGATAGGATTGCATGTCCCTGGCTTATAAAAAAATTCATAGATCCAGAAGCAACTTTTTTATTCGTGCCTGAAGAAGAAGTCCTCAGCGTTGCAGAAAAGGAAAATGCAATACCTTTTGATACCAAAGGGGCTGAATTAAACCATTATGTAGAAAATGGAATAGAATATGTTACATTTGATGCTTTGATAAAAAAATACAATTTAAATGACCCAGCACTTTTAGAACTTGCTAAAATAGTAAGAGGCGCTGATGCTCATAAACCTTTTAACCCACCACATGAATCGATAGGGCTAAAAGCTGCAGCTATAGGCTTTAGGGAAATTTCAGAAGATGATTATCAAAATATGGAAAAACAGTTCCCTATGTATGATGCATATTATGCATATTGCAAACTAAAGATACAAGGTAAAATAAATTTTTAAATAAAACTGGGATAAAAATTGAAAATTTATGTTGGAACATCTGGTTGGATGTATCCTTGGAATAAAGGCAGATCTCTAGATTGGTATGTAAAGGAATCAGGCCTAAATTCGGTTGAACTAAATTCATCGTTTTATAGATTTCCATATAAGAATCAAATAAAATCATGGATTGATAAAGGATCTGCTATAAAGTGGTCAATAAAAGTTCACAAATCTATATCCCACACTCATAGGTTAAACAAAGATGCTATAGACGTATTTAAAAAGTTTTTAGATACGTTTAAACCAATGGATAATATTATTTCTTTTTATCTAATACAATTGCCACCATCATTTATAAAAAATGATGAAAACATAGAAAGATTATCTACTTTTATAAAAGAAGGAGGTTTAGGGAAAAGAGTTGCAATAGAGTTTAGGCATAAATCTTGGTTTAATGAAGATACAATAAGCATTTTAAAAAGATTTGACACAACTTTTGTTAGTATTAGTTCTCCTATAATTGAATACTATTATACAAGTAACGACATAATGTATTTAAGAATGCATGGGAAAACCAGGTGGTATTATTATGAATATAAAGAAGATGAACTTAAAATGGTTGCTAATAAAATTATTGAATTGAATCCTAAAGAAACTTATGTTTATTTTAATAATGATGAATGGATGCTAAGTAACGGGCTTTATTTATTAAATCTTCTTAATAAAATTCCTTAGAAATCTCTATATACGGATACGTTATTATTAATATAAGCACCGCAGAATTTACAAAAGTTCCCTTTGAGTTCATGGCCACATATAGGACAACTATTGTATTTTGACTTATTTTCTAACTCATTATTGAACAGGTTTAGCTCTAAACCTTTTTTAAATAAGTATAGGTGAGATAATGATGGAAAGTTAATTTTATATTTTTCTTTGTATTCTTTTAGTTCATAAATATTAACTTTTTCCTTCCAATATTTTAATAAAATTTCAGAACCAGTGCCTGAAGTTATAGGAGTTTTCTCTCTTAATCCTATGAAATCTAGACCTTTATCAATAAGCCACAATCTCATAAAATACTTGCCAAACTTTTTTCCGTTTATTTTATTAATTTTGCATTTCGTTTGTATTTTAAAAGAAAGTTCTTTAGATTCATCGCTAAAGAGTGGTAATACCGTTTTTATATTTAAATATTGAGAAATTGGAACAGAATTAAAAAAGGCATTCTTTACAACGTTTTTTAGCCAATTGTTCAAATAATTTTCTGATTTATTTAATAAAAAATCATACCCGAAATATAATTCGTCCCCTCCATCACCTGTTAAAACACAATTACATCCTAATTTTTTTGCTTCTTTAAGCCCCATGCAAACTGAAATGCCTGAAATAACTTCAATTGGATCTATAGTATTCAATACCTTTAATACAATCTTTAAACAATCATTGACTTCTTCTTCATTGCTTATAAATATTTTATAATTTTTAATGTTAAGTTTTTTAGTTGCATAGTTAATGTATTCTTCATCTTTTGAATCTCTAAATAAAACTGAAATAGTTTTAGGTTTTATGTCTAATGAGGTAAGAATGAACGATGTATCGATTCCTCCGCTAAATAATAAGCAATCACAATTATTTTTTTCCGAATACTTATTAACTATTTTTGATAATTTTTCTGCATTATCGATGCACATTACTAACTCACAACATTTTACTTTTTAGAAAATCTTTAAATAATTTAGTATCGTATTTAAATTAGATAAATTGTTATAATTGATATAATAATTGATATGAAATAAGATACCAAAGCCAATTTTATACTATCGTCTACTTTGTTAGAGTCAGGTAAATCATAATCGCATAGCTTATAGCTATTGATTTTTTCAAGGCTTGTTTTAATAGCTCCGGCAAAGGCTGACATAGGATTTCCAGCGTTTAAGCTCTCTGTTTTTTTCCTATACTTTTTCCAGCATGAAAATAAAGATTTAACATCTTTACCCATTACGATGGATGATATGGCAAATAACATTACAGATATTCTTGCTGGTATATAATTTATTATTGTGTCAGCCTTAGCGCTGATATAACCTACTTCCTTATACATGGGATCTTTAAATCCAAGAGACCCATCTAGAGTATTGATTATTCTTTGCATTAATGATCCTATTGGCCCTAACAATATTAGCCAAAATAAGGGTGATATTATGCTATCAACAAGACTTTCTGAAAGTGACTCTATAGCTGCAGAGGCTATATGGCTATAATCTAAATTATCAGCAGGTCTTCTAACTATATTGCTAACAAGTTCTCTTGCTTTATTGATATCTTTTTCTTCCAAAGATTTTTTAACATTATTTACTATTTCATATAAGAGTTTAAATGAAATCGAAGTCTTTAATATATATGATGAAGCAAAAACCCAAATGATAATGTTTACTTTGTATGAAAGATATAATATAAGTGAATAGATAAGTAAATGCGTTGATAGGACAAAAAACCAAATAAAAAATCCGTACTTTTTTGATGAAAAAGGTTTAAACATTTTTCGAGATAAAACAAATGATGTGTGAACTGGATGAATCTTGTATAAAAAACCCTTATGATATGGATAAATGAAATCTAATATTATGGCTAAAATTAAAGATAAAATTAAATAAATAGGACTTGGGTACAAAAATCTTGGCAATAAAATCATTATATTATCACCGAAATCAGCAATGAAAAAACTTCAACCAATTCTATTGTAAACCCTATTACATCTCCATTAACAAAACCAATTCTTTTTTTTGAGTCATATAATATAATTGGGATTAATATGAGCGATAATTGAGATAACAAGAGTAATTTTATTTTAGTAAAAATAAATAAAACTATTAATATTATCAAGTATAGAATAAAGTTAGTTATAAACTTATTTTTGTTTTTTGAATTTTTTATAAATAAGCTTCCTAACCCTTGATATTTAGGAATAGGAGAGAAATACGAAATTATATAGGCAGATTCTAATCCAGAGATGTAAGAAAAAAATATCGGTAAAATACTATGTATAGATGAAAATTCAGAAAACCTAATTATAATTAATACTGCTGTAAAAATAATTGCAAAGCTGCCTTTTCTAGGATCTTTTAATATTTTAATAGCATCATCTCCTTTTTTTCTAGATCCAATAACATCCGAATAGTCAGCAAATCCATCCAAATTTAGAGCTCCTGTTATTATTATGTGTATAGCGATAAGTAAAGAACCATCTATTAATGGGTTAAATTTTAATGACATACTAATTAAGCCAATTATAGAACCTTCTATGATCCCTACAATAGGAGAAAGGTATAACGCATTAGAAGCGCTTTCTAAATTATAGTATCCTGTTGGTATAGTTGTTAAGAAAGATATTAAGCTAAGGAAATCTTCAATAATTTTTTTGCTCATTTAAAACACCGTTTATTGAATTTATTAACATTAAATTTTCTTTATGGTTTTTTATAGATATTCTTGAAAAAGATTTATCTAAACCATAAAATGAAGATGCGTCTCTAATAAATAAACCTCTTTTTATTAGTTCTCTTTTGAAATGCGGGTTTGGTAAGTTTTCATGTTTAATTAGTATGAACGATGTTCTGCTTTTATACTTAATTATTTTTTTAAGTTCTCTCATAATAAACTCTTTTTCATTAGTGATTAGATTGTTTGCATTATTTAAATAGGAACTTATAAACTCTTTTTCGTAGAGTAGGTTTGAATAAAAGCAATTAGTAATGGAATCAATAGGCCACGCTTGTAAAGAAGATTCTAAAATATTTAAGAATTTCTTATTTAAAGTTATTATTTCTCCGAGCCTTAATCCGGGAGTTGAAAACGTTTTGGTCTGACTTCTTATTATTATATAATTTTCTGAAGGATTGATTTTTTCACAATCAGAAATTTCAATAAAGGCCTCATCTATTATAATCATATTGTTGACTCTGGATGATAAATATTCCAATTCTTTTTTATTAATGCAAAATCCAGTTGGATTATTGGGCCTTGAAATTAATAACGGTGAATCTTTATTTTTTTTCAATATGTTAACTAGTTTATCTATATTTACAACAGGATCTTCATTTCTTAAATCTATTGTTGGTCTAACGAGTCTTATTTTTAAATTCTTTGACATTAGATCATAGTCGCCAAAGTTAGGTTCCAATATTATAAATTTCTTTAAATTTAAAGTTAATGGAATTATAGTTAATGCTTCATCACTTCCATTAACTGGTATTATATAGTCTTCATCTATACCCCAATAATCTGACAAAGCATTAATTAATTTCTTGTATGACGGATAATATTTATAATGTTTTTGACTTATGCACTTTTTCAATAATTTTTCTGTAAAAATTGGAGGTCCTAGAGGATTTGTTGGAGAGCTAAAATCAATAAGATTTTTGTTTTTTGCTCCTCCATGTTTTCTTTTAATCATTGCATATCATCTTAGCTTTTTCATAATCCTCTATTGTATTTATATTAAGGAGGTTTTTATTATCTAGGCTATAGTTGGTCCAATTATTTAAATTATGGCCTTTTATAATTGAAATACCAATAGGGTTTCCATGTGAATCTGTTATAGTTATTATGTCATTTTTAATATTTTCTGTTGATTTTATAATATACTTTATAGTTTCGTCTGTAATGTTTGGTATATCAGAAGGAAAAATCATTATAGGTCTTTTCTTTATTGCGTTTAATATAATTCCTATATCTATAGAGTAATCAATGCCTGTTGTATAGATTAGCATTACTTCTTTGTAATTATTTTTTAAAATATATAAAAAGTTTTCTACATTTGGAGAAACAGCTATTATTGTAAACCTAAATATTTTTATTGTTTTATCTATTATATTAAATATCATTGGTTTCTTACATATTTCTACGAAAGGCTTCATATTTGAACCAAATCTTTTTCCTTTTCCGCCTGCCATTATTAATGCAATGTCATAATCCATTTATTTTCCCCTTAAAAGGTTATCATAAACTTTAGATAGGGTTGATCCTATTAATGCAGAAACTATATCATCTTCAAACATAGGCAATTGGGAAAATTTTAGTTTTTCTTTATCTTTAATTGTGTCAACCCAATATGTAGATGTTAAGCCTTTAAAACCTGATAAATAAATGCTTAAAGAAGATGCTAATGCCTCATCACTTATAATTCTTTTAGAGTCTTTTTCATACTCTTCTTTTGGCAAAAAAGGGAAGGTATTGCTTTCTCCTCTGAGATCTAGTTCCCTCGCAGCAATAATATAAGACCAAACATTAGGATCTTTTAATTCGCTCTCAAGTTCTTTGTAAACCATATTATAGACTTGTTTTTCATCAACATTTGGAACAGGTGCTTTATTATATATAATCATTGCCTCATCAACTATTTCACTTAAAGATAACCCTAATGACCTTTTGAGTATAGTATCTGCATCTCTATCAAAGGAAATTAATAGTTCATGTATCATTCTTGCTATAGAATTTCCATGAGTTGTTGCCATCCCGCTATACATAATGCCGTTGTTAGAAATTTTTGCTGCCACAGCTATTGCATCGCTAGATGTTCCAGAAGATCTTGATTTGCATCTCAACAATAAATCACTTGATGATAAGCATTTAGCTTCAGTTACAGTTCTGAAAAAATCCAGTAATCCGCTTGGTGTTAATTTTATATTAAGCCATGATATAACATTAATTGTTCCAAAACAATCTACATTGAATAACTCTTCTTGATAAATACAATTAGGTATTTCAAATCCAGCTGTTATTAATGTTCCTCCATATTCATTTTCTTTGATTTTATATTTTTTTATATCGGCTGCTGTTAAAAAAACTGGCGTGCTGCTATATTGGTTCAATTTCATTAAAATATCGTTTTTATATTTTTCAATATTTTTTACTTTAAAATTCTTATCTACTTGGTTTATTACTATTACTTTACTTCTTGTTATAGCATTTTTATGAGCTGTAGTCATTATATCCATTAAGTCTTCAAATTCTAAGATTAGATTATCATTTTCAATTATTACCTTTACCAATAGTCGTCAACCTCTCATATTCTTTGTATATTTCTTTTTTGATATCTTCAATGTCTATGCCAAAATATTTGGATAATATCATAACACCTCCTGCCCCAACTCCTTCTTTTACGTAGCCTTTCTCATAAAGCCTAAGACCTTCATGTTTTGCATCAGAAAAATCTACATCTGAAACAATTATTTCGATTCTTTTATCTATTTGCTCTATCAACTTAAAAATGTTAGATCCCTTATCATTAGCTATCCATTTTGTTGTTGCTATCTTTATTCTTTCATCTAATATATTTAATCTATGTAGTATTGATATGACTGATCCCATTTGAGTACCTCCTGCAAGTAAAACTGTTGTTACATTTTTTAAAACCCCTGCTGTAAATCCAGCTAGCGATATATGAACAGGATCTCCAACTTTATCTATTATAGTAAAAACATCATCTCCTTTGTTAATTCTTTTCAAAGCATTTTCTATTACTTTTCTTTTTAGATCTCTTGGATTATTTGGCGATGCACTACTAATAAAATCTATAGCTTTAAACCCTAATGCCTCTATTATTGACGCAGCTGTTGTCGTGCCTCCAGGTATGCTTTCTCCTAGTAAAATGATATCTTGTTTATTGGATATTATTTCACCCATAAGTTTAGATTCTTCAAATATTGCTTTTGCTGTTCCTTTTGGCATGGCATCATAAATTTCTATATTATTGCCTGGAATAGAACTTGGTATTTTTACATGAGGTACCTTAAGTTTACTATATAGGCCAGAATCTACTACAAGATATGGTATTTTGATTTTTCTTAATAAAGCTCTAGTTATAACTGCAGGCGTAGGTAAGCCTGTTGGTGTAACCGGTATTTCATTTTTTGTTAATGGTATGCCGTTTATAATATATTCCAAATCAAGCGTAGGAGTGTAAAGAGTTTCTTCACTGCTTGCTCCGGCTATGCTAATTCCATCAATTGTTGAAGTCCTAGTAGATCCTCCGACAAATATTGCTATCGCGTTCATTTTTGACTCGAATTGGATAGGGTAACCAGAAATATATATGCTTAATAATATAAAAATTTAAATAAAAATTATTTAAAATTAAGTTTAAATTTTTATTCTATAATCATTATGTTGTCTGCCGGAAAACCTAATTTTACTAATATATCTTTAACTTTTTTCCTATGATCTCCTTGTAGTTCTATTCTCCCTTCTTTATAGGTCCCACCAGCGGCTAATTCGCTCTTTAATTTTGATGCCAAGTCTTTAAAATTAACTTGTTTTTCATCTATTCCTTCAATAACAGTAACCTGTTTGCCAAACCTTCTTGTTTCGAGCCTTATTTTTATTATTTGTTCCTCAGTTGCTAATTGCTCACATATATCCGGCGGAAGACCTCCACAATCAACAGCTTTTGACATGGGCTGGTTTAGCCACCTCACAACTTCTGTTTATTTTTATGGTTGATCTAGGAATATAAACCTTATCTTACAGCTAAAAGATAGGTGCATAAATAATGTCAGAAGAAGAGAACATGGGCGAGCCTATCGGCGAAGAGGTCCAACAAGAAGAATACTTAGGTCCCCTTTATGGAATAAAAGAGAGAGAAGTTTATTATATGTGCTTAAACTGTGGATATAAAATAAGTAAAACAGAATTAGATCAATTATATAGCATGATGTGCCCTAAATGCGGTTATAGGATTTTCATTAAATTAAGGGCTCCTCCAACTCTTGTAAAACCAAGAAAAGTCAATGCTATTTAATTAAACATTTTTCTTATTTAATGAAATGTAGCTTTTCATTATGATTTCATTTATTATTTTTGCAGCAAGGGAAGATGTTATGCCACCATTATCGTATGGCGGAGAAACTTCGACTACATCAGCTCCTACAAGTCTTTCATCTACTAGTTGGTTTATTAATGTAAGGCCTTCGAGATTTGTTATTCCACCAGGCTCAGGGTTTCCTACTCCTGGGGCATAAGAAGGATCAAAACCATCCATATCTATAGACAAATATATGTACTTGCAATCGGACATAAATCTCTTTATAGAATTTATAGAATTTACTAAACCCATTTTATAAATATCAGCAGTTTTTATTGTATTTATATTGTTTTTTGATAGTGCATAATTTCTTTCCTCTTTAGAATACGCTCTAACGCCTATATAATTGATTTTACTTCCGCCTAACAATTCTAATGATCTTCTCATTACTGAAGCATGACCATTTTTTAAACCTAGGTATTCATCTCTTAAGTCATAATGAGCATCTATAACAATTAGACATGGGTTTATATTAATTTTTTTAAATGCCTTTAAAGCTCCGAAAGTTATTGTATGCTCTCCACCAATCATAATAGGAATCTTATTAGATTCCAGAACTTCTGATATAACTCCTGTTACTCTGTTCAATGTCTCATTTATATCACCTATCACAACAGAAATATCGCCTTCATCCATTAAACCTATTTCTTCTAAATAAACATCTGAAAAATAGCTGTTTGATTCCAATCCGGCAGCCGCTTGTCTTATAGAATCAGGACCAAAGCGGGTACCAGGCTTGTATGAAGTTGATGAGTCAAATGGTACACCTATAATTTCGTATTTTGAATTCTTGTTATTTTCTAAACCAGCGTAGTTTTTTGATGATCTTGTTAAGTAAATATCTTTCAAACTCAATACTCTCACCAGAAGATTTGTTAATCTATTTAAATAAAAGTTTTGACCTATATAAATATGAAGAAGGGTTGAGAATTTGCCTGAAGAAAACGTTTACGATAAAGTGATAGATCTTGCTAAAAGAAGAGGATTCTTTTGGCCTTCATATGAAATATATGGGGGTCAAGCAGGATTTTATGATATAGGTCCATATGGAATGGCATTAAAGAAGAAATTAATTGATATGTGGAGGGAGCTATTTATTAGAAATAATCAAGACTCAGTGGTAGAAGTAGAAACTCCAGTAATAGGACCTTCAATAGTTTATCAGGCAAGCGGACATATTGAAAATTTTACTGATCCTATAGTAAGGTGTAATGATTGTGGCAGGATTTTTAGAGCTGATCATTTAGTAGAGGAAAGGCTTAATGTGAATGCAGAAGGATTAAGCGCATCAGAATTGAGCTCATTAATAAAAGAGAAAGGATTAAGATGCCCTGTATGTAATGGAGAACTTGGAGAAGTTAAAGTATTTAATTTGCTATTTAAAACACAAATAGGCCCATATGAAGGAAATGTAGGTTATATAAGGCCTGAACTTGCACAAGGCATATTTGTTGCATTTAAGAGGATATATGAATCTTTGAGGAATAAATTGCCTTTGGGAATAGCTCAAGTCGGAAAGGTAGGCAGAAATGAAATAAGCCCAAGGCAAGGAATGATTAGGCTAAGGGATTTCACTATAATGGAAATGGAATATTTTTTTAATCCAGACAAAAAAGAATGCCATGATATTGAGAAATATTATAATGAAACATTAAATATATTGCCTTTCGAATATAAGAAAATGAATAAAAGCTTTGTTACGGTAACTGTAAAAGAAGCCATAGAGAGGAATTTCGTTATTAATCCATGCATGGCTTATTGGATGATAATTGGAAAGCTATTATTATTAAAGATAGGCGTGCCAGAAAACAATATGTATTTTGAAGAAAAAGGGCCTAAAGAAAGAGCGCATTATTCTAGTCAAACATTTGATCATATGGTTAAGACCTCAAGGTGGGGTTGGATAGAAGTAGCAGGTTATGCGTACAGAGGGGATTACGATTTATCCAGGCATAAACAATTTAGTAATGCTGATTTAGAAGTATTTGAACCATATAAAGAGCCTATAACAATTAAGGTAAAAAAGGTTTTATTAGATAAAGCATATGCTGGTAAGAATTTTAAATCAAAAGCATACGAGTTTATGAAAAAAGTAGAGGAATTAGATGTAGATCAAGTCTTAAAAGAAATAGAAGAAAAAGGTAAGATTACAATAGATAACGTAGACATACCTAAAGAAGCATTGATAATAATTGAGAAGGAAGAAAAAGTATCAGGTAGAAAGTTTATACCGCATGTTATAGAACCATCATTTGGAACGGACAGGCTTCTTTATGTTTTATTAGAGTATGCTTATAGAGAAGTTGATGGAAGGGTAGTTTTATCATTTCCAAGATATCTATCTCCTGCAGATGCAGCTGTATTACCTTTGATAGAAGGTGATGAAAAACTAATTAGTAAGTCCAAGGAATTTTATTCATATTTAATTTCTGAGGGATTTAATATCTTATATGACGATAATGGTAGTATAGGAAAAAGATATGCAAGAGCTGATGAAATAGGTGTTCCAGTTGTTTTTACTATAGATTACCAAACGTTGGAGGATGACACTATAACAATGAGGGATAGAGACTCATGGAAACAGGTTAGAATAAATATTAGAGATGCAGCAAATTCTTTGAGGAAATTCATTTATAATTCTGCAGACCTAAGAGAACTAGGGAAAGAAGTAGAGATAAAGGGTTGATGAGATGTGAGTGAAGAAGTTGATAATTCAAAGAGGATTAGTAAGGAAATTAAGCCTGAAAAAGCAGATTTAGCTAAGGCGTTATCTATTATACCTCCTGCATCTTCACTTAAAGAAAAAGGTAAGAAAGTAATAGAAAAAAGATTAAGGATTTCATATGATGAATCGGTTGAACATGGTAATGTTAAACTATCTAAAAAGTTGGCGTCACAGCTTGGCATTCAGAAAAAATTAGAAATGGTTATAGCAAGCAAGAAAAAATTAATGTTGGATGCACAAATAGATGATTCAATACAAGAAGAATTAAAAGTATTTGTCAACCCAGAACAAATGAAAGAAGAAGGAGTTGCTGATAATAGCATTGTAACTATAAGGTCAGCCCAAGAATAACGGTGAAATTTTTGAGTGATAGATGTAAAAAAGACTGTTATACTTTTTCCCAAATTTTTGAACAAGATTCCGAAAAAATTGCACAATTAATGCAAGAGCAAATTTCTTTGATTAGAAACGGTATTATAACTTATAATTCTTATTTATCGGATAATAAAGATGAAACTCTTAATGAGTTGAAAGAAATAATCTTAAGGCTTAGGGAAATTAGAAACGTAATATTAAATGAAATTAATAATTACGAAGATTTTATTAGTTGTTGCAAAGGAAAAAAGGATAAAAATATAGATCTTTTGATAGCCTATTATTTAGAGGCTGGATCTAAAAAAGAAGAAGAATTTTTGAAGGAAATATCTAATACAATAAATATAAAAGATGACCTTTTTAATTTAAGATCTTTTATAATTAAAATAAGGTCAAACAAAAATTTAATTTATGAAGATAACAGTAAAAAAGATTAATATAAAAATTCAAATAATTAATTTCTTAAGATTAAAAATTGGTTCGTTTTATATAACAAACAGCAAACATTTTGGGAAAACTAAAAATTCTTCTAAAGGATTTGGGCTTGCTTATTGTCTAATATAATTATTAAAAATATTTCAATAAATGCATATGGGCTTTTCATGTAATTAGATGAGCGGATTATGAGCAACAGTATCTTAGCTAATAGAGCTCTGACGCATTATGTTAACCTTAATTTTACCAAAGAGGATAGAAAGCCCTAGTGCGCAAACTTCCTCTGTCTTTAAAGGTCAAAGTCTGTAACTTTTTTTACGTAACAACTAGTTATTTTTAATTACTTTTAATCCTTTTAACGCTATTAAGTAAGCTGAGGCTGTATGCCTATCAAAACCCTTCTCCCTGATAACCTTGTCATGACCCATTGATGATATTTTTGAGTGAAATATAACTTGAACCATAATGTTATTAATCACGGAAAAATTTATAAACTTTTCCGTTATAATTAAATCGGAAGGTGCCACAATGAAGTCAATGAGCAGTCGCGAGGTGGAGGAAGGCACCCAATGAAACTTCCCATGTCGTGGCTGGGAGTCCATACTCCCTAACCTAGGCGTGGGGAGGAGAAGAGGAGTGATGAGGCCTTGTGATTAATAGTTACTTTTAGTGACTATTAATCACAATAAAGGCCAAACTCTAAATTTTTCTGCATTAGATTTAAATGACGCTAGCATTTCAAGCCTTTCATTCCTTCTTCTTTCAGATTCAGCTATAATTTCTTTTTGCCATTCTTCAGTAATATTAAATTCCGGTATCGGTTCGCTCCTACCAGTTGGACCTACATGAACTAAAGTGAAGTAGCTTGTCGTTGTGTGTTTTTCTTCTCCAGTTATCTCATCTCTTTTAACAACTTTTGCTATGACTTCCATGCTGCTCTTACCTATGTTTGTTAATGTGCTGTAAATAATTAATGTTTCGCCAACCATTACTGGAGAATAGAAATCTGTTGTATCTACAGAAGCGGTAACAACTGGGCCCCTAGCATACCTAGTTCCTACTAAGGCAGTTGATTCATCCAAAAGCCTCATAAGTTTGCCTGCGAATAAAGTGTTTAAAGCCATAGCATCTTCTGGCATGACGACTTTATAGTTTGTTATAGTAAATCTATCATCTAGACCTCTTGGAGGGGAGGAATCCAAAGCCCTTTCTTTTCTATCCTTTATTCTGTTTTCCCTGTTTTTCCTCCTCTTTAAGGCATCTTGATAAATTTCCTCCTCTTCCTTTGTTTTTGCCTCAATGCAAGCATCTAACATTACAGGCCTTAAATCCTTTCCGACAGCAACATAAGTCATATGAGCTAAAGTAGTTAACCTCTTTTCATTAAGTATTGGATTTTCGGCTTCGACCAATAAACTGACATCTATGCTAGTGTTTCCTATATAATCAACCCAAGCCGTTATGTTTGCGTTTTCTCCAACTAATACTGGTGATATGAAAAATATGCTATCCATACCAGCTAGTAAAGTTGGCCTCTTAGCTATTCTAGTTGCTTCCATGTTTGATACTTGTATCATCCAATCTTCAATAACTCCTCCAAATAACATGCCCAACGGATTTGCATGCATTGGCATTACTTGGAATAGTGTAGTTAATTTGGTTTCAAATATACTTAGTTTCCTTTTACATGGCATTACTTTCCCCAAAGAAATAGTTGCAATAAAAATTAAATATGTTTATTGCTGGTAGTTGCTGCATTTACCATCTATTAATATCTTTTTCACATCAACATTAACCCCATATTTAGATAGGACTTGTTTGATTTCCTCAATTGCTTGACCATCAACATCTATAATTCTATCTTCATTTCTGCAATAAATATTTATGTGGGAAAACGTTTGGTCTATTCTCATTTTTCCATCTATATCAAATGTATCGATTATTTTCAAAGATTCAAGCATCTTTATTGTATTATAAACCGTTGACATACCTACTCTAGGTAAGACTTTTTGTGTTTCATCGTATATTTCCTTTAGAGATGAGTGGTCTTTAACCATTGCCAATATGGTTTTTGATATTAATATTCTTTGGGGTGTCATTCTGAGTTCTTTTTCGCTTAGCTTTTCTAATATATCTTTCATTTTGTCGTCCATATTTTGTTCTTTCATTTTGGTCATCCATAGGTATTATGCATAGAAAGCTTTTAACTCTTTCTTATAAAAAATAGTTTCTTAATAATAAAAAATATTAGTTATTTATATTCTGGGGGTAGAGCGCTTAACAGGCTTTTAACTGCATCAATGCTCTTCATAAATCCTTGGCGTTCTTCATCATTTAGTGGGACTTCTAATACCTTTTCAACTCCATTCTTGCCTAATATAACAGGCACCTCTGCAACAACATCATTAACTCCATATTCGCCTTGTAATATAACGCTTGCAATTATTGCTCTCTTCTGGTCATTTTTAATTGCTTCTGCCATTAGTGTTAATCCAGCAGCTGGGGCCCAGTTGCTGCTGTAACCCCTTAGCTTTATTACTTCGGCTCCTGCGCCCACTGTCTTCTTTACTATTTCATCAATTTGATCCTTTGTCATTAATTCGCTTAGCGGAACTCCTCCAACCATTGATAGTCTTGGGACAGGGAACATGTTTTCTCCATGCATGCCCAAAACTATTGGTAAAATTGAAGCTGGACTAATACCTAATTTTTGAGAAGCATAATAAGATAACCTTGGGGCATCTAATAATCCGCTGAAGCCAATAACTTGATTTCTTGGAGCCTTAAGCCTCTTATAAACTACGTAAGTCATTGCATCGCTTGGATTTGTTAAAACTAAGACCTTGGCTTTAGGTGAATATTCTTTAATTGCATCAGATACTTCAGCCATAACTTTAGCATTTATTGCTAATAGTTCCTCTCTCGTTTGCCCGGCTTTTCTTGGGAAGCCTGCTGTAATTATAACTATATCCGATCCAGCCATGTCTTTATAGTCGTTTGATCCAATAACCTTTCTGCTAGACCCTATAGCTGATGCCATATGTCCTAAGTCTAATGCCTCACCTTGAGGCTTATCCTTTAAGATATCAATTAACACAACATCATCTACATCTCTCATTAAAAGGAATGCACCGGTTGTTGCACCAACCTTTCCAGCTCCACCTACTACTGTAATCAATTCTCTCAACCTCCACTAATTTTATTATTGTTAGAACCTGTAATTAGGTTTATATAAATGGGACGTATTGAATTTTTACTAAATCCCTTTTTAAACTTTAACGTAATGTATTGGCCTGTTTAATGCAAGTTCTGCTACCTCTTTTAGAGCTTCAGACATTGTTGGATGAGGAGGCATGCTAAAAGATAAATCCTCAAGGGTGGCTTTTAATTTAACTGCAAGAGTTGCTGAAAGGGCCAGCTCAGAGGCAAATGTTGATATAGCGTGAACCCCGATTATTCTATTAGAAGAGTCATAAACTATCTTTATTAAGCCTATTTCCTCTTTCTCTATAACAGATCTTGCGAGCCCTCCTAATGGAAGCTTAGTCTCTTTGGCTTGGATTCCTAAAGAATTTGCCTGATTTAATGTATATCCAACTGAAAATATTTCTGGCTTTGAGAAAACGACGCTCGGTATTATGCTATAATCAATTTCTTTTGGATTCCCAGAAACACCTTCTGCAGCTATAACGCCTTGTGCAAAGGCTTTGTGGGCAAGCATGGGATTACCGGTAATATCTCCAGAAGAGAATATGTTTGGGTTAGATGTTCTCAAATATTTATCAACTTTTATAAAACCCTTTTCATCAGTTTCAACCTTAATTTTAGGTATTGAAGTTTTCCTACCTACTGATATGAAAACTGCATCAAACTCCATGTCTTCGTTATTTATATTTACTATGATGTATTTTTCCCTTTTCTCTTTAATTTCTTTTATTGTTGTGTTTTTTAATATCTTAACTCCTTTATTCCTTAGAGATCTTTCAGCAAGCCTTGATATATCATTATCTATATTAGGAAGTATTTTGGGCATAACTTCTATTAGAGTTACTTGAGATCCTAAAGATGCTAAAGCGCTTGCATATTCTACCCCAACATAGCCTGCTCCAACTATTAATATTCTGGAAGGCAATTCTTTTAAGCTAAGTATTGTCCTGTTGTTATGTATTATTTGACCGTCAGCTTTTATATTAGGTAAATCCGAAGGATCAGAACCTGTTGCTATTATTAACTTTTTTGATACCAACCCGTTGTTTTCTTCAATAAAGTTATCGTTGTTTTCTTCAATATGGGCCTCTGAATAGAACACATCTATATTGTTGTTTTTTAAAAGGTAAGAAATACCTTCTCTTACCTTATTAGAGGCATTTATAGCTTCTTCAATAGCAGATGAAAAACTTTTGCCTTCGTTAGATGATTTTATTAAAGCCTTTGTAGGAATACACCCGTAATTAGTGCATTCTCCTCCAAGCTTGTTCTTCTCTATTAATGCAACTCTTAAGCCTAATTGAGAGGCTCTTATAGCAGCAGGATAACCCCCTGGGCCTCCTCCAACAACTATTAAATCGTATACCTCCATTTAATTCACCTCAAGAAATTTTATACTTGGGAAGATGTAAGCAAATAAAGCTTTTCTCCTATTTTTTCTCCTTCAGGCTTTTTACTTATAATAAATTCTGTTTTATGCAATGCCTTCAAGTCCTTTATGAAATTTGATAGGCTTTCATCAATAACAATTAATTTACCTTCAATAGGTTTGTTAAGGTTTATGTTATGTAATTTCTTATAGGTCCAAACTTCCCTGTTTATTTCTATTATATCTAAAGCCTTTTTCATTAACTTCTCTTTTTCTTCTTTATTAAAAATAGGTTTTGGAAATTCTTCTTCCCTTATATCTTTATTATAAAGCATTTTATAAGAATAATACGTAACGAATGGCATTATGGGTGATAACATAATTAATGATGATTTAAAAATCTCGTGTAAACCTTTCCAAGATGATTTCTGCTCTTCTTCATTAAATTCCTTTTCTCTATTATATGCCCTGTTCTTGACTAATTCAACATAATTAGATGCAAATATTTCCCAAACAAGCTCATATAATAAGCTAATAGGTTCAAACATGTCCAATGATTGGTAACCATTATCAACCCTTTCCATATAATCTTGTGTTAAAGCCAAGAAGGCCTTTTCAGTTTCTGTATAGCTTGAATCTTCGTATGGAAATGAAGAAATAAACCTAGATAGGTTCCATATTTTTGTTGCAAAATTCCTTCCAGTTATAATTTTTTTCTCGTCAAACCTATAATCGTAACCAAGCCTTGCAGATATTGCAGCCCAATATCTGAAAGCATCAGCACCATATTTGTTTATTATAGGGTCTGGATCTATAACATTGCCTAAAGACTTATGCATGGGCCTTCCTTTTGGATCTAAACCCATGCCTGTTATCCTTATGAATTTGAAAGCAGGTCTCTTAGTTAATTGGTAAACCCTTAATAATGAATAATATAGCCAAGACCTTATTATGTCCTCTCCTTGAGGCCTTAAAGTGTTTTCTATCGCTTTCTCAAAAAATTCTTTGTTTTCATTCCATTTAGTTACATACAATACTGATATGCTTGAGTCAAACCATGTATCGAATACCCTCTTTTCTCCAACAATTTTTTCTTTAGGTGCATTGCAAACAGGGCATTTATCAAATGGAACTTCATCAATCCAAGGCCTATAATATTTACCCGGCTTTGGTATTAAAATTGAATTGCAATTTTTACAACGCCATACAGGTATTTCTGTGCCATAATATCTATCCCTTGATATGGGCCAGTCCATTGAGATGCTATCTATCCAATCAAAGAGCTTTTTCTTGTGCATTTCTGGCCTTATATCGATTTTATTTACAACTTCTTTAAGTTCTTCTTTAAATGGCAGTTGCTTTAAGAAGAATTCCCTTCTATTTATTATTTGTAGAGGCGTTTTACACCTCCAACAAACAGGTATTGTGTGTTTAATTTTTTCCTTTTTAACTAAAGCATTTTTCTTTTCAAGTTCTTCTGCTATCTTCTTTCTTGCATCAATAACAGTTAAACCTGATAAGAAAGCTGAGCCTTCTAACATAGTACCTATGGGGCTTATTAATACCTTTGGCTTTAAGTTAAGCTCTTTGAAAAGCCTTATATCATTTTCATCACCGTAAGAACAAACCATCATTATTCCAGTTCCAAAATCCATATCAACGCTTGGGTGCTCAATTATTTCCATTTCAATGTTGTATAATGGGGATATAGCTTTTTTACCTTTTAACCATTTATACCTTTGATCTTTTGGATTATAGATTAAAGCTGCACAAGAAGCTAAAAGCTCAGGTCTGGTAGTTGCTACAGTAACGTATTTTCCTTCCTCTCCACTTATTTTGAAGTTTATGTAATAAAGGTAACCTTCCTCTTCTTCATATTCTATTTCAGCTTCAGCAAGCGTTGTTCCGCATCTAGGGCACCACCTTACTGGCCTTTCGTCTTCGTATATCAAACCTTTTTCATACAATTCTATAAAGGTCTTTTGAGTCATTTTTCTATATTTTTCACTGTCTGTTCCTTCTTTCCAGTAATCGAAGTTGCACCCAAGCCTTTTCCAAACATTAACTATGTCTTTTTCTGCATTATCTAAATAAATTTTACATAAATCTAAAAATTTTTTTCTCCCATCTGGGGTAGATGCCATGTCTCCTGCTCTTATATTATAAATTTTTTCTACTTGGACTTCAACAGGTAAACCGTTTCTATCTGCATAAAATGGTGAAATAACCTGGAATTTTTTAAGCCTAAAATACCTTGAAACCATGTCTATTTGAGAGTAATGGGCTGCACCTCCAACATGCCATTTACCGCTAGCGTATGGAGGAGGAGTATCTATAACTAATATTTTGTCTGATACGTTTTCTTCTATTTTTTTGTTTTTTTGCTTTTCCCACTCATCCAATATTGATAATTCTAAAGAAGGATCCCATTTTGTTTCATTGATCTTAGGCTTAATCTCTTCCATTTTCTCCACCGTAGACCCTACAGTAAGGGCGTGTTAGTTTCACTTTAACCTTATCGTAGATTAAATGGCATTATTTTTATGAATAGCTTATAGCATTTTATATAAGATCTTTAAAAAAGGATTTTGGATTAACTGATCC
>Ga0080006_1113022_pt1 | contig 19982 bp, 14 predicted proteins | sample RS3BMetagenome_FD_69209 | JGI IMG/M metagenome (GOLD analysis project Ga0080006, IMG submission 69209) | Ferric oxide microbial mat and aquatic microbial communities from Rainbow Spring, Yellowstone National Park, USA - RS3B (SPADES... ...
CGCCAAGCTGGAGAAGAGCTTGACCAAATGCACGCCCGAGTTATCGTCCAAGTTTATTACGGCATGGTACTTTCTCGCAATCCAAAAGATCAAATCGGGGTAATTGATCAGGTCCCAGGAGTTGCTGATATCGCCTCCCCAATATATGAAGATCGTCTTGTTGTACTCGTGCATCTCCGGATAGATGACCGAGTAAATCTTGTTCAGTGTGTAGTTAACCGACCAGATCCTGAACTCCTCGAAGTCGTTCCAGCCAGGTTGACCAGCCGAGGGAGGGGGCGTCACTTCAGAAAAACTGGAATAAGAGGTGCCCCACGCGGAGTTAAGGGACGATATCGAGGAGTACTCGCGTTCGAGGTAATTCCTGAAGGCAGCCTCGGAGGCCGGGGAGTAACCCCCGCCGTACCAAAAGGCGTCCAGCCAACCGTAGTTCACGTAAGCACCTATAAAGTCCGGGTTTTTCACGTACCTCGATATGGTTGCGTTGACGTAACCGATGTAGTAGTCCATGTAGGTCGAATTCCACCAAGGGGGGCACGAATTCCCCGACCCACCGACGGGCTGGCCAGCGGAATTCAGCTCGTACGCCGTTATCCAAGAGGGGTCAAAGGGACCGTACCAAAAGATCAAAATGAACTTGAGCCCCGCGTTTTCAGCGTATTTCGCGTTCGCGTCCAACCTCGAAAAAGAAAAACTCCCGGGAGAAGGCTCGATGTCCCTCCAGTAAAGCTGTAACTCAACCGCGTTAGCTCCCGTGGAAGCTATTTCATTGTAATCGTTCTGGGTCATCCCGTTTATGTTCCAAACCTGAACGGACCAGATCATGTCGGTATCTCCCCGTTCAGCTACCTCCGCAGCGGAAGAGCTAGGCACCCCAAAAGGCGCTGATAAAACGGCAATAAACAACAAAAAAGAGAAAGCGACCGCTCTTCTAGCGGTAAGCATAAACGTATGCCGCAGGAGGACTTAAACCTAATGTGTACGGTTACCAAAAATCGAGGAACGTCCTCGTAATACTCCGCATTATCTGAAACCTGAGGCGTTCAAAACCGAGGCGACAATAATCAGATGGGCTTCCGCGGAAGTCCATTTGATTTGCAATTCAGACGGTTTGAAGCAAACCGTCCTCGCGGCGCGCTTTGCGTCGCGGTCCGGTAAAAGTCACCGCTGGCCTCGGTTAGGTGTGCAAAAAGTGTAGGTTCCTTCACAACCGAGACCTTCCAACCAGCTGACCTATCGCCGTCAAGAAATCACGCGAAGAAGAGGATACAAAAACCCTCCAGTGGGTAAGCACTTCGTGTCTTTGCGAGTAGCTGAGAACCTTTCCTCTTCCATCTCTTCAAGACGATGAAAGCCGCCGCCGACACGACGGCCACCGCAACTACGAGACCCCCGTAGACCTCTGCGCCAGAAGGCGCGACCGCACTCACATAACTCAAGGCGTTAGAGGGGACTCCGTAGTAATAGGCGATAGCCTCGCCGGACACCCCGCTGGGGAGCACGAACTCAGCTACACCCAAGTGATTGGTATTCGCGGTGACAACGTAGACACTGCCCCCTTTCTCGTGAACGTAAAGGAATATCGGCTGGCAGCTAACGTTGAGACCTCTGGTGGAGGTGAGCTTTGCCTCTAGCTTCCCAGAACTCGGAAGCAACTTTAGCTCGTATGAAGAGGCAAGGGCCGTGCTCATAGCTTCTCTAGACAATTGGAGCGAGCCCGAGTAGTTGCCCTCCGACAACGCGTTCTCGGATTTGGCGAGGAGCTCAACGGACTCAGCGGGATCGCCCACGGAAGCCACCTCCTGGTGTGCCAAGTTTTCCATATAGATTGGGTTAAGGGCGGCCATGTACTCGTCCGTGGTGAGCAGAAATATCCCCTCGTGGTTGTCCATGAGTTGCTCCACCTCAAGAGCGGTTTGCGGGGCTATTTCCCAGCCCAAAAGGAAAACGGTCCCAAAGTACGTCCCGTTGAGGTAGATCCCCTGTTCGGTACTTTCCCGCTCCTGTCTCGACATCAGGACCATCCTGTAGTCGCACTCCAGACCCACCACCTTCGGGTTCGTCGTACCCTCTTTCCCCGACCATACCCTGAACTCCGCGTTCGGGACGCTCTGGTTGAGGGTGAAGCTCAGCGTGAAGTTTTGCCACTTCCCGGGCGTGAACTGGGCTAGGGTCAGGCTCCTGTTAGCGACCAGCTTAAGGCCCGTATCCCAGTCGACGTCGATCGTAGCTATGACGGTGGAGTTGGGCAGGCTCAGCGGGTGATCCAGCTTGAGGTGATATATCACCGTGTAACTCCCCTGGGGTAACGGGACGTAGGGGCCGTATACCATGGCCTGCCCTTCCGGCCCCGACGAGGGATTCGACTCCACGGCGTGCCCAGAGAGGGCTGTAGGGTCGCTGATCACGTTCCCGAAGTGCCCTGATGGCGACTGGGCGGCGGGGTAGAGGCCGAACTCTGCTGGAGGCGGGGGCGAGCGCAGTGCCCCTGAAACCGTGTCGATGAGGCTCTCAACGCTCCCGTAGATCACCGGGGAAGTCCAGTTCTGAGATTCCCAGCTCTCAGTTGCCGGCTGTCCACGCTCGTTCCAACCGTAATCGAAGTTGTTCTGATCGACGGGCAGTGGAGAACGGTAGTAATAGACGGTGTTCAGGTTATGGACGCCACCGTATCCGCGGAAGAGACCGAGCACCAGGCCGGCTCCTCCAAGCTTTTCAAAGTAAATCGGGGTGTCCAGATCGCTCCACCCGTCCACCTCCATGGTCCTCAAGCCGGTCAAGTTCAAGAGGTCCCTGGTGTAGTTGAGGTAGAGACCCACGTCTTGAATCGAACTGTCACCCGGATACCAATACCCAGACCCAGAAAGAGACGACACTAGCGTGGTGTTCCCCCTGAGGGCGGAGACGTAATAATTCCAAATGACGGGCGCCACGTTGAGGAGGTTCGGGTTCACCGTGAACCCCACGGGCAGGCCGTTAAGATCGGCCAGGTACTTGTAAAGAGAGGCGGCGTCGTACTGCATGTTATCGCCGTCCGACGCATAAAGCGCCAAGAAAACGCCCGGGTTCAGGGTTTCCAATACGGCTTCCCTCGATATCTTTGGGGCGTAGACCTCCGGGGGAACCATTATCGAAGAAAATACGGTGAGGTCCTGGAAGTTAAGCGGCCCATAGAAGTGGGCAATCACGGAAACCCAGTCGCCGTACTTGGAGGCAAGGCTGACCGTTGGCCATTCTTCGTTATTAACCCAGCCGAATATCGGTATGGGATGGGGGGCCGTACTCAAGAATTCGGAGTACAGGGCATACTCCTCTGGGTAGGCGGTCGCATTGGCGTGCAAGTAAAGACAGATCAGCTTGAGGGAAACCACGTAATCGCGGCTCGCGATCGAAGCCGTCTCGGGTGGGCTGCTGACAGCTGCTCCTGGGTTCTCTACACCGATTATTAGGTGGTCGCAGTAGGGCCAAAGGTACTGGTAAGCCCATTGGTACATGGCAACCCTCCCCGCCTCTGAGTTGTTCCAGCGGTACTCTTGCACGAGTTTGTTCAGGTTCACCACGACCTTTAGGCCCAAGGCCTCCAACTCGGGCACCAGCGAAGGCGACGCCATCACCAGGTTTCCCAACCCTGAAATGGTCGTAGCCAAGTTCTTGGTGTCGGGAACGGAGGGGTCATAAACCACTATGCCCTTGAGGTGAGGCTTTGCCAGGGATATCACGAAAGAAAGGGGATCGCTGCCGTTGTAGAAAACCAAATGGGCGTAGGAGGAAAGGTTATACTGGTAAACGGCGTCCCCGCTGTATTCTAGATAGATGTCCGGGTCGTACCTGTTCTCTATCCCCTGGGCGCTGACCGCCGCCAAAAGCACGTCTTCATCGCTTGGGTAGTAACCAACCAAGTTAACCACGTAGACGGTTTTCGCCCTCGGGAACACGGGAAAGTAAAGCCCAGGTATGAACGAGGGACGAGATACGTTGCCCGCCTCCCAGAAGTCGTACCAAGACACGTTATTCAAAAACGCCGGCGCGTAGGCCTTGACGTAGGAGAGGTTAATGAAGGAAAGAGAGCGTGCGGGGGGCGGTGCTTCTGGCGGTAGCGCGTAGTAAGCCGGAAGCCCATTGTTAGGAACCGAGGGGACTACCGCCTCAACTAGAGCCGAAGTCCCAGATAAAAAAAGCGCAAGGAGGAATAGCGCTCTGACCTCACCAAGCATAAATAACGTGGTCAAGAAGTCTTAAGTTTAACGTGAACCCTAAGGAAATCCGTGCTTGCACCCGACGCTACAGAGGGAGTGCATTCGCGAGAGGAAATCGCAAAAGCGACACGCCATCACCGGATAACGTGCACATACTCAGAGAACTTTGTTGCATTTCCGCTATACAAGTACCTCTTAAAAGAGGTGAAGCGTTTGACCCTCCTAACCGCTACCCCGGCTAAGATCCTCGTTTATGACCTTGAGTCCCAGCAACCTGCCGAACTCGTTGACCTCATCTCTGTGATCGCCCAGCAGCACTACCCTATGCCACCCGGATCTCCAGTTGCGAGCTATGGCCTTGACGTCTGACCTACCTATCACCTTCGTCCCGCAAGCGGGAAGCGAAAGCTCGTTTCCCTCCACCTTCGAGACGTGGACGCTCATGGTCTTGCTGCCCAAGTCAATACCGACCGCCGTTATCGGGGAACCCACGGGGTACTCGGCGTTTACGGCCGCGTACCGAGTACCCATGTGCGCAGGGATTATGGAGTACTTCAGCTTTAAGCCCGGCAGGGGGTTTATGGGCAAGTAGCAGTGGTAGTAGGTGAGCTGCCCGGTCACCTCGTCCGTCACGGGATCCGTGGCTGAGCCGTTTACTCCCAGCAGGTACTTCCCCATCAGGGCGACCACCAGGGAGTTTATATCGGCTTCGCACATGGGTACGTAGGAACCGTCGAGCCAAAGCTGCATGTAACCCAAGCAAGGCCACGCGTCCAACACCGTAGAAGAGGCGCTCCTCAGCCCAAGGCAATCTATGGTTATGGCATTGGCCTTGTAGTCGCGCATTATCTCGTTCATGGCGATGTAAAGCCTTGCCGACCTCATCACCTCGTCCCGCTGGGCTGACTCTTCGGGGAAAAAGGCCGCCGATTTTATCCAGGACTCGGCCACCGGACGCGCTTCATCGTCTGTCACCTTATGGTAGTACTTGTCGGCGAACTCGTCCCCGCTCACCAAGCTGAACCTGATGCCGGTCGCCCTTTTCGCCTCGTCCGCAATCGAAGAGAGGTCGCGGTTGCTTATCACCACGGCGTGCGTCTGTCTCAGTTTTTCCAAAGCCAAGAGGTAGCTTACCTTGCGCAATGCCTGAGGCGATGCGAGGTCCCTCGTGACCGTGCCGACCACGGGGTAACGATCGAAGTCACCCCTGGCGTGATAAAGGAGGTAATCTCCGCCCCCACCGAGTGCTTCTCCTATGAACACTACAGGCTTGCCCGCCCTGAATATCTCCCCTACTAAATTCGAGGGACCCTGAAGGTCCACCAACAGATAACCAACAGCGTCTTTTTCGGCGGCCAAGAATGCCTCCAGCGAATCAACGCTATCGACGTCGTACTGCTTGAGCTTCAAATCCGGGAATTCCTTTTCCAGCGCACCCAAAAGCTTGCGCTTTTGCTCATCCTCCCACTTGGCCGAGGCGTCGAGCATGGCCTTAGTCGCCGAGCTAGCCTTCGAATCCAGGTAGCTAAATCCCGGTCCCCCTGGGAAGCCCACCGCGCCCAGGCGCGGTTCTACGAATACGAGAGGGATTTCCATGCGGTAATCGCGGCTTCGCTTAAAAAACTGTTGCTGATGAGTGGCCGCCGCTACCCTGGTCGATGCTCAGCCCACCTCACTGACGGCTTGAAATCTCGTCCGATGAGTTAAGCGCTTCCGCGACCAGCTAGGTGGGGAAAGGAGACAACCACGGTAAAAGCTAAGAAATAAAAACTGCTCTTCTCCTATCGGTTGACTGCCACCATCGATACTTGCTACCTATGAGGCGACCACAGTACAGACGGGCCTTCTGCAAGGTCCTCGTCCTAGAGCAGCCAAGAGGGTTCGGCGACAACCCATTTGCATTGCTCGCATTCCTTAATGATCGGTTACGGCCGCAGGCACCGCTATAAAGCCATCATTAAAGCGAGACCAAACCCAGCAAAAACAGCCTTCAGCAATCCAAGCTGAGAACCTTCGGGACAAGAGCTCGCTTCGCGTCCCTAGGGCTTTTCCCGCCGGTGCCAAGGCTGAGGAGACCTACCCATTTTAGCAAAGCGGACTTCCGAAAGCTCCTCCCACCAGACAAGAAAAGAAAAGACATGCGTTCAAAATCGAACCAAGTGCACGGAGCAGGTACGCCAGGCTTGTTCGTCATCTGAGCCGGTGGCAGGCACCTTTTCACCCACCCGCCCACGCACGCTTGCGCGCGAACCCCAGCAAAGCGCCACTAGGACATCGAACGACACGACCTTTTTAAGTGGTACCCGAACTGATATTCGGAATGAAACCTGCCCTGATCCTCATAGATATGTTGAACGATTTCGTCACGGGTAAGCTGAAAACCGAAGAGGCAGTTAGGACGGTTGGCCCGGCGGCAGCGGCGCTGACGGCCTTCAGGAAGAGGGGCCTCCCGGTCTTCTACGCCAACGATTCCCACTACGCCAGCGACTTCGAGATCAAGCTTTGGGGAGAGCACGCCATGAAGGGGACGAAGGGATCCGAAGTCGTTGATGAGCTAAAACCCTTGCCTAAAGAATACGTGCTCGAGAAGCACGCCTACTCGGCTTTCTTTGGGACGTCCCTGGACTACCTATTGAAGTCCCTGGGAGTGGAAACGGTGGTCCTCGCCGGTCTCGACGCCGACATATGCGTCAGGCACACGGCCGCTGACGCCTTCTTCAGGGGATACCGCGTCGTGGTAGTTAGAGACGCTGTCGCTGCAAGACTGGACAAGAACTGGGAAGACTACTACAAGGCGGTTTACGGGGCGACCATAGTCGATTCGGCGCACTTGGAAGAGTTCTTGTCCAAGCCACGAGACCCAAATTCAACGGTAGCGACGACAGAAACCGATAAGGGTCAAGCCCATAGGTACGGATACCTTTCCGTCGACCCAAGCAACGCGGACAACCAACCAAGCGGGACTAAAAGCAACCCTCAAGCGATTGAGGTTTTCCCGCACTTCTCAAGCCCGACGTCCCCTTACGAGAAAAATCCGGACGTGGGATGCTTCGGTCGTCCGGGCCTGACTCCTTCGAATCCGCGTAGCTCCACGGATCTCCGCTCAAACGGTCTCCAAGAATTCGCCTGCTTCGTCAAACAGCTTCATGCGACCGCGGACCACGTAAAGGTCGAGCGTCTGCCCGACCTTATAGGGAACGTCGCTTATGAAAACCAAAGTCTCCCTCCCCTTGCTCGCCGTTATCCTGAAGGCGCCCCCTTGGTAGCTGCTGAGGACCACCGAAAATTGACCCAAGCTCAACAAGCCCTTACCTTCCTGCACGCGCACGTCCTCCGGCCTTATGCCGAGCATCACTTTTCCCCTAGCCTTGCTTCCTAAGTCCAGCTGAAAGGCATCGCCGATGAAGCGGCCGTCTGCGACCTTCCCTCCAAAAAGGTTTATTTCGCCAAGCAGCGACGCCACTCTAGAGTCAGCGGGGCTCTCGTAAACCCTGTTCAAATAATCCACCTGCTCGAACTTGCCGTTAACTCTGACCTCCTCCCCGCCACGAAGGGCGAGGGATCCCCGAGGTCTCGAGGGTTACACCCCATTGCGGGTGCTACTGTGTTGTGATCTACGATGAAGGAGAGAGGCTTCTTTACCGTTGAAACCGTTGCGTTCACTGCCTTCTTGAAGATGTTCAACGCACCGTTTAAGTCGCTGTGCAGTTTATGCCCTTTAGGACAACTGATGACTCCCCTAGGATGTCTTTTGACCTCCACGTCGTGGTAAGCGCAGTACTTCGAGGTGTTGTACTCGACGACCTCGAAGGCCTTCATCCCGTACTCTTGGGCCTTCAACTCAATGACGTCGATCAGTTTGCGGTAAGACCACAGGTTCGACGTGAACTTGTTGCCCTTGTCTTGAGCGATGTTGAAGGGGTAGCCCAAGTAGATTGTTGAAACGCCGAGATCGTGTAACTCCTTCACCAGGTGGGAAGCGAAGCTTCTGTACAAGTGAAGGATCCTCCTGGTCAATTTCTTGAAAAGCCTCCTCTTCTCTCTTGATAATTCAGCGTATGCTTCATATTCGCCAATGTTTTTCCTCTCGTCTGCCAAGGATTGTACCCCTGCTATCTTCTTCTCGAAATAGAAGTAGTCCTCCTTAGTCCTGAGGCCTTTGTAGAGCAACCAAGTGCCGTCGTCAATAACGACGCTCGCTAAGACGTTGATGCCTAAGTCAATTGAAGCCACTTTATTTCCTTTGGGAGATTCGATTTCTATTGATTTCCTCTCCCCACTCACGATGTGCTCGCTCTTCTTTCCCGTTTTAGTTTCCTCAACACCTACCTCCACGGGGATGGAGGCGTACCAAGCGTTTCTAGTCTGGTCGTAGCGAATTTCGAGTCTACCTTGTTTACCGTACCACCTCAACCTACCCGCGAACTCCACTTCAAGATCGAAGTCCTTGAGGACTAGTTCGTGGTTTTGCTCGTCCACAACATATCTGTCTCCTCTAACGACTAGAAGGAGTTTTCTCCTCTTGGTTTCTCTGTCCTTCCAGTAACGCGGTGGGCTGACGTGATTCACGCGAGGCGGTAGTTTTCCTCCCTTCTTCAATTTCAGCAAAGTGAAGAATGAATTCCAGGCTTCGTTGTTCTTCTGCATGACTGCTTGTGCGTTAACGCCGAGCACACCCTTGTACTTCTCGTAGTACTTGTCCCAAGTTTCCTTGAAGTCTACTTTCTCCCCGTGAAAGAACTGTTGCCTCCTCTCGTAGTTGATCTCGTTGAACAACCCTGCAGAGGTGTTCGCTAGCCTCCTGAGCTTCCTTTCCTGGAAACCGTTTGGTAGTAGACGGACTACGTTTGTCCTCCTATTCTTGAATTCGACTTCGTAGATGCCCTCCTCCGGCATTGCGGGAGTAAGTATCGGCTCCCGCTCCTCATCTTCAAAGAGTTGACCAGAAGAGAGCATCTTAAAGGGAAATAGTTTTCCTCATCTTAAGCTTTTACCCCGCCCCTAGAAGGGGGCGAGGTTTGTGGTTTGTTTTATCATACCGCAACTGCGTATAAGGATTTCGTGGAAAACATAACTAAATATATACGCCGATATAATTCGTTACTTTTCAAAAGTTAATTGAATATAACTATAAAAATCTCTACGCAGGGGACTCGACTTATCTTCAGCTTTGGCGGCGCACTCCAAACCTCCTCAAAAGTAGCACTTCGCTCACCATGAAGCCGGTCTCCAACCGTCGCGACCTACGAAATTAAGAAGATCCATCGTCTGAAGACGTTAGTAATAAGTAAGATAAGTACCGACAAGAGACGCGATAAGATAAGACACAAGGCAAAGCAGGCTCAAGAAAATCCCACGGGCCTCGCTCCATTATCGTTGGCTCGTTCCGCACGACCAGCGCAACAAAAACCCAAACGCACATAACCCTAGCGGTTAGAAACACAGAAAACGTGCGAACCTTTAAAGACGCTGAAGACGGTTACCAACAAACGACGACTTTCAGCTGGAGAACTACGCGACAGCAAAAGAGTAAAACTGGCATGATACTGGGAGAACTTGCACTTTGGCGGTACTTCAACTCCCACCGTGCTCCTACCCAAATTAAGGCTTCTACATGGCGGAGACCGGCCCAAGCTAACCGCTACTCATGAAGCCTCGCGCTTCGAATTCCATTCAGTTCTCCCGCGGATCGCCGCCAAAGGGCAACAAACAACTCCTTGCTACGACGCCGATCGCCATGAGAAAGGAGCTCCCCAATCCCAACTTGCTTTCGGACAAAGCCTCAAGCATTGCTCCAGCGACCGCTCGCCCTTCCCACGCAATGGTTCGGCTAAGAGCCGCCTTCAAACGCCGCAGGGAATAAACTCCCAGCAAGTTTATACCGCGTGGCCCAACTCAACCATGTGATCATCCTATCGGGTTTCCTAATGGTGGATATCTCGGCCGTCGATCTGGCCGCCCTACCCAGACCGGGGGAGTTACTGTACTGGAGGGTTTCCGCGAACCCCGGCGGGCACCCAGACAACATAGCCCTGACGCTGGCCAGGCTTGGCCACCCCGGCGACGACTTAGCGGTGGTCGGGGCAGTGGGAAACGACGCCTTCGCCGAACTGATACGCAGGGCGCTTAGCTCCTTCTCAGTGAAGGCCCTCTTTCAAGAGGTCGCGGGAAGCACGGGAAAAACCGTAATACTCAAAGAAAAGGGCAAAGACAGGGCGTTCATAGCCGACCCGGGGGCAAACTCCTCGCTTTCGCTTGACTTCCTGGCTGAAGCGGTAAAGGAGCTTTCTCCGTCCATATTTTACCTGGCGAGCGGCATACTGGGCGAAGTGGACGCGCGGTTGCCCGAGGCCTACGCGGCCGCAAGGAAGGCGGGGGCGATCACCTTCGGCGACCTTGTGCGGCCGCAAGGGCTCGGCTGGGACTACGTCGCCCCAGCGTTTCCCTTCATCGACGTTTTCCACGTAAACGCGGACGAGGCAGCGCAAATAACGGGTTTCGCAGAGCCTGCCGCCTCAGCCTCCGCCATATCGCGCGCGGGGGTGAAGCTGGCCTTGGTGAGCGAAGAAGGTGGAGTCCACGCTTCGTGGGACTACGGGAAAAAGGTCGTCTTCCAAGAGGGGTTCAAGGTGAATGACGTGGTAGACACCACGGCCGCGGGGGACGCGCTGGTGGCGGGCTTCATCGAGAAGACCTCAAAGGGAGGGCTACCTTCCACGGTCGAACAGATCGAGGACTACTTGGATTTCGCCCAGGCCACGGCGGCCGTTAAGTGCACCGGGGTCAGCACGAGCGCTGTTAGCGCCTCGGCAGTAAACGAGCTTCTAGCGCAAAGGGATGCAAAGAAGAAATCCTCGAAACGGCGAATTCGGCCGCCAGCCAGCCAAACAAACAAACAAAAAAGGGAAGGAACGACGTAGAACTCGGAAACCCCTGGATTGATCCCCCTCACGCAAACCCTTGAACGCGCCTTTTACACGGTGGAGAAAATCGGAACGAAGTTGTAACGCATTCCTAGCCGTTGAGTAGTAGCGCTGACCTCCTCCCCGCCATGAAGGGCGAGGTTTGTAGTTCGTTTTATCATTGTATTGTTAGGCCTCGCCCGCCTCTCTCTCAAAACCCAAAGCCCAATCCGTTAATTAATTCAACCGATCCCGTCGCGCTCTCCGATGCCCTTCTATGAGGTCGGCTTCCTTCTCACAGTTCCTCGCTTTTCCCCCTTCGTCGGAAGCCCTTCGCTCCGCGCAGCAGGCCCTACCCCTTTTTCATGGCGTCCTCGTAGAACCTTATTAGGGCCTGCGTCCCCTTTTCCCCCATCCCGCGGGCGCAAAGCGAGTTGTAGAGCTCGAGGGTCAGGGCGGCCCCCGGCAGCGGAACGCTCAGCGAGTGGGCGGCGTCTATGACGTACTTGAGGTCCTTCCTGAGATGGGCCGCCCTGAAGCCGGGCTCCATATCCCCCTTCATTATCCTGGGCATGTAGCTCTGGACCGTGAAGGAGTTTCCAGCCCCGCTTGAAAGCACCTGAAAGAGCGATTCCATGCTTATCCCGGCGGTCTTGGCCATGGTCATTGCCTCCACTAGGGCCAGCATGTTTTCACCTATGACGATCTGGTTCGCCAACTTCAGCAGCTGCCCCGAGCCGACGTCCCCAGCGTGAACTATCGTTTTGCCCATGGCCTCGAAGGCGGGTTTAACCCTCTCGAAAACTTCGGGCTTGCCACCTACCATTATGGTGAGCGTCCCTTCCCTTGCCCCTTTATCGCCTCCGGTGACTGGGGCGTCTAAAAACTCCATCCCCTTCTCCGCCAACCTCTTGGCGAAGCTCCTGGCGTAATCCGGCGAGTTGGTGCCCATGTCAACGAAAACGCTCCCCTTCCTGGCGCCCTTCACGACGCCCTCCTCGCCGAACAGCACCTGTTCTACGTCAGGCCCATCAGTCACTATGGCTATGACCACGTCGGACCCAGACGCAGCCTCGGCGGGGCTGGAGGCCACCTCTGCCCCCATCTTGGCGAAGGGCTCGGCCTTCGACCTCGTCCTGTTGTATACCTTGAGGGGAAAACCGGCCTTCAATAGGTTTGTGGCCATGCCGCTTCCCATTATCCCCAAGCCTATGAAGCCGATCTTGAGCTTCGCAGATCCAGAAGAAGCCGAAACTTTCCCAGCTCCAGATTTCGACATAAGGTGGATGACCTCAGGACCTTTACACCTTTCTCTTCTCTTCACCTCGTTTCATTTCACTTCATTTCGTTTCACTTCATTTCGCTTCGCTGCTTCTTGCCCTCTCCTGCCCTCAACAAAAGAGGATCCTTATCCGACATCGTCGCTCCTCTTTCGCCCGTTTAATTTTGACTTGCCCCAGCGTGAAATCTAACCCTGTGATCAACACAAGCTACCCTCCGCGATTACGCCGTCATAAAGACTTAAGTGGGAAAGGCATCCCTCCTTATGAAGATACTCTTCGTGCAGTCCGGCGGTCCCTCCCCCGCTTCAAACGCCGCGCTGGCGGGGGCGGCGCTGGCCTGCGATGAAAACTGCGAACTTTGGGGCGCTTTCGGTGGCTGGGCAGGCGTGGTCAACAAGAATTACGTGAAGATGAGGAGGGATAGGAATTGGCTCAAGAGGTTATCCCTTTCCCCCTCTCCCTACCTAGTGACGTTCAGGGACAAGCTTCCCGAATCCCAGCTCAGGGAGGCGCTGGAGTCCCTACCGTTCGACGCGCTTTTGGTCGTGGGAGGAGAGGGATCCGCCGCCTTCCTGGGTTCGGTCGCCTCCTCCATCCACGCCCCCGTTGCCTTGATAGCCAAGACGGTCGATAACGACATGGGACCGATGCACCACGACCAAGGTTACCCCACGGCCGCCTGGGCGTCGGCTGAGATCGCGCTGAGGGTGCGCTACGACTCCTCTTCTTACCTGGGTTACGTGGAAGCGGACGTGATCCAAACCATGGGGAGGGACGCGGGGTGGCTGGCCTTGGCGGCGGGACTGGCCGGTCCCTCTTCGCCCGACCTATTCCTGCTGCCGGAACTCGATTACGAGGCCGACGAGGTGGTCAAGGAAGTGAAGAGGACCATAGCCAAGAGGGGGAAAGCAGTCATCGCCGTAGCTGAGGGGTTGACGCTTGATCGGGAAAGGGGAAGGCTGACCAAGGCAAAGGATTACCAAAAGGCGAGCGCGGGGCAAGTGGTCAAGGACCTGTTGGGCGCCGAGGGGATAAGGGCCAGGTTCGAGTGGCCCGGTATCCTTTACAGGTGCGTGCCTCCCATAGAGAGCGATAGGGCGGATACCATGGCCCTGGCGGCCGAGGCCGTCAAGGGGCTCAAAAAGGGGGAGAGCGCGGCCTACGGGATGAGCACCGAGGGAGGGGGAAAGAAAGAGGGTGGAAGCGAAAAAGGTGGAAATGGGAGTGCGGGTGCACTTGGGGTGAGCCCTGCCCTTTCACCGTCCGCTTTTCCCCTGGCCTCGGCACGGAAAAGGTACGTCCCCATTTCTTTCGTTGACGGGTTCAAGCCTTCGGCGGAAGCCCTGTATTACTTGAAGGACACGTCTAAGCCGGCCAAGCTTTGGGACCTTTACCCCGCGTGGAGAAGGGTGCTGGCCGCGGCCCCTCGGCGAGACGCGAAACAGCCTTCGCGCATCCCACTTATACGGTTGAAACCAGAGCTAACCCTTCCCGCCCGTTTTCCCCTTGCTCCTCACCGGAAAAGCTAAAGGGGAAGCGCCCGTCACCTTTGCTTCGCTTGACCGTCAGGTGGGACTTGCCGAAGTCCTCCCCCTTGAAGTCGGGGTGAACCTCGACCTCGAGCTTCCTCTCCCCCTCGGGCGCGGCTATCACCCAGGCGTAGCCGCTCCCCGTCAAAGGCGAGCTCGCGTGCGGGTGATACCCGCCCGTTACCAGGAAAACGTCGAAATCCCTCACCACGTATGCCGTCTCCCCCTCCTCTGTCATGGAGACCTGAACCGCGAAGCCTGGGTTAACTCCGTAAAACACATAGGCCTCCGGTTTCCCCTCGTGCCTGTGGGGGGGATAACTGCTCCACTCCCCTGGGAGCTCGTCCGTGTAGCCCGCCAAAAAACTGTTGGCGGGGTCCCCCTCCCCCAACATCGTCCTTACGAGCCTGGTATAGTTGCGGAGCCCCACCGTCAACGGCTTGACCTCCTTGAACCTCTTCACGTAGGCCGGATACGCCTTCGTGCCGGCGGCCTCGGCCACGTAGGCCACGGAGCCGTCAGGGACGACCAAATCGAGCGCGGAATTCACCGGCACGTAAGCCATGTCCTTCTCCTCCAGGGCCTGGCCGTTGGCGGTCACCGCCCCCTTGAGGCTGAAGGCGAGCCTTTCCTTGGACGGATCCGCCTTGAAGGAAGCCGTGAAGGCGCTCCCGACCGACTTATCCGCCTTCCCCTTTATCGAATAAAAGGAAAAGCCCTTGTAGCTGAAAACGGTCACCACCTGGTTGAATATCGGCTTATCTCTGAATAGCATGCGATCGAGGCGCGGGAGCATTTAAGGAAGTCGCGGCAACGCAAAACCGAGGGAGGGAGGGAGGGAGGGAGAGATGGATGGCCCTGCTACCTTTTTAAGCCGTGCCAGCTCAAAATCCATGTTAGTTCGCCTCCCCTACGGTTTGAAGGGCGTGGAAGTCGAGCTGCCAGATGACGCTTACGTGGTCAGGGGAAGGCTGCCCGAGGGCTTCTCGGGGGAAGGGGCGCGCGAGGCCATTTCCTCGTCTTTGGAGAGCCCGCTGGGGCCTAGGCTAGAGGAATTCCCCGTTCAAGGGAAAAAGGTGGCCGTCCTGATAACGGACAAGACAAGGGCAACCCCCAACCGCGAGTTGCTGGGCGTCCTCATCCCCAAGTTGGAAAGGGCAGGGGTTAAAAAAGAGGAAATTAAGGTCTTCGTCGCGAACGGTCTGCACAAGCCTTCCGGCGAAAAGGCGCTCAGGGAGCTGGTGGGCGACGAGGTATACGAGGAGTACTCGGTGATCGAGCACGACTCAGACGCCGAGGACCCGGTCTACGTGGGAAAAACTTCCAGGGGCACCGAGTTTTACGTGAACAAAGAGGTCGCCTCCTCCGACCTGATAATCGGGACTGGCCTCATAGAACCCCACTTCTTCGCCGGCTACAGCGGAGGTAGGAAGCTCCTTCTGCCCGGCGTGGCGTCCACGGGCACCGTTTACCAAAACCACGATTACAACAAGATAGGTGACCCCAGGGCGGATTACGGGTACCTCGAGGGCAACCCGATACACGAGGACATGGTGGAGGCAGCAAAGATGGTGAGGGGATTTCGCTTCATAGTGAACGTGTTGCTCGACGAGCAAAAGAGGGTGATCAAGGCGTTTTCGGGAGACCCGTACCAGGCGCACCTGGCGGGCGTCAAGGAGTACGATTCCTTCGGCAGGGTCGCGGTCCCGTTCGAAGCAGACGTGACCGTGGTGACGAACGGTGGGGCGCCCCTGGACCTGAACCTCTACCAGGCGGTCAAGGGTATCACCACGGCGGCGAGGGTGACGAAGAGGGGAGGCGTCATAGTGGTGCTTTCCCGCTGCCAGGAGGGGGTGGGGCATGAAAGCTTCAGGGAGCTAGCCTCTTACAGCAAGAACCCAGCGCAGATCCTGGAGCACATTAAGGAGGACGAGCCGATAAGGGACCAGTGGCAGGTTCAGAAGCTCGAGCAAGTGCTCCTAAAGCAAAAGGTGGTGGTATTCAGCGAGGGAGTGACCGAAAAGGAGGTAGAGGAACTCAACATGATACCCGCCTCGAGCTTCGACGAGGCCCTGCGGACGGCGCTGAGGCTCGCAGGCGGAAACAGGGTAGTGGCGATACCCGACGGGCCATACGTCATACCTTTTAAGGCGGCTTAAGGCGCAAGTGGAGCCGGTGTGGGGCCGTAGGTCGGCGAAAGGGAAAAGGTATCCCGTGGTCCCGCTGACCGCACGATATATCGCGATCGCCGGCTCACCAAGGGGACGCGAAAGAAAAGAAAGCCTTCCTCGTGCAAATGAGTAAGCAAGCCCACCCTTTGCCAGGACCTAAACTTCCTTCCTCCTCCGTTTTTTGTCGCTTTCCTTAAAAGCGCTGGCGTCGTGGCCATATGTCATCGGTCCTCGATGAGTTCAGCTTGAGGGGTAAGTCCGCCATAGTTACGGGGGCTTCGAGCGGCCTGGGCGTCAGCTTCGCCGAGGCGCTCGCCGAGGCCGGGGCGGACGTCGTCATATGCGCCAGAAGGGAGGAAAGGCTAACCGAGAACGCCAAGAGGATAAGCTCGAGCACGGGGAGGAGAGTAATACCGGTTAGGGCCGACGTGACCTCCGAAGAAGACATAGTGAAGGTGGTGGAAAGGGCCGAGGAAGAATTCGGCAAAATAGATATACTCGTAAACAACGCGGGCATGACGATACACAGCCCTACCACGGAGCTGAGCAGGGAAAGCTGGCAAAAAGAGATGGACACCAACGTCACTTCGGTCTTCCTGTTCAGCAAATACGTCATAAGGAGCATGCTAAAGCACGGGGTCAAGGGGAGGATAATAAACATAGCTTCCATTTCCGGCCTCCTGAGCAACATCGAGCTGCACGCGGCCTACTACGCGAGCAAGGGGGCAGTGGTCAACCTGACGAGGGCGTTGGCGACGGAGTTCGCCAAGGAAGGAATAAGGGTCAACGCCATAGCTCCCGGCTACATAGCTACCGAGATGACCACCGAGCTTTTCAAAGACGAAAAGATAATGAACCACATAAGGGTGAGGACCCCCATGGGCAGGCCCGGCAACCCCGAGGAGCTGAAGGGTACGCTCATCTACTTGGCCTCAGACGCCTCCTCTTACGTCACCGGGGCTATAATACCTGTGGACGGCGGTTGGACGGCTTACTGACCGCTGCACCGCGGGAACCGCGACCTGACGCTTTCGGACACGAGTAGCGGTCTCCTTAACCTCACCTCACCTCACGTCACGTCGCCTCCTCTCCCTCTCCCCGCTCCTTCCGAACGATACGATCGCAACGCGTAAAAGAGGGGCTCCCTTGGGCATATGAAAGCCGTAAGCATAGTAGGTCCTGAGAAGATCCAGTTCATCGACCTGCCCGAGCCCCGGGCGGAGCCCGGGAGGGTGGTGGTTAAAGTCCACAACGTCGGGATTTGCGGAAGCGACCTACACACCTTCGTGGCGAAGCACCCCGACTGCAAGCTACCGGTTGTACCCGGTCACGAGTTTTCGGGGGAGGTGGTGGAGGCCGGGGAAGGGGCTACCCACGAGGTGGGGGAAAGGGTCGTGGTGGAGCCAATAGAGGTTTGCGGGCACTGTTACTACTGCAAGAGGGGAGAATACATAAGGTGCACGAACCTCAAGTGGCTCGGGTGCCAGCTGCCGGGCGCAATGACCGAGAAGATATCGGTTTCAGACGAGAGGGTCTACGCCATACCCAGCTCCATGGGCTGGGAGGAGGGCGCGGCCGTTGAGCCCCTGGCCATCGCCGTTCACGCCCTCAGGAGGGGAGGGGTAAGGGAGGGAGATAGGATAGCTATAGTCGGAGGTGGGACCATAGGGCTGAACTTGTTGGCGGCGGCGAAGGCCGCGGGGGTTTCCTACGCGGCTGTCGTGGAGCCTGTGGAGTGGAGGCAGAGGATGGCAAAGGAGCTGGGAGCTGACCTCGTCGTGAAGCCAGAAGACGCGGGCCAGATAGTGAAGGACACCGAGGTGGGGGTCGACGTGTCGCTCGAGGCAGTGGGAAAGTCGGAGACGGCTGCCCTGGCCCTATCGCTGACGAAGAAGGGAGGGAGGACGGTCGTGGCCGGCGTGTTCGAAGTGCCCCAGCTTCAGTTCAACCCGATGATGCTGGTGAACAACGAGAAGGAGCTGGTCGGGAACCTGGGTTACGCGTGGGGCGACTTCCCGACAGCGATCTCGCTCATAGCCACCGGCAAGGTTCCAGCCAAAAGACTCGTGAGCAAAGTCCTTCCCCTTGACCAAGCAGAAGAGGGATTCAGGCTGGGGTTGTCCAGAGGAGAAGTGATAAAGGTACAGCTTCAGCCCTGACTTCGAAAACGCCTTTTTGCGATCAGGGCGGACGGGGCTTTATTCAGAGAAAGCACTGATCTTCACGTTTCGCGTTGGAGCCGCTACCTATTACACTTGACCCTCTTCTTTTCCTTCTCCTCCTTCGCCCGCCGCTTTCTGCTCGTCAGCGCGCCGTAGGCTGCCCCCTGCCGCCCGCTGATGAGGGCGACCGCGGTCAAAATCCAGCAGAGGAATGTCGGCTTAGAGATCGCCTCGGTGTATCCGCTTCCGCTTATAACTGCAGTTGTATTCGGGAGGCTATCGTTCAGGAAGACTACGAAGGGAACTGAGGAAATCCACCGATAGGACGGGTAACCGGTCGAAGCCTTGGCACTCATAGGGAAGTTAGGGGTTTGGGGGAAATAGTAAAACTCCGACCTTTAGGGAGGAGAGGATGTCAGTCCATCTCACGCCCTTTTTTATGGGCTTATCAGGCGTAAAATTCATGGCCCGTGGGTATTGATTGCGTTGTGCCGCCATTAATAAACATTCGGTTGGCAGTTCATCTACTCCCTGAAGGCCGGAGCTTTCTTGCTAACGTGTTGTAAGCCGTGCCGTTTGCCTCTGCTTGCCACGCGATGCCCGACGGCAGCACAACGGCCTCAAACTACACGCGATACGAGGGGACGGCGGGCGCTAGCGTAATAAAGGAAAGGGTGAAAAGAGGAAACAAGGAAAGGAAGCGCATAACGCCAGGAAAAACGCGCCAAAAAGCGTCGTGGAGGGCCTACTCCAGCGATTTGGAGTAAACGCCGTAAAGCGATATCACAAGAAGCAGCACGTTGACCAGGAAGCCAGAAGGAAAAACAGAGAAGATACCGAAGAGAAGAGAGAAACCCCACGTCACGAAGAAGAGAAAGAGGGCAAGAGCGGAGAAGATCATGAACGCAAGGGCGAGAAACGCCGATCTGAAGGACCGGACGCGGCCCAGTCCCGTGAAGAACTGAAAGAGGATGAGGCCTGTTACCGCGCTCAGGTAGACGAAAAGATAGTCGAAGTCGCTCTTGCGCACAAAACACAGGCGCGAGGGCGTAAAAGTTCAGCGCTTCCCTACTTAGGCCAGGGCAGCCTTCTGACCTCCTCCCCGCCCTGAAGGGCGAGGTTTGTCGTTCGCTTTATCACGCGATAGCTGCCATTAGTGCAAGGCAGGAAAAAGGCACTTCTGCGAAAACCTCAGCGGAATTGATATAAATCGCGACGGCGCTTGTGCCGAACTCGCAAAACTCCCAACCAAACCTGTATCCGATCCCAAAAGGCGCTAGCCTCGATGAGGCCGCTCCAACGGGGCCGCTGTCGTGCGTTATTCATTCATTCCTCCATTCATTCACGGGCTTGACCTCATATGGCGTCACGCCGACCAGAGCCCGCTCACATTAAGCGCAGGGCCAGCGTGTTCGATATTCTTGCAAGCCCTCAAAGACCGGGGCATAAATAGAATCCGGTCACCATACCAGAGGCCAATGTCCTTGGGCTCAACTTCTGTAAGAGGTTTCGCCCTTACGCCGCGATGAACCAATAAAGGAGAACCTCGAAAAAGAAATACGGCGCGCAAGCGATGACTGAGGGCTCGATGCGGTCACTGAGACGGGAAAAATTGAGGTGCTTGAGCGGTCCTTTGACTATTTGGGTTTCGCTCTACGTAGGCGCACGTAGGTACGCATCAGCATACCTATCGTACGCGTAGAGCTTGGGCTTCACGGCTTCACTCAACTCCCTCGCGA
>Ga0080006_1177772_pt1 | contig 19967 bp, 13 predicted proteins | sample RS3BMetagenome_FD_69209 | JGI IMG/M metagenome (GOLD analysis project Ga0080006, IMG submission 69209) | Ferric oxide microbial mat and aquatic microbial communities from Rainbow Spring, Yellowstone National Park, USA - RS3B (SPADES... ...
TGTGTTCTGGCTCAACAACGATAACGACGCGCTCGTCACCGGGTTGGTGCCAGGGGTAGACATCCTGGTTCAGATATTTCTTGGCCATCGCATTGATGAAGTTCAGGTTGGGGTCTTCATCGCCAGGACGCCCTTGATGGTCAGGGCCGAATAGCGTGATGCTACTCGGCCATTGTGGAAACCTTTTTGCCCGCTCCTTTAAAACCAAACTTCTTGATGGTGTTATGAAGCCAACTGACGGTTGGGCCGACATCGCTTCTCTGGCTGGTAGCAATCAAGAAGGCAGGCGTTTCGGGACGAGGCCGCACCTGGTTCGCGGCACGTATGGCGGCTAACTCCTCGTAATGTTGGAACGCCCAATACAGGTTAATACGACATTCCCGACAGTTTTTCGTGGTTTCCTCATTGATAGCTCCGCATTGTGGACATATTACCATGACAGTCCCCTTTCTCTACTGTGTTTGAGGTTAGATCAGGCTATGGCGGATAGCTTCGGCGACGGCCTGCGCCCGGTCGGTGACATTCAACTTGCGATAAATATCCTGCATCTTGCGTTTGACTTGCACCTCGCTCCAGAAGACTTGCTGACCGATCTCTTTGTTGGTCAAGCCCTGAGCGGCCAGACGTACCAATTCCACCTCTCTGGTACTCAGTCCCCAGTGCAGGCGATTTTGCTCCTGGGCTAAGCGATGGAACTCGATGACGACCTGGGTGACGGCCTTGCTTTCGCCCAGCACCCGTTCTCCGCACCGAACGGCACGCAAGGCGCGGTGCAGATCAGCAATAGATAAGGTTTTTTGTAAATAGCCGTGAACGCCGATGCGCACCGCCTCGAAGAGCAACTTTTCGTCGTTGGAGCCGGCGTAGAGGACGACGCGGGTGGCAGGGGCGTTGCGCAGAACCTGCTTGGCCACGTCCATGCCGCTGGTATGATCCAGTTCAAGATTGATGAGGACAATATCCGGTTTAAGTTCGCGGCAGAGGGAGACGGCGCTGCGCTCATTATCGGCCTCACCAACTACCTGGAAATCTTGTTCTTTGTGTAGGACTTCGCGCAGTCCTTGCCGCAGGAGCACATGGTCATCCACCACCAGGACGCGAATGGGAGTATCCGTTTGTCTATCTAAAGGAACGTCCATACGGCTTTTCCTTTCCGCAATATTGAGTGCATAAACGTCACAAAATGCACTACTAACTACTCGCTACCAGTCAACTGTGTATTGCCAGGAACGACCATGATCCTTATACTTTTGATGAGAGGCTTCTTTGCTTTGTGTTCGGCCTGCTTCACTTTCACTTTCACTTGAAAAGGGGGCCTCTATGTCATCCAGACAGGTGAAACTAGCTTCTCGGAACATCGGAGAAGGAGGAAATTCCGCTGTACAATGACAACTACTTGACTATAACGACCACTTTATGACTTTGTGGCGGGTGACTATGGAAGATTGTGGGCGTGCAACTTTGCCATATGAGACACACAGAAAGAGATAATTGAGGAAAGTTCTCGCCTGTTCTATTCAGGATTCCCTCAATTTCTCCTGCATGGCCTCATGGGTCAGGTTGCCGTTATGATGGTAATATTCTCTCCAGGTCAGCCATCGACACTGCATGAGCCGCTTATCGCAGTCACTCATACAAAGATTGCTGGAATATTGCTTGAATTCCCCCGGAATTTGCCCTGGTTAGGTAAGACTTTCCCGTTCAGAACGCCGGTACTTTGATTCTACACACAGAGAGCTATACTACTAGTATAATTATTAAATGCCAATATGTCAAGGTATTTCAATAAAAATGTTATGATCGCCGAACGTTTGAGATGTACCCCTCTCAACCACCAGGCTGAGAGGGGTACTCTCTGTGCCAGATTGAGCCATCCCTACCATCCCTTTAGATGTCCTGGAAAGAGTCTCAACGAATAGCCGAGATATCTCTGCGGGTCTGCATCAAGATTGCGCGATACTCCTCGGCTCGGCCTTGTAGCGAGTGTGCGGCATCCCCGTCCTGCGTGGGTGTGAAGGGGTAGAGCATACCATCATGGTGATGACGGCGATAAAAGAGAGCATCGGCGACATCCGGCAGCACCTGGTCGAGCCAGACCATGCCCTGATACTTCGCAGGGACGATCACCTGTCGGCGCGGGTGAGTCACGAGATTAGCAATCGTATGAGCGACCATTTCTGGAGCAGGCAAGCCTTGCGGGGCCGCCACGGTCATGCGTGTGCGAATGTTGCCAGGGACGACGAGAGAAACGGAGATGCCACTGCCCACGAGTTGGCGGCGCAAGGCCAGCGAGAAGCCGCGCACACCAAACTTTGCTGCCGAGTAGAGCGGCTCGGTGGCCACGATACCTGCCACCGAACTGACCGAAATGATTGCGCCGCTGCGGCGAGGCAGCATGATCGGCAAGACGGCGCGGGTCAGCAGCATGGCTCCCAGCAGGTTGACGTGCAGCAGGCGGATCAATTCCTGCTCAGAAGTGTCGGCTACCGGGTGTCCCCAACTCGCGCCAGCGTTATTGATGAGGATGTCGATCTGGTCAAAGGCGTCTTGTGTGGCTTGCACTAGATAATTGATCTGTGCAGGGTCGGTAATATCCGTTGGAACGGCGATAGCATGCCCTCCGGCCTCGGTAATCAGACGAACCTGGGTTTCAAGTTCCTCAGCTCGTCGTGCTGCCAGCACTACATGGGCACCACGTTGGGCCAGTTCGCGGGCGGTGGCCGCGCCAATTCCTGAGCTTGCGCCTGTAACAATCGCCACTTTATCCATGAACATGTATGACATGATTACCTCTCAGTCCTTGTTGCAAGGAGACAACCTTTGGAACATCATCAGTCAGGATGCCACTACGAGACGCTATTATGCAGTACTTACCCTAAAATAGTTTAAAAAATTCTCTGAAAGAGGACAAGTTGCGAAGGTATCATCAAAGGATACTATCGTATACTCAGCGATAAATTGATGAAGCTTCCAAAAAATTGCCGGGAGAGGATGCCAAAGATGATACGATAGTGCCCTTTAGCCATACGAAATTTTCTTGAACGGAGTAGTGGTACTCTGTTACGTTACTAGTGCGAATATGCGACAGAAGGAACATTCAAGAGAGGAATCAATCAGAATGGAGATGTTGATTACTGGCGGCAACGGCTTTGTCGGTCGCAATCTTGTGTTGGCGCTGCAAGAGCGCGGTGACAGTGTGCGTGTCCTGGCCCTTCCTACAGAGGATACGGGCTGGCTCGCAAAGCGGCATGTCAAAATCTTTCACGGCGATGTTCGCAACCCGCAAGACCTTACTGCTCCGATGGAGGGTGTGGATGGGGTATTCCATCTGGCGGCTATGACCGGAGTGTGGCGTCCGATAGAGGACTATTACGCGGTGAATGTTACCGGCACGGAGAACGTGTGCCGGGCGGCGCTTTTGGCCGGAGTGCAGCGTATCGTCCATATGAGTTCAACGATGGTCTACAATACGGCGATTGGACGTCCCGTGCGGGAAGATGATCCGCTGGAGCCGCTCGACGAGTGCTACTGTAAGACCAAAGCGGAGGGTGATAAGCTCGTGCAGCGTATGATTGCCGAAGCTCATCTGCCAGCCGTCATCATCCGGTCAGCGATTATTTTCGGCCCAGGCGACCGTCCGAACTTTGGACGTATGGCTGATCGGGCGCGGGCCAACAAAAGCGTTATTGTTGGTTCCGGCAAAAATGCCATTCCCCTCGTTTACATCACCGATCTGGTGCAAGGGCTTCTGCTGGCTATGGACAGTGAGCGTGCTGCCGGTCAAGCCTACAATATCAGCAACGACCAGCCGCTCTGTCAGGGAGAGTTTCTCGCCTGCATCGCACAGGAGATTGGTGCCGCGCCGCCGCGTAAACATGTGCCATACTATCCCCTTTATGCCGCCGCCTATATGTGTGAGCGAATTTCTCGCGTGAGTGGAAATCGCATTCCACCCTTTATTACACGGCATGGGGTAAAGCTCTATGGTGCGGATAGCCGTCTCTCCATTGACAAGGCGCGCCGTGAACTGGGCTATACGCCGCAGGTACCCCTGCGTGAGGGAATACGGCTTGCTGCTGCCTGGTATAAAAATCAGGAAAGCTGGACACCCGATGCCGTACCGACTGGCGTTCTCCACTAAGAGGATTGCTGAGCGAAAGATGTGCCAGGAACGTATGGGGAGTTCCCATATACATTCCTGGCAATCAGGCGAATATGCCTGTTTCGCCTCTTTTTTTGCTCGAACGTGGGAAGATGTAAATATAATTTAACATTAAAAAACGGTTTGCTTTCATATAATCAAAAATTTATTTTGGAAAGAAAGCAGGTATTTTGAGAAGACTATACTAAAGTATTGCTTTGTGACCCGCTGGTGAATTGCCCATTTATTAAAAATCTATAATACTCTATATTGGAAAGCAGAAGGTTCGGCTCCGTAGGGGCGTGATGAATCACGCCCCTACGTAAGGCGGAGAGGCAGGCCGCCAGGGCGTGATGAATCACGCCCCTACGTAAGGCGGAGAGGCAGGCCGCCAGGGCGTGATGAATCACGCCCCTACGTAAGGCGGAGGGCAGGCCGCCAGGGCGTGATGAATCACGCCCCTACGTAAGAAGGATATTTCTGGGTGAAGAAAGGCTTATCATGGTAACGAAAATTATTCAAGATAGCCAGCCCATACGGGAGGAGCGGCAAGCAACACAGGATAGGGCGCGTGAAGGATGCAGTGTGGGTATCATGGCTTATAACGAGGAAGCTAATATCGGGCGTACTATCCGTGCAGTCTTGCAGCAACAGGGGCCATTCGTCCATATCAATGAAGTAATAGTTGTTGCCAGTGGTTGCACAGATCACACTGTACCGGCGGTGCTTGAAATTGCGGCGCTGGAGCCTCGGCTAAAATTGTGTATTCAGGAGAAGCGTGAGGGCAAAGCTTCGGCTATCAACCTGTTTCTCAAGGAGGCTATCAGCCCGATAGTGATATTAATAGGGGCCGATGTGATTCCCGAAGTTTCAGCTTTTGAATACCTGTGTTCACCATTCAGAGACCCGAAGATAGGCATGGTTGGAGGACGTCCTGTGCCGGTAAATGACCAGAGAACCTTTATGGGACATGCTGTCCACCTGCTCTGGCGCTTACATGATCGTCTGGCACGTATCCATCCAAAGCTGGGTGAAGTGATCGCCTTTCGCAATGTTATTTCAGGCATCCCGTCCGATAGTGCGGTAGACGAGATTTCTATACAGGCGCTGATCTCTCAACTTGGCTATCAACTGATCTATGAGCCTGAATGTATTGTGTATAACAAAGGCCCACTCACCGTCCGCGATTTTCTTAAGCAGCGCCGTCGTATCTATGCCGGGCATCTGCGCGTGCGTGATCAACAGAACTATGAAGCTTCGACGATGAAGGTTGGGGGCATTATCCAGCAGTTGATTGCTTATCATGCCTTTACGATGAGCAATCCTAAGCAATTCATATGGACGGCAGGTGCGGTAGCTCTTGAAGGACTTGCTCGTCTTCAGGGCTACTATGATTACCGCTCTAAGCGGGCACATCACATCTGGCAAATGGTGGACACGACGAAGGTGCTGGAATCGGCTACCTACAAAATGCGGCGCATCTGCAATGCGCAAAGTGTACTTGTCTTCCGCTGCATTCTTGAGGATACCGACAGGTTTGAGAGTGACCTGGAGGGAAGAGAGCGAGAAACGACGATGATAGCTCGTAAGCTTTTACCGTTGATACGAGCCAGAGTGCGGAAGGAGGACAAGCTCTCGGTCAATGGGCCTGGGATCATCACTGCTGTCATTCGCGCTGATCAGCATGGGGCTGAAGTAGTGGCCAGGCGTGTCCAGAAGCTCGTTGAAGGCGTGACGGTGCGTCTTGGCATGCGGGGCCGGGAGGTCAAAGTCAAACTGGCTTACAGTTCGCTGACCTTTGCTTTGAAAACACAGGATGGGAGCATGATGGTCAGCAGTTCTTCTCTCTGGAACGTTCAGGAAAAGATGTAGCAGCATTGAAAATGTGTGTTGATTTGTAGGACTGGATACTCGTATCGAATTGGGCGGGAGTAATATGACAATTAAAAGCGGCACATATCGGTTAGATATTGAAGATACTGTAGCAGAAACCTGGGGAAAAAAGTTCCAGCAAGGGTTGCAAGGTGATAGTGGGGCTGATGTATCGAACATCTTCGATTTAAGCGTCGTTATTCCAACCAGAAATGAACGAGATAATATCGGACCTCTCCTGGAGTCATTGCAGAATGCTCTGCATGGCCTGTATGTTGAAGTCATCTTCGTTGACGATAGTGATGATGATACATCTGAAGTCATCCAGGATGCAAAAAGAGCGCTGGACTCGTCTCTGCTATGTATTCAACTGGAACATCGTTTAGCCGGAAAGGCACGTGCTGGTGGCCTGGCGACTGCCGTTGTGTATGGAATGAGCATGGCGCAGGCCGGGTATATCGCGGTGATCGATGCGGACCTTCAGCATCCACCAGCTTTACTGCGCCAGCTTTACGAGCAGGCGGTGATGCAGGACGTAGACCTGGTACTGGCCAGCCGTTATATCCAGGGTGGCAGTAATCAAGGGCTGGCCAGCGGAGGGCGGCGATTGATTTCTGTTGGCATGAAATGGATGGCCAAACTACTCTTTCCTGAGCAATTATGGCGTATCTCTGACCCTTTGAGCGGTTTTTTTCTCTTGCGCCGGTCGCTGCTGAACAATGTATCGCTTCGCCCCATTGGCTATAAGATTCTGCTGGAGGTTTTGCTGCGCTGTCAGTGGCAAGATGTTCTCGAGGTTCCCTACTGTTTTCATGCGCGGATTCATGGGCAGAGCAAGGCGAATCTGCGCCAGGGAACATTAGCCTTGCTCCATATGCAGCGTTTGTGGCGCGAAGTTCCGGCAGCGGGGCGTATCTGGAAAATAGGCATGCTGCTTCTCTTCAATGGCCTGGTTGCGTTAGCATTGATCCTTACCAATAAGGCACTGGCAACGACCTGGCCCAATCTTAATGTGATAGTTTTCGTGATGGTTGCTTGCCTGGATTTTGTTCTGCTCAACCGCGCGATTTTCCCTGCTCGATTGACAGCAGGCAAAGAGGAGCTTGAGCTATCCACTCTGGTGTCTCTTGAGGATACGCAGCAGATTGAACATACAGCTCAACAGTACGACATTAAGAATGGTCATCATCTTCATACAGATAAAGAGAGCGTAGTGTCGCTCTCAAAGCAGCGGAGGATGCCGTCTTCCAGGTTCGGTCTGATGCGACGATTCCAGGCGAGGAAGGGAAAAAAGGTTTTTGAAAAGCTGCCAGCCGTAGTGGCAACGCTAGCAGTACTGCTGGCGGCTGGCTGGATTATCTATGCGCGACCGGGTGCATGGTTGCTGCTGGCCGTTCTGTTTATTGGCGTGGCAGTGACGTTTACCGAGAATATTGCCTGGGATAAGGCTATTACGATGGTGCTGGCTATTGCTGTTGGAGCTTCCACGCTTGATTACTTGAGCTGGCGCATTCTCGCCACGAACTGGCAGGGCTGGTGGCTCTCTGTGCCGCTACTCTGGGCCGAGTTTATGGGGGCAGTGCATGTGCTTGGGTTTCAAATTACAACCTGGCCTCAGCGGTCTCCAGAGATAGGACAGGGTGACGACCCGACGCAGTTCCCGATTTTTATCTTTATCCCCACTGTCAACGAAGGGGCCGCAATTCTCAGGCCGACATTAGAGGGGATCATAGCGGCGCGTGATAAGTACCTGGCGCGGTATCCTCATGGTCAGGTAACGATTGTGGTGTGTAACGATGGGTTTGTGGCGAAGGCGGAGAACTGGCAAGAGGTAGAGCTGTTGGCGAAGGAACGGGGCGTCTGCTGTATAACCCGCACCAAAAAAGGTGGGGCGAAGGCGGGCAATATTGAAAATGCGCGCCACGAACTGCACGCTACCGGTGATGCGCTCCTCGTTATCTTTGATGCCGACCAGATTGCCAAACCCGATTTCCTGCTCAAAACCATTCCGCCATTCCGCGACCCCAAAATGGGTTGGGTACAGACCGGGCAATACTATGCAAACCTCGATAATCCCGTCTCCAGGTGGGCCGATGACCAGCAATCCATGTTTTATAATCTGCTTTGCCCTGGCAAGGCGGCTTTCAATGCCGCGTTTATCTGTGGGACAAACGTGGTTATTCGTGCCGCTGCATTGGACCAGATCGGTGGCTTGCCGCAGGATTCGGTAACGGAGGACTTTGCAGCTTCCATTACCTTGCATCCGACCTGGCGCAGTATCTACCTGACTGATATTCTCGCCACCGGCCTGGGGCCACTGGATATGCCGTCATACCTCAAGCAACAGGGGCGTTGGGCGTTAGGTACGCTGGGGGTATTTCGCACCCATTGGCGGGAAATCTTGCTTCCGAAGAAGCATGGCCTGCGGCCTGGGCAACGTATTCAGTACTTTCTGGCCTGCACGCATTACCTGTGCGGTCTACGCGACCTCATCTATATCCTCAGCCCGATTCTGTTTATCGTCACCGGTATTCCGGCGGTGCGCAGCACGTATTTGAGCGATTATCTCTGGCATTTCCTGCCATACTGCCTGACGGGGATGATTGCGCTCTGGTACACGGCGCGTGGCGTGACCGGCTTGCGGGGTATCGTGATCGGCTTTGGCTCCTTTCCTGCTCTGATCAACAGCCTGCTCTCCGTCATCTTACGGCGCAAGGTTGGTTTTGCGGTGACCTCCAAGCATCGGAATGGGAAGAATTCTTATGGATATCTGGGAATATATATCTTCTTTTTCTTACTCTGTATTGCTGCTCTCGTCTGGGCGAGCCAGGTCAGGAGCCAGGAACAAACCTCTCTGCTCATCAGTGTGATGTGGGTGGTCTACTCAATGGTCATGCTGGGTAGTTTCCTCTGGCTCAGTTTCAAAGATATACGCTTTCATGCGACCTTACGGCAATCTAAGGAGGTTGCGACTCATGCGAACCAGCATTATCCCGTGAAGCTATTGGATCGCAAGCGTGGACTCAACCCGGTGTGGAACCTGGGATTGACCGCGTTGCTGGCCAGCCCCATTCTCGCCAGTAACGCTTTAAGCTCTCTGGCAATATTCAACGGTGGTGCGTCTACCCCCTTTATCATCGGCCAGGAGAAGCTGGCAGCGCCATACTTCGGCCTGACCCTGCCGATTCAGTTGTTAAAGAGCCAGCCGCCGGTACTGGCACAAGAACTTAACACGCAGTTTTCCATCATTGGGCGCACGCAAGATATTCATGATAAGTTTGATAGAGCCTGGGCCGACCAGTTGGAGGCGCAGCATGCCAGCCCCTGGGTTATCCTCCAGTTTGGCGTGTTCGGCCCTCATCAAACGCCACCGCTTGATGCCAACCTCCCGGCGATTATTAACGGTCTGCATGATCCAGAGATCAGGCGCTGGGCCATAGCGATTCGCGATTTCGACAAACCGGTCTATTTGACCATTCTTCAGCATGCCGACCGCAACTGGTCACTGTCATCAGGTGTCGCCAACGGTGGTATTCCGCAGGATGTACCGAAGGCGTGGATGCATGTGCAGGCTGTTTTCCGCTCGGTTGGAGCCGACAACGTAGCCTGGGTGTGGGCACCGGCTGATCCTATCCACGATCAAGCCTATGCGCCTCCTCCATCAACTATCGATGCCGTTCTGCAAAGCTTCATTAACTACCCCGGCACAAAATGGGGAGATCCGCATGTGGTACTGCATAACCTTGTGCAGCGCTACCCGACGAAACCACTCTTTGTAGAGGCCAGCGTTGATGGCCCAGCAGCACAAAAGGCCGCCTGGCTTACAAAATTTGGACAGGCCATCGATGATATCCCGCAAGTCTATGCAGCCTTCTACCATGAGGGCGGTCCGGGTCTGGCTCTTAACGACTCGCAAATCGAAAGCTGGTCGCTGGCATCTGATCCTGATTCGCTGGCAGTCATGCGGCGTCTCGTGATCGACTTGAAAACAAAGGCGGTTGCTCGCTCTTATGGGCCTTCGAGCAACTCTGTTGCGAAGTAGTTGAGTATAAGGAGCAAAGGATAGAACCATGATTCAGGCCTCTTTACAACAATCTACACTCAGATATGTCGCTCGAAGACAGGTGAAGGTCGGTGTACTCCCGTCGTTCTGGCCGCTTATCCTTATTCTGGCAATACAAGCTGGTGTTTCTCTGATTACCTTACATAATACAGCTTTTCAAGATGAGGCGCTTTACCTCTACGCTGGACGGCAGATTTTCCACTACTGGATGGGGGGGCCTGTCCCTCTTGATCGTTATGCCTACTATTTCTCAGGTTATCCCGGTTTTTATCCGGTAATCGGGGGAATCCTCGATATGATCGGCGGGCTAGAACTTGCCCGCAGTTTCAGCCTTGTGTGTATGCTGGGCGTAAATATCGTCATTTACGTGAGTACAAAAAAGTTCTTTCAGCGCACGGCAGCTATCTTCGCCTCGGCTACCTATGCCTCCTTGGGAACGGTGTTATTCGTTGGTCGCCTGGCCACATTTGATGCCCTGTGCCTGTTCCTGATCGCGCTGGCAGCGGGTATTGCCTATAGAGTCAGTACCAGCCATCGCCCCTGGTTGGCGTTGATGGTTGGGCCGCTACTCGTTCTTGCAATCCTGGCCAAATATGCCGCACTCCTCTTCGTTTTTCCGGTGCTGGGTATTCTGGTTTTTTGCAGTTTTGTCTGCCTGGGTTGGTGGCGCATGGTGCTACGTCTCACTCTGGCTATCATCGCTATGCTGATTAGCCTTGTCGTGATATACCACTTCATGGATAAGCTGGCCTTTCATGCTATCGATGGCTCTACACTCAATCGTACACCTTTGATTGAGAAAACGCGGCTAGAATTGTTCGCGCATGTCCTCTATATGGGGGGTGTGGTCTATGTGGCGGCGTTCGGGGGATTAGTGCTGGTTTTCCTTTACCAGAGACGCTTTTTCCTACTGAGTTTGCTCATCTTTGGTTCATCATGGCTGGTACCGGCCTACCATATCTATAAACAGGAAGGGGTTTCGTTGGACAAGCACATGGCCTTCAGCCTCTTCTTTGCTATGCCTCTGGCCGGTTATGCCCTTGCCTGGCTGACCAGCCAGGTGGGGCAAGGGGTCGCCAACCTCAATCGGCACTACTGGCTGGCCGGGTTATCAGTCGTGTTGATCGTCTTTATCCTGGGCATGCAGCAGTCTCAGAACATCTACGCGCAGTGGGCGAATACTTCAGATTTAAGCTACGTGTTGCACACCCAATTGCGCGATGGAAGCGGGCGCATCCTCGCTGAAGATATTGAGGTTTCCCGCTATGATGCGGAGGATATTACCGAACAGTGGCAGTGGAATGGTGTCTCGTTCTTCTACTATGTCACCTCTACGCATAAGCAACTCTTTAACGATGATGCCTTGCGACAGGCGATTGATGATCGCTATTTTGCCATCGTTGAACTCAGCTTCAACTACCAGCCTGCTGAGGCGATTGTCATTGCGCAGCAGATGGTAAAGACGAGAAATTATGATCTCATCGCCAAAATACAATTTCAGAACTCGTTCGGTATAGGCCATTTCTACATCTTCCGTCGTGCAGCCGTGGCAGGACATGGTAATTTTACACGTATGTCGCAAGTCATCATTTAACTGTAGATATTATCAATGTAAAAGGGGAAAATCATGTTAGAAGTAAAACCTGATACTGATGTGGTTGGTGTAGTGCGCACGCTGGATGGCATTGAAGCGGCCACCCGCCGTGTCATTGCACAAGTAGGTGGCATGGCCTCTGTCATCAGGGGGGCTAAGATAGCGGTACTCAAGCCTAACTTTGTGGCGGGCAGGTCTGCTGAGACAGGGGCAACTACCAGTTTTGTCCTGATGAAAACGGTCGCCGAGGAGGTACGCGCCTGCGGTGCAGAGCCGGTTCTCTGCGAAATTCCAGGGACCGAGTTTGACCGTGAGGCCACCTATACCATCCTGGGCGTTGAGCAATTCTGCGCGGATAATGGTATCCGTCTTGTGCGCATCGACCCGGAGGGAGGTGAGCAGGATTGGGTTGAACTGCGACCAGCCGGAGCAAAGCGCCTGCGTCACTTTCGCATCCCCCGGCTCTTGCAAGAAGCCTGCTTCATCAATCTGCCGGTCCTCAAGACGCATGTTGTTTCGACCATGACGCTCGGCATGAAAAATCCGATGGGTATTTTGCCGCGCCCCGACCGGCGGGCCATGCATACCTTTGGCCTCGCTCAGAGTATCGTCGATATGAACCTGGGCATTAAGCCTGATCTGACGATTGTCGATGGCAGCGTGGGCCAACATGGTGAAGGGCCGCTCTACGGCGAGAAAGCCGACCTGCAAGTGCTGGTAGCCGGACGCGATAGTCTGGCGGTCGATCTGGTCTGCTGCCAACTGGTTGGTGTGCAGCCACGCGACGTTCCCTATCTGCGGCTGGCGCTGGAACAACTGGGTCAACCCTTGTGGCAATTCGTAGGTGAGGAGGTGCGCCTGATCAAACAATTCCAGCTTCCCCGACAGAAGACATCGTATCGCTTTATCTTCTGGCTCATGTACCCGTTTGACTATCCTTATAGCTTTATCGCGGGGCGTGGGAAGCATTTCTGTACGGCGTTGTACAGCACCGGTCTGGTGGGAACACGCCCCCAGATCAACCAGGAGCGCTGCACACGCTGCGGTACTTGTGTGCAGTCCTGCCCACTGCCGGGGGTCATCGACCTGCAAACGTTGAAGGTCGATTATGGCACCTGCCAGCGTTGCCTGCTGTGTTATGAGTCCTGCCCTGAGCATGCGATCAGCGTCAGGGGCTATTCAGGGGTGGGGAGACAGTCGTAATACTCACGATAAAAAGAAGTGTTACAAGTAACATTGCTTGAATGCGTGATAAAGGAAAGGAAAGAGAAAAAATGAAGGTATTAATCACTGGAGCTACAGGATTACTTGGTACTCATTTGATTCAAGAACTACAACAGCGTGGAGAGCAGATTCGCGCGCTGGTCTTGCCGGTAGAGAACGCGGATAGGCTGGTTGCGCAAGGTGTGGAGGTCGTGCGGGGGGATGTGACAGATAAAGACAGCCTACCTCCTGCTGTCAGAGACATTGAGGTTGTGTTTCACCTGGCAGGCATGATGGGGGTGAATCGCCCCTTTGCCGACTACCATCTGGTAAATGTAGTTGGTTCTGAGAATCTTTATCTAGCGGCGCAGGCAGCGGGAGTGCGTCGCTTCGTTCATACCAGTTCGCACACGGTCTATGGGCTGGGTCATGGCCGCTTCTTGACGGAGAAGGACAGATTGTTGCCCGACCCTGATCCCTATTGTCTTACGAAGGCCGAAGCTGACCGCCTGATTCGCCATCTGATGCTGGAAAGTTCGATAGAGACGGTCATTCTGCGTCCGGGCACCTTCTTTGGGCCAGGAGATCACCTGCATTTTGGGCGCATCGCTCAGCGCATGGTGCGTGGCAAAGGTGTCATTATTGGACGCGGAGACAATGCCCTGCCCTTCTGCTACGTGACGGACGTGGTGCAGGGCTTCCTGCTGGCGGCCTATCACAAGAATGCTCCTGGCAATGCCTATAACATCAGCAACGATCATCCTATGACGCAGCAGGAACTGTTCAATGCAGTCGCGGACGACGTTGGTGGAAAACGCCCTACCCTGCATCTGCCCTATTGGCCGACGTACTATGGTGCCTTTATGGCCGAGAAACTTGGCCAATTCACCCATACCAGGCCGCTCGTGACCCGGCTCGCCACGATGCTCTTTGGCAGCGACACAAAGCACAGCATAGAGAAGGCGCGTCGTGAGTTGGGCTACGAACCAGAGGTTGATTTGCGTGAGGGTATCAGGCTGACGGCTGCGTGGTACAACGCTGGCGGTATGGAGCAGTCCTTTGTGACTCAGAGCAGTCAGTATGCCCCCCTGGGAGGTGCCTCGAAGTAGCACATTGGATGATGAATGTATGTCGTTGATCTGTGCATGTGGGTGATGGTAGGGGGCAGTTCATCGCGCCCGTGCGTGCGACTGTGAGGCATGTGGGGGAAGGCGAGCGCGGTGAACTGGCCTCAACAGAGACTTGCCCTCATGGAGGTCGCCCTATGGATGCGGGTAAAAATCCACTTTTGTAATGGAAAGTGATAAAGAGGATAGAAATGAATTTAATGAAAGTGCAACAGCCTGATCGTAAGGAAAAAAGAAAAGTCCGCTTCTCGTTTTCGGCAAAAATGGCGCTTGGCTTACTGATTGGCATCGGCTTCTTATTCCTGGTTTCGCGCTTCGTAAATATATCCAAATCCATTCAAGTACTCCAGCATAATCTGGAGACTCCGCGCGGTGTCTTGCTGGCGTTGCTGTCAGGTGTAGCATTCCTGCTGGCCTTTTCCCTGCGCGGCGTGCGCTGGCGACTCTTCCTGCACTCTGTCATGGGCAATAAGGTCAGCATCTCCGAGGCCATTCGCATCTATCAGGTCAGCATTTTGCTGAATTTTCTGTTACCTATCCAGGGGGGAGAAGTGTCCAAGTGCCTGATGCTCAAACGCATTGCTAACGTCCCCGTCGGTCAATCCTTGCCCACCATTGCTATGGATAGATCGTTCGATCTGTTGCCCGCATTGTTCATTATTACGCTTGTACCGCTATTTGGCATACCGATGGATATCAAACTCTGGCTGGTGCTGGGGATCGTAGTCGGATTATTGCTCGGCCTGTTCTCCTTCGTTATACTGGCAATCTGGCGGCGCACCGCTGCTATTGCATTTCTCCAACGGATAACGAAAGTGTTTCCTAAAGCTATGGCGAGCAAAATTGAGGGTTTCGCCACTAACTTCGTTGACTCTCTCCTGCTGAGTACCAGCCAACCGCGCATCTTCCTGCTAGCGCTGCTCCTCACCTGTGCGGCCCTGACCTGCGACGGCCTGTTTGCCATGCTCGCCTTCTGGACAACCGGCTACTCTATTGCCTTCGCCACCGCGATCTTTGGCTACACGGTGTTCAACATGTTCAGCATCTTACCGACACCTCCCGGCATGGTTGGCAGCAATGAAGCGGTGGGCTTGCTGGTGTTCAGTGTGTTGCTTCATCTACGACCGGATAAGGTACTCGCTATGTTCTTCTTTTCTCATCCCTGGGCCGCTGTAGTCATGGCTATCACCGGCACGATCTGCCTGAGTTCGCTAGGTCTGAAGTTTAGCAGCCTTGTCAAAGCGGCTCCTGAAAAAAGTGTTTTAGAAGAGAAGATCGGAGAAACACTTATACCAGAACCCGTAGTAGAGAAGGCATCCGTCTAATTCCGATGCCTCTCTAAATATTTTAAGGAAGAAGGAACCTATGCGCTTAGCTGAGGATTTTCCGATAACGATTAAAAAAAGTATAGGTGACTATACCGATTTCAAGGTCGTGGCGTACCGTTTGCCGATGCCACTTATTCTCCTGCTGCAAGCTATCACATCGCTAATTGTGCTACGCAATACGGCTTTCCAGGATGAAGCTCTCTACCTGTTTGCCGGGCGGCAGGTTATTCTGAACTGGTTCGGCAAGGCACCGTACCTGGAACCTTATGGCCTCTACTTTTCTGGCTATCCCTTCTTTTATCCGGTCATTGGGGGGGCTTTGGACTTTCTGGATGGCCTGGAGGCGGCGCGCTTATTTAGCTTGCTGTGTATGCTGATCGTGACGGTTTGCGTCTATCGCATGACGGCTCAATTTTTTGAACGCCAGAGCGCGCTCGTTGCAGCTTTCCTTTTTGCTTGCGAAGGGTCTGTACTGTTTCTCGGACGTCTGGCGACCTACGATGCTTTGTGTTTCTGCCTATTCGCTCTGGCGGCGCTGTTGGCCTTACGGGCCAGTAAAGCAACTTCGGCTCAATCGTGTCTGGCGCTGGGGCCTCTGCTGGTGTTAGCGGTCGCGGCCAAGTATGCCGGGTTGCTGTTTGTGCCCACCATTCTCGCATTGCTTGCTTTGTGGAGCTGGAAACACAAGGGATTGGAGGAAATGCTCGTTCGCCTGGGAATTGCGCTCTTTTCGCTGGTCGCGTCGGGATTCATCGCCTATTTCAGCATAGATAAGCAGGTACTTGTTGGCCTGAGCGTCACGACTACCAATCGTGTCGGCGATGGGGCCACAGCGGCTATGGTGATAGGACATATTGCGACGATGGAGGGCCTCTTCTTTGGCTTAGCTCTGTTGGGCCTACTTTTCTGTCGCGGGCGACGATTGCTCGGTCTACTGCTCTTCGGTTCAGCCTTGCTGGTGCCGATCTATCACACCTATAAGGGTGAGTTAATCTCGCTAGACAAGCACCTTGCCTTCAGTATGTTCTTTCTCGCCCCGCTGGCGGGTTTTACGCTGGCTTCCCTCGCCAGATGGGGATGGAAGCGTGTGGGTCGGTTTTCCTGGGGCATCGCGCTGGCGTTCTGCTTACTAACCCTCTCGCTGGGCTTACAGCAGGCCCGAAACCTCTATAGCGTCTGGCCTGCCAGCACTCAGCTCACGACGTTCTTGTACACAAGAGTACAGGATAATAGTGGTAATTACCTGGCAGAAGATTACGATGTTTTACGCTATTACTTGAAGGATAAGACGGCTCCCTGGCAGTGGAGTAGCCTGGACTATTTTGTCTATACGGATAAGGAGAAGAAAGTGCTTTCGGGCGAAGCTGCCTATCAGGCCGCTATCCAGGAAGGATATTTTTCTTTAATCGAATTCAGTTATGGCTACCACACGCCGCTGGCAATGCAGCTCACTCAAACCCTGAATGCCAGTAAGCATTATGATTTGATTGCCAAAATCCCGATCCATACTTCTTACGGTAGTGGCTACTACTGGGTGTGGAGCAAGCATGGCGGATAAAGTCAGCGGTGACAGGGCACCCATCAGCAGTCTACCCGCGAGGGGGTGCCCCTACTTCTGAAAAACAGGCGAGTACGGCATCGTATTATTTTTAGAAAGGGCATACTCTTGTGGTCGTCCTACTCCTACATGCGGTCGCCTTGCCTGTCCTATCCTGATACGAAGGTACCCCTCATTGATACTTTTGCTTCTTATTTTAGTATAGGCGTTTTCTTATAATAAGAGCGGTGAAAATTATATAGGATAAGGTAGAGATCGTATCTATCTTTGGTGCTAGTTCATGAAAGGCGAGGGAAAGAGCCATGCTGGAAGTTTTACCGAAAGTCGCAAAGCTGCAAGCATCATATGTGCTTGGCAAGCCTCTTGCTCTGCCTATGAATCTCACGATCAGCGTCAGTTATCGCTGCAACTCTCGTTGTAAAACCTGTAATGTCTGGCAGCGTCCGAATGATGACTTTACGATTGAGGAGTATGAGAAAACCTTTGAGTCGATAGGCAGAAACACCTACTGGTTCACGTTTAGTGGGGGGGAGCCGACGCTACGCAAGGATTTGCCGGAGATGGTCGGAGCTGCCTATCGACATTGCCGTCCTGGCATTATCAATATCCCCACGAACGGGATTCAGGACAAAATTATCCCTGCTCGTATTGAACAGGTGTTGCAAGCTGCTCCCACCTCTGAAGTGATTATCAATCTTTCGCTTGATGGGGTGGGCGAGAAACACGATATCGTGCGAGGCGTGAAGGGCAATTTCGAGCGTGCCATGCGTACTTATGCCGGGCTGAAGGCACTTAAGGGCCGCTACAAGAACTTTACCCTGGGCGTCCACACGGTTATTTCAAATTTTAATATCGATGAGTTCGAGAACATTTACAAATTTGTGCGTGATGAACTCAAGCCCGATTCGTACATCAGTGAAATCGCTGAAGAGCGTGTGGAGTTGGACACGGTGGGCATGGGGATCACGCCTCCTATTCAGAAGTACCAGCCGGTTATTGAACGCTTACAAGCTGGTATTCGTAAAGCCGAGTTTAGCGGTGTTTCGCGCATCACGCAGGCATTCAGAGATCGGTACTATGATATTGTGAAGCGCGCGCTAGTCGAGAAGCGACAAGTGATCCCTTGTCTGGCCGGTGTGGCCTCAGCCCAGATTGCTCCGAACGGGGATGTATGGACCTGCTGCATTCGCGCTGAGTCGGTTGGCAACCTGCGTGATCACAACTATGACTTCAGGTCGGTCTGGACGACGGCGAAAGCGAATGAAATGCGTAGAAGCATTAAAGCGGGTGAATGCTACTGTCCACTGGCGAATGCATCCTATACCAATATGCTCTGTCATGTGCCAACGGCAGCCGGTGTGGGTTTCGAGGTTGCCAGGAGTGTCGCGGCAGGAGTATTTTCTTCTGCCCGCTAGAGTCCATCAAGCTTCTTCAATGAGGAGGGGAGCATAACTATGTCTACGAAGCGTCTCTCAAGGAGAACGATCATCGTGCTGGTGCTTGGTGTGGTTGTGGGTGCATTTGTCTTCTTTTGGGTGGGCATGGTACGGGGGAAGCTAAGCCTTGAGCGCCTTCGAGAAAAATACCAGTCCAGGCAAGCACTCATTTGCTATGTGCAACTGAAATATCAATGCACAGAGGAAGCTGCCTACCGGTACATTACCAATTTCCTGAAGAAACAAGTCCCGCTTGAAGAATTCCCTTACGTTGAGTACATGGCAGTTCATGCCAGGCAAAGCCTCCTCGCGCGTGCCCAGGAAATCTTTCAGGAAGACCCAGACAAAATAGACGAGGTTTAGGCCCGATGAAGACCTTCTCATTTTTTGACCCCTTCGTCAGCAGACGAATGAAGATGAGAACAGCAATTCCTTTAGGAATCGCTGTTCTTCTTGTTGGTATGCTCCTCGTAACGCTGCTTTCCCACCAGTTGGAACTGCTAGAACAGCATGCTACTGATCCAGGGAATATTGTAGTGAATTATCATGCTCCCATCGTAAAACTTGATCAGAAGGCCATCGGCATGGACCTCAGTGGATATGGATATCCCAATGTGTTTGTCAATGATCCGCTAGAGCAAAAAGAATTGAAGGCGCTGAATGTCAAATTTCTGCGTATTGACCTGAAATATACCGTTTCGGGAGACCCGACGAGTAAAATAGTATGTAATTCAAATGGATGTGATACACGCTGGACAGGCGACCAATGGATACAAGCGATAAAAGCAATCGGGGCACAGCCTCTTATTGTTTTCCCATATAATATTACCGATGCTACAAATATGTTAAAGCACTTTAACAAAGAAACTAATAATTATGTTCGTTACTGGACATTGGGCAATGAGCCAGATCTGAGCGGGATGTCTGCAACAACATACAGTAATATTTTTAATCAAGATTATGATGCGATGAAAGCTATTGATCCGACTATTCACATTGGTGGCGGAACTACGGCCTGGTATGATGTCCCATTTTTGCAGACATTTTTACAGCATTCTGGCAATCGGGTTGATTTTATCGATTTTCATGGTTATGCGCAGGAGGGCACGAAGGACGGAAATTATCTGACACTCTTCCACTATGCCGCACAATATGGCGATAATATCAGGGATTTACGCTCCCTTATTCAACGCATCGTACCGACCCGCGCTGCTCAGATCGGTATTGAGGTCGGAGAATGGGAATTAAATTGGGGAGGAACCGCGCAAAATAATACCAATTTTCATGCCGTCTGGGTGGCTTCGGTGCTGGGCGGTATTCTGGAGGCAGGCGGATGGTCACTGTTTTACGCTGATAAAGGCAATGCTATCTACGGCTACCCTCATACGTTTACTGATGTAAATGGAAAGAAGGTGCAAATAAAACCGGATGATACAAATGCCGCGTATCATGGTATCGGTATGTTTACAGGGGAGAGCCTATTCAGGGGATTTGGCACTGTGATGGTGAGCGCGAGTACGGTCCTTCCGAATGTTGAGGTGTTTGCCTCCGATAATCCCAAAAATATTGTCGTGATTAACCAGAGTCCTACCGCGACTCAGATAGCAACCATTGCTCTCGAAGGTGTCACGTCGGGAACAGTTGA
>Ga0080006_1188416_pt1 | contig 19952 bp, 18 predicted proteins | sample RS3BMetagenome_FD_69209 | JGI IMG/M metagenome (GOLD analysis project Ga0080006, IMG submission 69209) | Ferric oxide microbial mat and aquatic microbial communities from Rainbow Spring, Yellowstone National Park, USA - RS3B (SPADES... ...
ACGGCACATGCAAGGCAGCTAACAACTATGGCGGCCTTATAACATACCAAATAAATAATACTAATGCACCACCTACTGTGCCTTATCTTGTGTACCAGAGTACAACAGGCGTTTTGGGCTACCTACATAACGGCAGCAAGGTTCTGCTTTACGGCCCGGGTATGGCTACTCTAGATATAAACAATCTTAGGAATGCAATCTCAAACGGCTACTACTTTGCTTCACCTTTCACCCCTTCATATATAGATAGAGCAAGTGCAGACTTCATGAAGCAGTCGCAGAATGGTCTCTTTACCTTCTCAAACTACAACAGGCTTGCAGCACAGTTCAATGGGCAGAGCAGTTATATATCAAGCTCCACTGCAAATTTACCTTTGGGCAGTTCTGTAAGTAGTGCATTTGCCTGGGTTTATATCACTGCATATCCAACATCTTCAGTAGCAGAAATAGAAGATTATGGAGTGGCAACAACAGGCGAAGGGCGTGGCTTTTATATAACTACTACTGGAAATCTATGCTTCACTGGTTGGGCTGACGATTATTGTTCAAGTTTTACTGTGCCTCTTGATAAATGGTCTTTTGTTGGATATGTATATACAGGAGGAACAAACACTATAGTATATATGAATGGATTAGGTAATTCTGGATCAGTCTCTACTGTGCTAAATACCCAAGCAGGGCTAAATCTAATTGGAAAGAGATTAGATAATGCTGCACCATACATCTCTGGAGAAATATCTAATGTCCAGATATACAATACATCACTTTCGCCAAGTCAGGTTGCACAGCTTTACCAGGAAGGCATATCAACGCTTCCTATAAGCAATGCAGGTCTTGTAGGCTGGTGGCCTCTTGACGGCAATGCTAATGATTACAGCGGCTTCGGAAACAACGGTGTTCAAAGCAGTGTGCAATATCTCCCGCTGCAGAATTACAGCAGGGACAGTATATTCAATATACAACTCCCGACTAAGGTATCGCCTATTCCTGGAATATTATCTTGTGACAACCCCTCACAATGCAGCAGCTCTTCGCCAAAGCTGTATCTGGGAAGCATGCCCCTTGCAATGTCCAACAGCCAAAACAACCTCTTCCAGACTGCAAACTTCAATGGCAACCAGAACAGCTATATAAATGTAGGTAATTCACACCTTCTTAACATAACCAAATCCCTTACAATTACTGCATGGGTAAACGCCCATTCAAATGCAAGTGCAGACATTTACGAGCAGAGCAGCTGCAACGCGCAATATGAACTATTCATAGAAGGGGGTTACGTGAAGATGAGGGTTTCACCAATATCTGGCGGCCTTGTAGATACAGGCGGTGATGCACCCCTTCCAACAAACCAGTGGGTCTTTGTTGCAGGGACATTCAACATAACTAATGCAGGGATCTATACAAACGGCAATTTCAAGGGCAGCGCTACAGTAGGAAATACACTTGTTTCGCATCCCGGCGGGTATGGATACATAGGTGAGCTAGTTGGCGGGTGCACAAGCTACGATCTGAATGGCAATCTGTCAAATGTACAGTTGTATAATACATCTCTTTCTGGTAACCAGATAAAAATGCTGTACAAGGAAGGTATAAGTGGCATACCACTTCCAAATGCAGGCCTTGTGGGCTGGTGGCCTCTTGACGGCAATGCGAATGACTACAGCGGCCTCGGCAACAACGGCACTGCATACAGCGTTACTTATCCATACTTCTCAGGCGCATACCCTGCACAAGGTCCCCCAATCGTCACTGGAACAGCAAATGAGTGGCAGGTGCTTGGTCTTTCAAGCATGCACTGAAACGCCTTATACTAACCTATTTAAACCTTCATTTAGAGAATAATACGGTGAAATTATGGCTGATAAAGCTAAGAGCACTGGCGGAGATGGAAAAGGAGTATACATTCTGACATACTTTTTTATGTGGCTTTCAGGGCTTATAGTATTTTTCACAGCGGGGCAGAATAACAGGCTCAAGATGCACGGCGCCCAGGCGATAATCCTTGGAGTTATTGCATTCATACTTGCATTTATACCGTTTGTTGGAAGCTTTATCGCATTCCTTATATGGCTATACGGCATGTACATAGGCTACATGGCATATAAAGGCACAGATGTTATGGTTCCTGCCATAGGGGATTATGCAAAGAAGCTTGCCAAATAATTGCAGCTTCTTTTCTTTTTATTTTTTCTAATGCAATGCTTAGCTTATGCTCTATTTTATAAATTTTCCATGTGCAGTAAATTAATGATGTTGTAATGGCTGAATATGATTTCAGCAGTGCGCCAACCGAGAACTCAGTGCTAAAGCTCTGGGTCAATAATGTAGCAAAGTTAACAAATCCTCAGAGCATTGTATGGTGCAATGGCTCAGATGAAGAGTATAATGCACTTGTAAAAATGATGCTCTCAAAAGGCATACTAATAAGGCTGAATCAGAAGGAATACCCGAACTGCTATCTTAGCAGAAGCGACAAATCAGACGTTGCTAGGACTGAGGCAAGGACCTTTATAGCATGTGCAGAAAAGTCCAATGCAGGGCCGCTGAACAACTGGCTGCCTATTGAAGAGGCAAAAGCAGTCTATGACAAGTTTCTTCCGGGATGCATGGAAGGAAGGACTATGTATGTTGTGCCATATGTAATGGGCCCAGTGGATTCGCCATACTCAGAGGTTGGCATACAGCTCACAGACAGCCCATATGTTGTTGCAAACATGAAGATCATGACCCATATGGGTGATGTTGCATTGAGGAGGCTTGGCAATTCGACTAATTTTGTGAAAGGAATACATGCAATGATAAATATGGATCCCAACAACAAGTACATAATCCAATTCACTGATTCAGAAAAGCCAGCCTCGCTTCCAGACATACTAAGCATAAACACCAATTACGGCGGCAATGCACTACTTGGCAAGAAATGCCATGCGCTTAGGATAGCAAGCGTCCATGCAAGAGACAACGGCTGGCTTGCTGAGCACATGCTAATACTTGAGCTTGAAAACCCGAGCGGCAAGCTCTTCTACATAACCGCTGCATTCCCAAGCGCTAGCGGCAAGACAAACCTCGCAAACATAATGCCTCCTGAAAGCTATGAGAAGGAGGGCTGGAGGTCAAGGGTTGTTGGTGATGACATAGCGTGGCTGCATGTAAAGGATGGCATGCTTAATGCAATAAATCCTGAGACCGGATTCTTTGGGGTTGCACCTGGCACTTCAATGAAGACAAATCCAAATGTGATGAATGCAATAAGGAGAAATACGATATTCACCAATGTTGGTATTACAGATGATGGTATGCCATACTGGGAGGGCATGGGTCCTAAGCCTGCAGTTGTTTATGACTGGCAGGGTGAAATTTGCAGGGAAGGGATGCAGTGCGCCCATCCAAATTCTAGATACACTACTCCTATAGTCCAGGCTGCAAATCTTTCACAGCACTGGCAGGACAAGTACGGCGTGCCTGTATCTGCCATAATATTCGGCGGAAGGAGAAGTGACACAGTGCCTATAGTATATCAGACATTCAGCTGGCAACATGGTGTTTTTGCCGGAGCCACAATGGGCGTGGAGCAGACAGCGGCAGCTGAAGGCAGCATAGGTGCAGTGCGGCGCGACCCAATGGCAATGAGGCCATTCTGCGGTTATAATATATCAGACTATTTTTCACACTGGCTTGAGATAGGAAAGTCACTGACTGTGCAGCCACCAATATTCTACGTCAACTGGTTCCTGAAGGATAAAAACGGCAGTTTTCTGTTTCCTGGTTTTGGGGAGAACATGCGCATACTTGAATGGATTACAAAGAGAGTCGACGGTGTGGCTGGTGCTGAAACCACCCCAATTGGCTACATGCCTAAGATTGATGATATAAACTGGGAAGGCATTGATATATCAAATGATGCAAAAAAGAAGCTCTTAAGTGTTGACAAGAATTTATGGTTGAAGGAAGTTTCTGACATGGAGAGTTTCTTTGACAGCATAGGCAATGTCCCTGCTGCGTTAGTAAGCGAACTTGAGAATGAGAAGAAGAGGCTGGAAGAGCTATAAGCTCTTTGTCACTATCTTGCCTATCTCCTCCTTGTCTCTGCTGTCAGATGCAACTATAAGCATCTTCTTGTTTTTTAGTATGCTGCTCAGTGTGCTTACCAGAGGTGAAAGCTCCTTGAGGGTCCCAAGATAGCTGCCGTCCTTTCCTATTACAGCAAGGTCATCGCCCTCTCCCTTGAAGCCGTACATGCTTATCACGTAACTCTCATTATCGAAGCCTGCCCTGTCAAGTGCGCTCTTGATCTCTTCAATACTTGCGCTGCTGCTTTTCAATTCTTTGTAGTATGCCCTCTTGAAGAGCCTTCTTTTTATAAGGCGACCTGCCATCTCTTTTGAGACATCTATGCTGAGCATCTTGAACATCAATGTTTCATCATTGAGCTCCATGAGCTCTCCCGGAAATATACGGCCCGCATCAAGTGCAGCAGTCAATGCCTTCTCAAACATGAGCGAGGCGATTACTGAGGTGTGGTGCATATAAACAGATGAAAACATAAAATACCTTGCAATGAGCAAGGATTCCGCGCCCTGTATGCCCTCCTCAAATATTGCAGGCCCACCCTTATAGGAAGTAATTTTGCCGCTTATCCTGTTGAAGTCAATTATGCCATATGCCACTCCAGTATGATATGAATCCCTTACCAGATAATCTATTCTGTCAGATCCTATAGCGCCTGTAACAAACGAGCCCTTAGACTCACCATTGAAGTACCTTATTACTTTACCCATAGAAAGCGTAGAAGAAGATATAATGTCGCCTATTGAGCTATTCTTTATTATTTCTGCGCCTATCTGTTCATGTGTCTTCCTTAGATACTTCAGCAGTATGTTATCAGAAGAATGTGAATATGGTGCTACTCCAATGTCATGCATCAGGCCAACTATCTTCAATTCCTCCTCACTCTCTTTGCCGAATAGCTTGTCCGCTATTTCGCCAGTCACATGCATTGTGCCTATTGAATGCTCAAACCTTGTATGCTCGGCACCCGGATATACTAGATATGAGAAGCTAAGCTGTTTTATGTAGCGAAGCCTTTGCATGTGAGGGTCCTCAAGCAGCTTCAGCTCTGTTGCATTTATGTCAACGTTTCCGAATACAGGATCCCTTATATACATATTCCCCCGTCAATTAGTATTATTAGCTAAACATTTATATTTTTACCATAACTGGCAAATATGGCTTACTAGCAGCCCCATCGTCTAGCGGCCAAGGACGCAGGGCTTTGGACCCTGCTACGTCGGTTCGAATCCGGCTGGGGCTATGTTATTGCTGAGCATAATGCAACATTAATGCATACATAGGATCAGCAAATCACTGCTTCTGCTGCGGCTCTTGTACTGTACCTGTGCCGTACTTCTTTTTCAGCTTCTCCGGGCTCGTCATATTGAAATACATGTCAAAGATGAAGTCATATGTACCTTTGAGGCTGCCCCAGTATATTTTCTCCATCATATGCTTCATGAATAAATTCATGCGCGTTACAGGGTACTTTACAACTGGCTCGTCATAGCTTCCTATTACGAACGTACCCTTTCCATAACCTGTATCAAACGGGCAGTTGGTTCTGCCGTTGAACTTTGCATCCTCACCGCTCAATATCTTTGCAACTACTTTGGCTTCGAGGTGTGCTCCCACGCCTGCCTTGGAAGTAGGAAGTGCCGCAGCATCACCTATTGCAAAGGCATCATCAAATCCTTTTACCTTCGAAGTGTACTTGTCTACAATTATAAGATGATCCCTGTCAAGTATGGAGTCGGGCGTGTACTTTATACTTGTGATGCCTGTGCATGGCGGCACTATTATAGGCAGATCGTATTTTATAGAGTCACCTTCTATCGAATATATAGTGTTGCTGCTTGAATCTATACGATCAACATCAAAGAAGGTCATTACTTCTATTCCTCGGCTCTTTAGCATTGGTGCTACAATTTCATTTATGCCCTCTGCAGGGTAAGCCCTCGGGTAAGGTGTAAAGAAGATGATCCTTGTCTTTTCCTTTAAACCTTTCTTCCTTATGAATTCTTCAGTGAGGAATGCACCCTCAAGCGGAGAAGGCGGACACTTGCACAGAGGATAGGACTGGCCTATGGCAATAGTTCCGCCAGCAAACTTGTTTAGGCTGTTCCAGAGCCTCTTCGCCTGCCCGAAATTAGTATGATAATCCCCAAATGTGCTGTTAACATCTCCAAGCCCGCTTATCGCAGCTGTGTTTGTCACAATGCCAGTTGCTATGACCACAAAGTCATAGCTGTAGCTTCCGTTTGCTGTCTTCACAATTCTTTCATTAAGGTTGACTTCGGTAACCCTCTCATTGACAAACTTAACATGCCTTTTCAGCAGCTTCCTCTCATCCCTTGCATCTGGCTTGGATTCTCCCTTGAAGGCTATATATAAAAGCTGCGGCTGGAAGAAATGCTGAGTAGATTCATCTATCACAGTTATGTCAAAATTTGATTTGTCAAGAGTGTTTGCAAGTATGGTGCCTCCCGCCCCTCCACCGACTATTACTATGCGCTTTTTCTCCAGGCATTCACCTTTTTACTATTTTTATAAGAACCACTATCTTGTCACCCTGGTCTGTAATTGATTCTATTATGTTGCCAGTCTTTGCAGCCCATGCCTGAACATCCGCCTTCACACCAGGATCAGTAGCCCATAGCTCAATCTCGTCTCCTACCACAGAATTCCTGTATGCAATTGCAAGGTCGGTTATTGGGCCAGGGCATGCAGAGCCCCTCGAATCTACAAGCTTTCTGTTGCCTTCGGCCATGTCATCACTATTTATATAAAAAGCGTCTGGCCTCCTTCAGCGCTCTGAAGGAAAGTTGCAGCTCCCACAATGTCATCAACTAATGTGCCAAAGTCTTCTTTCTTAAGGTTCATAACGCCGCACATCATCGAGCATGCATAGACATGTGCTCCAAGCTCCTTTGCCTGCTTTACCATATCATACCACGGTGCGACATTATTTTTAGCCATCCCTTCCATGAGCGCAGGTGCCATTTCTTCAAATTCTTTTGGGAAGGGCGCATCCTTCCTGTTTTTCAGGAAGCCAAGCAGTGCAAAACCTGTTACGAATATATTGACCTCCATTCCCATTGCAGCCCCGGCCTGTGCAAGCACGCCAAGTGGTATAAACTTGTCAGCCGTGCCGCTATACATTATTATTGAAAGTTTTCCTGCCATTTTACCACCATTTCAGACATTATAAGTAAAAGAATATAAGATTTTGCTGCATTATGGCACTTACCAATTTGTGTAATGTGGTTTTATGGTAGAGAAGCTTTATCTTAGCGATTCATACCTGAAAGAATTTGATGCAACAGTGACAAGTATTTCTGGCAACAACGTAGAGCTTGACAGGACTGCAATGTACCCTACTGGAGGTGGCCAGCCATGCGATACAGGAGTGATAAAAGCTGGTGAGAAAACTTATGAAGTAATCGAAGTCAAAAATTCAGATAATGGTATAATACACGTGCTGGGCAGACAGCCTGAATTCTCTGTAGGCACAAAGGTTCACTGTAGCATAAATTGGCAGAGGAGATATGCACACATGCGCTATCATACTGCTGTGCACATTATAGGAGGTATAATAACAAAAAAGTATGGAGGCATGTACACCGGCGGACAGATATATGAGGACAGGGCGCGCGACGATTATGATATGCCATCATTGAACAGGGAAACAGCAGCAAAGATAATAGAAGAGGCACAGGCGGTTGCTGATGAGGGTCACAGGGTTCTTGTGAAAATGCTCAGCAAGGAAGAAGCAATGAAGATCGAATCTATAGCAAGGACAGCGCCAGGAGAAGAGCTTCTCAAGACTCTCTCAACAGTCAGAGTTATAGAAATAGAAGGCTTCGATGCGCAGATGGACGGCGGCACGCATGTTTCGAATACAAAAGAAGTGGGCAAGATGGTGCTCACAGGTTTCGAAAACAAAGGTTCCCACAGGAAGCGCATAGAGATAAAACTTGAACCTTAATAAAAAATCTGGTTGAATCAATTTAAATATCTTTTCCTTGCAAATAGTCTAAATCTAGAATAGTTTAATTTTAAACCATAGCTGGTCGCATGGATGACAATTATGCAAAGAAGTTCGTAAGCAATGAAATGCTTAAGTTCATAGTGCTGCATCATTTCAAAAAAGGCAAGAAATACCCATATGAGCTTTTCTCGCATTTCAACAGTGCAAGGCATCCGGTAGCGCTGAGCCTTACAAAGTCAGACTTTTACAATATAATAAGCTCCCTTGAGCATCAGAAATTCATAAAGGCAAAGGCTGCAACGATGCATGGGAGTGGCAGGGCGCGCAAGTACTATGTAATAACACCAAAGGGAAGAAAGACACTGGATTCGTCAAGCAAGATACTTAAGAAGGCAACCAGGGAATTCCTGGCGTTTTTGAGGTCGGAATTCAATGACTGAAAATGCAGTAGAAATCAAAAACCTTGTAAAGAAGTTTGGTGACTTCACTGCAGTTGATGGTATAAACTTGTCGATAAAGAGGGGTGAAATATTCGGGTTGCTCGGGCCAAACGGAGCGGGCAAGACTACTACAATCAACTTGGTGCTTGGGCTGCTCAACATAACTTCTGGGAAGATATTCATAAACGGCATGGATATAACTACGCACAAGAGTGAGATAAAGAGCGAGATAGGCCACATGATGCAGGAAACTGTAGTAGAGCCGGATCTCACAGCAAGGCAGAATCTTGAGCTTTTTGCTGAGCTTTATCATGTGCCAAAAAGTGAGATTCCTGGCAGAGTTGAAGAAGCACTCAAGGAGGCTCAGCTCACCCAATTTGCAGACGTCAAGGCAGGCACTTTTTCAGGAGGTATGAAGAGGAGGCTGGATCTTGTCCAGGCAATGACACAGAGGCCAAAGATACTTATATTGGACGAGCCAACAACTGGTCTAGATGTCCAGAACAGAGTAGAAATGTGGGATCGTATACGCGAGCTAAACAAGAGAGGAGTAACAATAATACTGACTACACAGTATCTAGAAGAAGCAGATGCACTTTGCAACAGGATTGCAATAATAGACCACGGAAAGATAAAAGCGATAGGCACTCCTTCAGAATTGAAGAAGCTTGTTGGCAGTGGCAACATTCTGAGATTTGTAGTAGGCCACGACCAGACAGAAAAGGCGGCAGGCATACTTAAGAAGGAATTCAGGCTCACCCCCACAGTAAGGAATGAAGTAATAACAGCAGATGTGGGAAAGAATGACTGGAGCCTACTTGCAAAGGCAACTGAAAAACTTGAGCATAACGGCATATCTATATTCGAGGTGAGCATGCATCTTCCAACTTTGGATGATGTATTCATAAAGCTTACCGGTTCGGGGCTCAGGGATACAACAGGCGAGATGCAAACACGCGCAGCAACAGTCAGATGGGGTAGATAGAATGGGTATAACAGGAGACACTTATACACTGTTCAAAAGGGAGATGCTCATATTCAAGAGCAACCTCAGGACGAATATAATAAGGTCTATACTGTTTCCTGTGATACTCATACTATTTTTCGGCAACCTTGGAAACTCAATAAAAGGAGTCCAGATAGCCGTAGTTAACAATGCAAACAACCCGCAGTCAATCGCATTCATAAATTCTCTAGAGAGTACCAACGCATTTAGCGTTCAGGGCATCACTACCATGACCAACGGCATAGAAGGCCTGCGTGATGGCAGCTTAGCAATGCTTGTAGTAATAAATCCAACATTCCCTCATTCATCTAGCGGCGCACCTGGTGTATATATCTATTATTCCGAATCCTCATTTACAGAGCTCTCCTCAATGAGCATTATAGAGTCTGCAGCCGAGAAATTTGGTGCCTCTGCAGAACAGGTGCAAAGCACCGTGCAACCGCAAAGTTTTGGAGCCAGTGCAGCATTCGGAGGCAAAAGCAGCTACAAAGATTTCATAGTGGCAGGTATAATAATCATGGTTGCAGCATTCGGCGCAATCTTTGGAGGTGGCATGACATCAATAATGGACAGGCAGCTAGGCAACCTCAAGGCATTCCTGATAACTCCTATAAACAAGCTTTCAATATTACTGAGCAAAATACTTTCTGGGACAGTACAGGCTGAGATATACGGGCTTCTCGCCCTTGTAATAGGGCTGCTTGACGGTGCAGGTGTGGCAATGGGTGCAATAGGCTACCTCTGGATTATAGTAATAGCTGCACTGATATCTCTGGGCTTCAGCGGGGCAACAACCCTGCTTGCATCACGCATAAAGCGCGTTGAGGTATATGCCATATTTGCAAACATGATTTCGCTGCCTCTCTGGTTCCTCTCTGGGGCATTTTTCCCTGCAACAAACTTTCCAACATGGCTTCAGATAATGAGTGTATATGATCCAATGACATATGCTGTGCAGGGGATAAGGTATGTAATGATACTTGGCTACTACCCAGTTTCTGCAATGGCGGTTGATATAGGTGCGCTGCTGCTATTTGCAGGCGTAATGCTTGCATTGAGCCTGATGCTGTTTAAGACTACTATAGAATAGGTGTAAATATGGATAGAAAATATACATTTGCAATATCCTACATGTTGCTACTGGCTATTTTGCCTGCAGGACTTGTAATGGCGCAGTCAGCGCCTTCCTCTTCAGGGGCACTATCAATAGCAAACCTCAACATATCTCCAAATCCAGTTGTTGCAGGGCAGACAGTAAACATAACACTTCAACTGTACAACAATTACAATTACCCACTCCAGAACGTGAACCTTGAATTAGACGGCAGCTATCCACTGCTTAACTTTTCCCCTAGCAATTCCTATCTGATAAGCTCTATAGGGCAGGGGCTCTATGGTGGCGTAGGCTCATACTTTACATACACAATAAAGATACCGAGCGATGCGCCAACAGGTGTTTATACGCTTGACCTAGTGGCAATATACCAGACAACTTCTACTACGCAGAGCGGGCTTTCAAGCTATACACAGGCTGTCACTGGTGAATCAGTGATGCCTATAACAATGTATGTGAATGGGATACCAAATGTCAGTGTCACAGCTTCATCAGAAGGCACTATAACGCCAGGCGAGCCATTTGCGATGATGTTTAACATACAGAATACTGGCGGTGGCGAGGCGAAGAACCTTTCACTTACATTCCAGAACTCAAGCGAGTTTAAGGTAGAAGGAAGCAGCGTATTCAAGGCAGGAGTGCTGCCAAGCGGTGCAGCAGTGCAGGCCACTGTTTCATACGATGCATCACAGCTTCTGCAGAATGGAACATATGAAGTGCCTGTGTATGCAAGCTATACTTCAAGTACAGGCAGCCATTACACAGAAACCTTTGAATTGCCAATAATCGTCAATATCAACCAGCCCGATGTTGTTGTTGTGCCTTCCGGCTCAATGCCTCCACAGCTCTACCAGGGATATAATCAGAGTGTGCAGCTTCTGGTTGAAAATATAGGCACAGGTGCTGCAAAGAACATATCTATTACGCTTTCAGCAATGAATGGAACAACGATTGAAAGTTCTGTGAGCAGCTTCTTCATAGGCGCGCTTCCTCCGGGCGGCACAGCCCCTGAAGTTGTGCTTATATCTACAAGCAATCCAAACACTGCATCACTACTTGCAAGCACCAGCTACTATTCGCAGAACTACCAGAATCAGTATCAGAAAAACTCACAGATAAGCCTGAATGTGGCACCCACAGCGCAGTTCCAAGTGACTGCACTGCATTCCAGCCTCGTTCCTGGCGCTACAAATGTGCCTGTCACATACACAATAAAAAATACAGGTGACATAGCAGCAGAAGGCATATCAGTTAGTTTCCAAAGCATATTCCCTGTGACTCCAGTTGATGGCAATGCATATGTAGCACAGCTGCTGCCAGGGCAGGAGGCAAATGTAACATTTCTTGTTAGTATAGACTCAGGTGCAGTTCCAAGCAACTATCCTGTAACTCTTTTTGAGCAGTGGAAGCAGCCGAATGGAATGCCTAATCAGGAATATGTGGGCTCAGAGAATTACTACATCAGCATAATATCAGGGAGCCAGGGCGGCGCAGCAGCATATGTAGATGCAACTGTAGTAATAATTGTTATAATACTAGTAGCGCTGCTTATGCGCAGGAAGTCAAAGCATGGTAAAAAGCAGCAGAAGTGACATCAGTCGGCGGCGTGGTCATTCACGCTGCCGTAAGGCGTGCCGTCCAGAAGGTATACCTTTGCGCTTTCCCATCCAAATATTCCGTGCTTTAGCAGAGGTGAATACTCCTTTGTTTTTCCAGATATTTTGCTTCCTGTTATCAAATCATTAAACGCAGGCATCACTACCAGCTTTGCCGACTTGTTAAAACTGCTGTATTTTATAGCAGCGCCTGGTGCTACCCCTGCAATTATCCATACCTTTTCCAATTTGCCATTTCGTTCTACTGCAAAGTGGGAATGGGCGGTTACAATGTAATCTTTTGACATTGCAGCCTCGCTTGGCCAAGCAAAAGGCTGGAAGGCATAAACAATGAACTCTCAGCAATAGAGGTGCAGATTTCAGGGCTGCAAAATGAGATAAACAACCACACCGAGCAGATAAAAAAGACGCAGTCTGAGATTGCCGAAGCAGGGAGCAAAATAGCAGCCAACAAGGCAGAAGCAGCAACAATAGCGTCTAAGATCACCCAGCTAGAAAAAATTGCAGCTGAAAGTAAAGATGCTACTGAGCAGGGCAACGACAATCTGATTGCAAGGGCCGATGCAATTTCAAAGTCAATAGAAAAACTTGAGGCAAGCATATCTTCCATGAATGCTGAGCTTGCCAGAAGGCAGGCGGCATTCCAGGCAGAGACTGCCAGGATGGAATCATACAACAGCGAAATTGCCGACCTTGACAAGCTGTATAATGAGACAGTAGCTAAGATTGCAGATGCAGAAAACGAGATAAAAGAGCTTGAGAAAGCGTATGCTGAAAAGTCTGAGTCACTGAAAAAACTTGAGCAGCACATAAATGAAATGCAGTCAAAGATAAAAGATAGCGAGGAAGCACTGATAGAACTCAAGGAGCAGCGTGCACTTTCCTACCAGAGAGAAGGAGGCGTGGCAGACAGGCTTAAGAGCAGGTTCAGCGAGAAGGACGGTTTCTACGGCAAAGCATCCCAGCTATGCACATATGAGGATGAGTATTCGCTTGCAGTGGATGCAGCTGCAGGCAGCAGGCTTGACTACATTGTAGTGGATTCGATAAGCACAGCAGATAAGATAATATCTTACATGAAGGCCGAGAAGCTTGGAAGAGCAACATTCATACCGATCAAAGAGCTTAAGGTGGCTCCAGACGAAGATGATAAGAGGATATCAAAGCTCATAAAGTTCATACACTTCGACGAGAAGTTTGAAAAGGTATTCCAGTACATATTCAGCAACACCTACATAATAGATAGCATAGCAGACACGCAGAAATACGGCGTTGGGAAGCACAGATATGTAACCCTGAGTGGCGATATAGTTGAGCAGTCTGGAGTAGTTTCAGGAGGTTTCTTCAAAGCCAGGCGCTCACTGGCATCAATAGAAAGCAGGATAAATGCAATCTCTAAGGAGCTTGAGGAGCTGCGCAGTGCGGCTGAAGCATTTAATAGGCAGCTTTTTGAGTCAAGGAAGGAAATAGCAGCATTAGATATTTCAATGAATTCAAAGAGGGCAGAACTGAGTTATCTTGCTACTATAAAGAAAGATTACGAGGCAAAGAAACTCTCTTATTCGCAGAAGATCAAGGACTCTGGCAATGCAACAGAAAGCATTAAGGCTGAAATTGCGAATCTTACAGAAAATATAAACAAGGGCAATGCAGAGCTTTCCTTGCTGAGGGAGGAGCAGAAGAAAGTCTACTCAGAGTCAATAGAGGCATCGAAGAGTGCAGCAAGGCATGGTATGACAAAAGAGGAGCTTAAGAGAATAGAGGATGCACAGAATGAACTTGTTTCTCTGAAAGTAAAGAAGGCAGGTCTGGATAAGGAGATACAGATGCTTGAGGAAAAGGTATCTGCACTTAAAAATACGGCAAATTCTGAGGGCAATGCCTCTGATGCAGCTAAAAAAGCGCTTGCCGAAAAGATGGAGAGGCAGAAGCTCCTAGAAAAATCAAAGGCAGAGCTTGCTGCAAAGATAAATGAAAGCAGCGAGGCAAACAGGAATGCCTATGAGCGGCTTAACGCAATAAATTCTGAAATAGCCACACTAAGCTCAGAGAGGGGCGCAGCTACAGCAAAGCTTGAGGAAATAGGGAGAAGAATAAGCGATCTTGCACTGAAAAAAAGCCAGGCAGAGGTGAGGCTCAATGACATGAAGGCGGAGATGGCAGCATATACCGAACAGATAACGCCTATTGAGCAGAGTGTTGCTGAGATGCAGAAGGAGGCAGACATAACCACTGCAAAGATATCAGAGCTGGGCAATGTCAACCTCAAGGCGCCTGAGATCTATGCAGAGAAGAAGAAATATGTAGACGAGGCATCAGAGAAACTGAAGATACTCGATTCCGAGAGGCAGGCTGTACTTAAGATGATAGATGAGGTTGAGTCAAAGAAGCTCAAGATATTCACAGAGACATTCAATGGTATAAACAAGCATTTCTCAAAGCTTTACAACTATATATTTCCAGGCAAGGCAGAGATAGAGCTTGACAACCCTAAAGATCCGTTCAACAGCGGGCTTTACATGAAAATAAATGACGGTACAAATCAGAAGAGGCTTGAAGGGCTTTCAGGTGGTGAGAAGAGCCTGGTGATGCTGATGCTCATATTTGCCATACACATGTATAAACCTTACTCACTATATATATTTGACGAGGTAGATTATGCTCTGGACAAGGAGAATTCAAAGAAGCTTTCGCAGCTGATAAAGGAACTTAGCAAGGACCTGCAGTTTATACTTGTGAGCCACAACGATTCGCTCATATCAAATGCTGATACTGCAATAGGCGTGACCAAAGTAAACGGCGAATCGAAGGCTTTCGGGATAGAGATCTCAAAAATCCTGGGTGGCAACAAGCAATAGGTGTATTTTTGGATAAAAGGAAGGCAAGCCCAAAGAAGGCAAAGGGAATGCCAGTATGGCCATATTATGTGATTTTTATACTGCTGATATTGCTTTATGCAAAAACAGGCAACATTGCGCTTGGCATATTGTCATTTTTGATGATTGTGGTAATACTATACGTTGAGGCAAAAACAAGTGTCAAGGCCGAAGGCACAAAGAAGACAGTAGTGGACATTGCAGTTGCAATAGGTGCCGCGCTTGTGCTCTGGGTGCTGCTTATGCTTGTTCTTCACACTTACTCACCTCTTGATGCCGTTGCAAGCTGCAGCATGCTTCCCACGCTACAGCGCGGAGACCTTGTTGTGCTCAGCGGCATAACAAACTTTACACAATTCATAGATACCCACCATATACCTGTAATAAACATGACTAGCCAGGAGTTCTCATATTTCGAATCAAACATTAACAACGAGTTTCTCACCTATTATGCCTATATGAACGGCAACAAGTCTTACATAAGCGAAATTGTACCAAGCACCGGCTACAACATAGGTCTATATAATACAAAATGCCTTTCTACTTACTCATACCTGGGGCAGCAAAGCAACTACTATAAGTGCTATGTGGCAAGCCAGTCTGGCAACCTGATAAAATACAACTATGGGATAGGCAAAATGTACCTTAACGGCAAAATTGTGAATATAGTATATACCTCTAGCATAACCATAGGTAATGAGACCATATACGAGAACTACAGCAACCCTATAATAGTCTACAGGACTACAAGCAGCGACTCATTCAGCGGAGATATAATACACAGGGTGTATGCAGCCATAGATGTGAACGGCAAATACTATATGCTGACTAAGGGTGACAACAATCCTGGCCTTGACATTGAGTTTTCCAACTACCCTCCAGGCGAAAGCAGCGTTGTTGGCTACAACATAGCAAGTGTGCCTGTTATAGGCTATCTAAAACTGGTTCTCAGCGGTGAGTTCGCCACGCCGTCAGGATGCAACCAAACCATAATACACTGATCATTGCACAAGCTATAAAAGGTCAATTGCAAAATTATAAACATGGTGTTTTTCTGGCAGAAATACGCGAAAGAATAGCAAAGGACATAGGGAAGTTCTCTGAAACTATGGCGAGGCTTTCTGGTATAAAGATGAGTGCAGATGAGAAAAGGGTAATCGAGCTTGCCAGGATGTATGCTAGCGATGCAGGTGCATGGCTGCAGAAGGGCGATTATTATACAGCATTCTCAAGCATATCATATGCCCACGGCCTTGCAGACGCCATACTCAAGATAAAAGGTATGGAGTGATTGCCTGCATGGAGATGCAGCTGCCTAGCTGAGATATAACGGTGATAGAGATGCCTGAAACGAGGGAGGGTGCAGCAATCATAGCTATTAATGACGGCGTTTTTTTCAATCCAAAGATGAAAAAACTGAGAGACATCTCTGTAATGCTTCTCAGTGCAACATGCAGTGCAGAAGGCTGCAAGGTGCTTGATGCCACATCAGCTACTGGCGTGCGGGGCATAAGGTATGCGTTGGAGTCAAATGTAGCAAACGTCACCTTCCTCGATATAAATGAAAAGGCTGCGGCAAACACCTCTGCAAATGTTATCAAAAACAACATCTCTGCACATGTGGCAAATATGAGCATACAAGAGTTTGCCAACACATGTGGTGAGCACTTTGATGTGATCGATATAGACCCATTTGGATCTGCTGCACCCTACATATACGACATAATGAAGATATCAAAAGACAAAACGCTACTTATGGTTACTGCTACAGACACTGCAGTTCTGTGCGGTGCACACAGGCTTGCATGCCTTAAGACATATGGCGCAGAGCCTATTCATAACGAACTCTGCCACGAGTCCGGCTTAAGAATACTAATAAGTTTCATTGCAAAGATATCCGCACAGTTCAACTTCGGCATAGAGGTGCTGCTTGCAATAGCTGACATGCACTATATGCGCGTTTTTATTAGGCTTCACAAAGGAGCATCAAATGCAGTGGAGTCGGTAAAGCAGATAGGATATGTGGGCTACTGCAGCCATTGCCATAATTTTTCATTTGCAAAAGGTGTCTCAAGCAGCATTGATGGCAAATGCAACTACTGTGGCAGCACTATGACTTCATACGGGCCACTTTGGTTAGGAAGCCTTCACGACAGCAGGCTATTAAATTCTATAATAAAGTCCAATAAAGACCGCAGCGATATGGCTGAAGCGCTCTCAATGCTCAATGCAATATCGATGGAGGCAGATATTCTTTTTTCATACTCTGTGCCTAAGATTACAAAGTTTCTGAGGATAAGCTCCGTATCCCCAAAGGAAGTAGTAAAGCTGCTGCAAAAGGGTAACACTGCTACAGAGACGCTCTTCTGCGAAGGCTGCATAAAGACAGATGCAGAAATAGGGACAGTAATTGATGCAGTTAGAAAGCTTGCTAGCGAGAGATGAGAGTGCATCCTTTGAAGGCTATTGTGTCAAGTGCATTTGACATATCGCCTATTGCTGCCTTTCCACCTGTCTTTTTCACATAATCAACGCAGGCCTCAACCTTGGGCTTCATGCTTCCCTCTTCAAAGAAACCCTTCCTTATGTAGGCTTCCATCTCACTGATGCTAGCTTTACTTATGAGTCTCTGCCCCTTAGTGCCGAAATATAGGTAGGCGCCCTCTACATTAGTTAGTATAAACATAGCCCTCGCACCCATCTGCGATGCCAAAAGTGCAGTCGCGTAGTCCTTGTCTATGACTCCCTCTGCAAGTTTGTAGTCTTTAAACATAGGTATACCTCCACCCCCTGCCGCTATAACAATATGCCTCAGCGATGCCTGGTAGGCAATCTCATCTATGTTAATTATTTTTACAGGCTTCGGAGATGGCACTACCCTTCTATACCCTCCTATAAGCTTTTTCATTTTGAATCCCTTCTTAGAAAGGTTCAATGCTGCACTGCGGCTATAAAACCTACCTATGGGCTTGGAAGGGTTCCTGAATGCTGGATCATTACTGTCTACGAGCACCTTTGTAAGAACAGTGTCCACGCTTACTAGCTTATGCCTTGCCCTGAAGTATTCCATAAGCCTCTCACCCAAGTAAATGCCTATTTCAGCCTCTGTCTGTGCGGTAAGCACCGCGAGTGGTTTGTGCTCTATATCCGAGAGTTCACCGACCTGCGGCCCGTTGCCGTGTGTTATTACCACATTACCCTTGCTGTATAGCACATGCACAGCCTCCATGACGCTGCCAAGGGCAGACTCCTCTGTAGAGAGCGCATTGCCGCCCAAAGAAACTATGTAAAGTGGTCTTGGCATCCAAACACTTTGTCGAGTAGAAATGTAATAGTGTTACATATTACATTATTATATTATCTGTTTGTAATCGAAATAAATAAATATGAGATATGCGCTATTACTTATTGAAAGTGGGGAATTTGAACCGTAAAAGGTTCAATAGAGGAGTGGGGAATGGATGGAATATACAAGAGTGGAGTGGAAGGTGTTCCCAGCTTTGCCAAAAAGCTGTCCGCATCCGATGGGTTTGAATATACAATAGAGGATGCGGAGGAAACAGACCTAAAGCACCTGATAGAAAACAGCTGTATGCTCTGCAACAGGGTACTAGACAAGGGAGCTGTAAAGATACTGCCATCATCGTACATGCAAGAAAAGGACCCATACGTCAGAGCAGGGATAGTAGCAAAGCGCTACATATGCGCTGAGTGCTACACAAAAATAACATCAGGAACCAGGGAAAAGCTAAGATACAGCTACAAGAATGCAAAGGACACAATAGTAAAAAAATTCATGAAAAACTTCGTAGCAATAGACTGAACATATGAAGCTTGGGATAGGGCGAGAAATCGCCCTTCCCTTCTTTTTGTTATCTCCTGATCCTTACTCCTGCTCCTGCTCCGGTTCTCAATCTTGTCGTGATTGGTAAAGCTTTTAATACTGCTATATCATATTCTTTGCATAAAGTGGAATAGCATGTCAGGGGCAAAGATAGCTTTTTCATACGACTGCGCCTATCCATGGCATGTTGGCGGCATAGAGACCATAAACATGCTTGAGAGCAGCGCTCTTGCAAAGAAATTTGATGTACACTTCTACACTATGCGCTGGCCAGGTATGCGAAGAAGATTTGTCATGTCAGGAGTCAAATATGACGCGATGTTCAGGATTTCGCAGAGGAGGCTATACCTGCATAGGAGGAGGTCAATAAGGGCCGCATTAATGTACTCAATGAGCATGTTCAGGCTTTTCGGTAATAGTTTCGACCTTCTAGTTGTAGATGCCTTTCCATATCTCCACCTGCCTGTTGTAATGCTATACAAGGCATTTTCTGGGGCAAAGGTAGCAATAAGGGTGGCAGAAGTCTGGGATCTAGAATACTGGCGCAGATACCTAGGCGCCTTTGAGGGAGGCATAGCATACTTCCTCAGCAAAACGCTTGTGCACGGGGCAGATCTCTACATAGCCAATACAGAGGCTACAAAAGAACTTATTTCAAAGGAATATGGTATAGGCAATGACAAAATAGAAGTCTTCACCCCGGTGCTTAACGACTCTGAGGTGGAAATGGCAAAGCGCAGGAACAGGGATTGCAGCAGCAGGCAGATAATTTTTGCAGGCAGGATTATAAAGGAGAAAAGGCTCGATTTATGGCTTTCAACAGTAAGAGAGGTTATACGTAAAATGCCTGATGTAACAGGGCTTATAATAGGAGATGGACCTGAAAAGAGCAATATAAAATCAATGATAAAGAATATGGGGCTTGAAAGAAGCGTAAAGATGCTTAGTCCTCTTCCAAAGAGCAGGCTTTACAAGGAGATAAGATGCTCTGCAATGCTGCTAAACATGTCTGAAA
>Ga0080006_1139381_pt1 | contig 19947 bp, 20 predicted proteins | sample RS3BMetagenome_FD_69209 | JGI IMG/M metagenome (GOLD analysis project Ga0080006, IMG submission 69209) | Ferric oxide microbial mat and aquatic microbial communities from Rainbow Spring, Yellowstone National Park, USA - RS3B (SPADES... ...
CATGACCAACATCGGGCCGGCTCACCTGAGCGAGCTGGGGAGCATGGAGGCCATCACCGAGGCCAAAGCGGAAATTTTGGCCGGCATGCGGCCGGGGGGCGCGGCCGTCCTCAATCGCGACGATCCCCGGATCGTCGGGTTGGCGCCCCGCGTGAAAGGCCGCATTGTCTGGTACGGAGCGGGCGGCGGGGACGTTCAGGTGGACCAGGTGACAAGCGGACCGGGTTGGGTGCGCTGCCGGATCCGGGACCAAGAGGGGGAGGTGCAGGCGACCATCCCCTGGGACGGGGCCTACCAGGCCCTCAACATGGCGGCCGCGGCCGCCGTGGGCGCGGACCCCCTGCCGTGGGTGCTGGGCGGTGGCGAAGACCACGCGCTGGTGGCCTGTTTCGGCGGCCCGCTGCCGGCCGGGTGGCGCATCATCGGGCGGGTTCTCGAGGGGCCGGCCCGCGTGCTCGTCGACGGCGACGAGTGGCGCGGCTACGCCGGGTGGCAGTCGTATGACGAGTTAGGGTGACGCGGTGACCGCCTGCGCGACGGCAGCGGGGCCGCAGTGAGCCCCCGCCCGCTGAGCGAACTCGTCGAGCGGGGCTGGGCGACCGCGCTGGAGCCGGTGGCCGACCAGATCGCTCGGATGGGTCAGTTCCTGCGGGACGAGATCGCCGACGGGCGCAGGTACCTACCGGCCGGTCAGAATGTCCTGCGGGCCTTCACTTTCCCGTTCGACGACGTCAGGGTCCTCATCGTCGGCCAGGATCCGTATCCGACGCCGGGACATGCCGTGGGGCTCAGCTTTTCGGTGGCTCCTGACGTGAACCCGCTGCCGCGCAGCCTGGCCAACATCTTCGACGAATACACCGCCGACCTGGGCCATCCCCAGCCCGCCTGCGGCGATCTGACACCGTGGGCGCAGCGCGGTGTCCTGTTGCTGAACAGGGTGCTCACGGTCAGCCCGGGCAATCCTGCGTCACATCGCGGCAAGGGCTGGGAAGCGGTCACCGAGTGTGCCATCCGGGCGCTGACCGCGCGATCGCAACCGATGGTCGCGATCCTGTGGGGTCGCGATGCCTCAATGCTCAAACCTATTCTGGACGGCGGCAACTGCGCCGCGATCGAGTCGCCGCACCCCTCACCGCTGTCGGCCTCCCGGGGATTCTTTGGTTCGCGTCCGTTCAGCCGTGCCAACAACCTGCTGGCCGAAATGGGCGCCGATCCAATCGATTGGCGGCTGGCCTGACCGAGATGACGCCGCCACGGGCGCACCATCGAGGCGCGCACGTGTGCGGTGCGGGCCTCACGCGTGATGAGGAGATTTCGGTCTCTACCGGTCTTTACCGGTGTTTACCGCCGACGGTGGGGCGTCAGCCGCGGGTTACCTTGCCGGCCTTGATGCAGGACGTGCACACATTGAGATGCTGTTTGTTGCCGCCCGGGCGGGTCACGGCACGCACGGTCTGGACGTTGGGGTCCCAGCGGCGGCTGGTGCGGCGGTGGGAGTGGGACACCGACTTGCCGAAGCCGGGGCCTTTCCCGCAGATGTCGCACACAGCGGCCATTGTTCAAGCTCCTCAAATCTCGGGGGTCCGGCCACTCGCACATCCGGGAGCCGGGACAGCCCGGGCGAACCGGACCCCATCGAGGATACCGACTGTCCTGGTAACCACCAAAACGGTAACCGGTGCTGTCCCCTCCGCTGGTTAGGCTCTATGGGGCGGGTCACCGGACGCCCTGCGGTGGCTCACGGGCAGTCGTCGGGCGTGTCGCCGGGCTACGCTGGCGCCCACCGGGTGCTCGCACCGAGCAGGCACAGACCCTGAGGAGGCACCAAGGAGGTGGGTCACGCTGGGCGCTGCGGAGGGCACTTTGGAAGGCACTGTGGAGAGCACTGTGGAGCCTCCCGTGAACCGCCTGTTGGACGCGGTGACTCTGCGGGACTGGGCGCACACCGCCGTCAGCGACTTGATCACCCACATTGACGAGATCAACCGGCTCAACGTGTTCCCGGTCGCCGATTCCGACACCGGTGCCAACATGCTGTTCACCATGCGTTCCGCGTTGGCGGAGGCAAAAGCGGGAGCCAACACCGATGGCGGCCCGGGTTGCGTGGCCCGTGCGGCGGCGGCTTTGTCGGCCGGCGCTCTCAACGGCGCTCGCGGCAATTCCGGCGTCATCCTGTCTCAGATTCTGCGCGGCGTCGCCGACATCACGGCGACCGCGGCCGCCGACGCCGGCGGTGAGCTGCCTCACATCGACGCCGTCGTCCTCGGGGCCGGGTTGCGGCGCGGCGTGGATCTGGTCATTGCGTCGATGGGCGGAGAGGAGGTCGCGGGGACCATCGTCTCGGTGCTACGGGCCGCCGCCGATGCCGTCGCGGAGTGCGCGAGCGAAGGGCTGGCCGCGGCGGTCACCGCTGCCGCTGATGCTGCGGTGGTCGCGCTGGAGAAAACGACCGAGCAGCTCGACGTGCTCGCCGCCGCCGGCGCGGTCGACGCCGGCGGGCGGGGCCTGCTGGTGCTGCTGGACGCCCTGCGGTTCACCATCACCGGGCAGGCGCCCGCGCGCGCGGTCTACGAGCTGTCGCCGCGCGCGGCGCAGCCGCAAGCCCCCACCGAACGCCCGGCGCCGCAATTCGAGGTGATGTACCTGCTGGACGGCTGTGATCCCACCGCGGCGGACCTGCTGCGGGACCGGCTCGGCGAGTTGGGCGATTCCGTGGCCATCGCGGCCGCGCCCTCGACGACCGAGAGCACTTATTCGGTGCACGTGCATACCGACGACGCCGGCGCCGCCGTCGAAGCGGGACTGGCGGCGGGGCGGCCGAGCCGAATCGTGATCTCGGCTCTGGGGTCCGGTGTCAGCGGGCTTCCCGCGGGCGGCTGGACACGGGAGCGCGCGGTGCTCGCGATCGTCGACGGCGAGGGTGCCGCCGAGCTTTTCGCCGGTGAGGGGGCCTGCGTGCTGCGTCCGGACCCCGCCCCGGTCCATGCCGCCGCCGACGTCAGCGCGCACCAACTGGTGCGGGCGGTGGTCGACACGGGCGCCGCGCAGGTGATGGTGTTGCCCAACGGCTACGTGGCCGCCGAGGAGTTGGTGGCAGGCTGTACGGCGGCCATCGGCTGGGGCATTGACGTGGTGCCGATACCGACGGGGTCGATGGTGCAGGGGCTGGCCGCGCTGGCCGTGCACGAAACCGGCCGGCAGGCCGTCGACGACGGCTACACCATGGCCCGCGCGGCCGGCGCCGCCCGGCACGGCTCGGTGCGCATTGCAACCGAGAGTGCACTGACCTGGGCGGGTCGCTGCCAGCCGGGTGACGGCCTGGGTATCGCGGGGGACGAGGTGCTGATCGTGGCCGCCGACCCGATCGGCGCTGCAATCGGTCTGTTGGACATATTGCTGGCCTCGGGCGGCGATTTGGTGACGGTGTTGATGGGCGCCGGAATCGAGACGGAGGATGACGCGGCCGCGGTCGCCGACATCCTGGAAGACCACATCCACGACCATCACCCCGGGACCGAGCTGGTCACGTACCGCACCGGTCACCGCGGTGACGCCTTGTTGGTCGGGGTCGAGTAGAAGTGGCGTCGCTGCGCGACCGGCTGGACTGCCTGGTTGGCGCAAAAGCCGCCGATCAGCTCGATGAGGAGTTCGGCATCCGGACCGTCGACGACCTGCTGCGCCACTATCCGCGCAGCTACACCGAGGGCGCGACCCGCTGGGACGCCGGCAAGAGCGTTGGGGAGCGGCCGGCAGCCGGTGAGCACATCACGATTGTCGACACGATCGTCGACACGGAATCCTTTCCGATGAAGAAGAACCGGAAGAAGATGTGTCTTCGAGTCACCGTCGGCTCCGGCCCCAGCAGGGTGACCGCGACGTTCTTCAACGCGAACTACCTCATGAAGGACCTCACCAAGGACACCAAGGTGATGCTCTCCGGGGAGGTCGGTTTCTTCAGGAACGTTATGCAGTTGACGCACCCGGCTTTCCTGATCCTCGACTCGCCGGACGGCAAAAACATCGGGACGAGGTCACTGAAGAGCATCGCCATCGCGTCGCAGGCCTCCACCGGCGAGGTGCAGATGTCGGCGTTCCAGCGTCGCTTGTTCCCGATCTATCCGGCCAGCACCAAAGTGCAGAGCTGGGACATCTTCCGCTGCGTGCGCCAAGTTCTCGACGTCCTCGACCCGGTGGATGACCCGTTGCCCGCCGACTTCCGGAACCGATACGGCCTCATCTCCGAAGACCAGGCGATGCGCGACATCCATCTCGCCGAAAGCGAGTCGGCGTGGCGGCGGGCGCGCGAGCGGCTGACCTTCGACGAAGCCGTCGGGCTGCAGTGGGCGCTGCTGGACCGTCGGCACAGCGAGCTCTCGGAATCGGGACCGCCGGCGCCGCCGCGGCCCGACGGTCTGGCCGCGGAACTGTTGCGGCGGTTGCCCTTCGAGCTGACAGCGGGACAGCGCGAGGTGCTGGACGTCTTGTCGACCGAGCTCTCGGCCACCCGGCCGATGCACCGCCTGCTGCAGGGTGAGGTCGGGTCGGGCAAGACTATCGTCGCCGTGCTGGCCATGCTGCAGCTGGTGGACGCAGGCTATCAGTGTGCGCTGCTGGCACCGACAGAAGTTCTTGCGGCGCAACATGTCCGATCGATCCGTGATGTACTGGGTCCGCTCGCCATGGCCGGCCAGTTAGGTGGGGCGGACAGTGACGGCGGGGCGGCCACCCGGGTCGCACTGCTCAGTGGTTCGATGACGGCGGGACACAAGAAGCAGGTTCGCGCCGAGGTGGCCAGTGGCGAGGCCGGGATCGTGGTGGGCACCCACGCGCTGCTACAGAATGCGGTAGAATTCCACAACCTCGGCATGGTAGTGGTCGACGAGCAGCACCGGTTCGGTGTTGAACAGCGAGACCAGTTGCGCGCCAAGGCTCCCGCCGGCGTCACACCGCACCTGCTGGTCATGACGGCGACGCCGATACCGCGCACGGTCGCATTGACCGTTTACGGCGATCTGGAAATCTCGACGCTGCGCGAGCTTCCGCGTGGACGCCAGCCGATCACCACCAACGTGATCTTTGTCAGGGACAGGCCCGCCTGGCTCGAACGTGCCTGGCAGCGCATCGTCGAGGAAGTCGCGCGGGGCCGGCAGGCGTACGTGGTGGCTCCCCGCATCGATGAAAGCGACGACTCCGACGGTGGCGAGCAGGCCGCCCGTCCCTCCGCGACCGCCGAGGGTCTTTACGCCCGTTTGCGTTCGGGCGAGCTGGCGAACCTGCGACTGGGCCTGATGCACGGCCGTTTGCCGACCGAGGAGAAGGACGCCACGATGGCCGCGTTTCGCGCGGGCGAGATCGATGCCTTGGTGTGTACCACCGTCATCGAAGTGGGAGTGGACGTCCCCAACGCCACCGTCATGCTGGTGGTGGACGCCGACCGCTTCGGTATCAGCCAGTTGCATCAGCTGCGGGGCCGCATCGGCCGCGGCCGGCATCCCAGCCTGTGCCTGCTGGCCACCTGGGTCCCGCCGGGATCGAAGGCCGGCCAGCGGCTGACCGCCGTCGCCGAAACCCTCGACGGGTTCGCCCTCGCCGACCTCGACCTCAAGGAGCGCCGCGAGGGAGATGTGTTGGGTCGCAACCAGTCGGGTCGCGCTTATAACCTGCGCCTGCTGTCGTTGGCCGACCATCGGGACGTCATCGAGGCCGCCCGCGCCTTCTGCATTTCAGCCTACGCGGACGATCCTGCGAACGCCGGAATGGCGATGCTGGCGGTGCAGTTCACCACAACCGACCGCATCGAATACCTGGACAAGGCATGATCGCCAGAGACGATGCAGATGAGGCAATCAGGGTGCGGGCGTAGGGGTACCGCCCACTCGTGGTGGAAGGGGTGGCGCCGGTGAATCGCAAACTACTGCTGCTGTGGTTGACCGCCGCCGCGATTGTCGCGGTGCTCGTCTCCTACCAGACGCTGGGCTCGTCGGCGGCCAGGCACGCCCAGGAGTACGCGGCGCGCGCCGACGTCCCGACGGTGCAACCGGGCACGGATGTGCTCGCGGGTATCGCCGTGGTGCCGCTGCGCGTGCACCGCTACGACTACCGCCGGGCGGCGTTCGGCGAGGCCTGGACTGACGACAACGACGCCCCGCTGGGGCACAACGGATGTGACACCCGCGACGACATTCTCAACCGCGACCTCGTCGACAAGACGTACGTGTCGGTCAAACGCTGCCCGGACGCGGTGGCGACGGGCATCCTGCACGACCCCTACACCAACAAGACCATTGCCTTCCAGCGCGGCCCCAAGGTCGGCGAAGCGGTGCAGATCGACCACATCGTCCCGCTGGCTTATGCCTGGGACATGGGCGCCTCCGGCTGGCCCGAACCCGAGCGGGTGCGATTCGCCAACGACCCGGCCAACCTGCTCGCCGTCGACGGGCAGGCCAACCAGGACAAGGGTGACTCGCCGCCCGCCGAGTGGATGCCGCCCAACACCGCCTTCGCGTGTCAGTACGCCATGCAGTTCATCGCCGTGCTGCGCGGTTATTCGTTACCGGTGGACCAGCCGTCGGCGGGCGTGCTGCGCGAGGCCGCCGCTACCTGCCCGGCCGGGTAGGTAGCCGGGCGGTTCGTCAGGCGCCGTTGAAGGTGTTCGGATCCGGCCGCAGCCGGGTGCCGTCGTTGAGGCCGTTGATCGCGTCCATGTGAGCGGACGCCAATTCGAAATTGAAGACGTCCAGATTTCCGGCGATGTGCTCGGGTTTGATCGAGCGGAAGATCACCGAATTACCCAATTGCAGGTTCCACCGCAGTAACACCTGGGCGGGGGTTTTACCGTATTCGGTCGCGATCGAGGTCACCGTCGCGTTGTCCATCAACTTACCCAGCGCCAGCGGCGTGTGAGCCTGTGTCGCGACGTTGTGTTGCGCATTGGCCTTGCGGAGCTCGGCCTGGTTGAGCAGCGGATGCAATTCGACCTGGTTGACCGCGGGCGTGACGAAGGCGAGGTCGATGACCGTCGACAGGTGCTCCCCGGTGAAGTTGGATACGCCGATCGAACGGGCATGCCCCTCTCCGCGCGACTGGATGAGGCCGCCGAAGGCGTCCACGTACTTGCCGATCGACGGCGCGGGCCAGTCAACCAGGTACAGGTCGATGTACTCGAGGCCGAGTCGCTCCAGGCTGGCCGCGCAGGCCTGTTGAGCCTTGGTGAAACCGTGATCGGGGATGTCCAGTTTGCCGGTGACGAACAGCTCTGCGCGCGGAATCCCGGAGGCCGCGATCGCGCGCCCGACGGCGGCCTCGTTGCCGTCGGCCGCCGCGGTGTCGATCAGTCGGCAGCCCATCTCCAGGGCCGCCGACACCGCATGCTCGGCCTCGTCGTCCGATAACTCCCCGACGCCCAGGCCGAGCACGGGCATCGTGTTTTCATCATTGAGAGCTATGGATGGAACGACAACGCCCGACTCGCCAGCCAACGTCATTCACCTGCCTGTGTGATTGCAGTGCATGGATTCGGACCAAGCCGCGTTCCGGTCATCAAGCGAGGGGATCGACGCCACTTCGGTTGGGCTGAGTCCGAAACAGAACGCATCGACGTCACTCGCAATCGGTGAAGGGTTCACCGGCCTGGCGATCACGATATTACCCAGTCGGATGTGACACGTGACCAACACGCCCGTACGGCCGCCCACCCACGTCCTGCGGCGACCGCGTCGGCTGCAGGCGGTCGCGCCCGTTCGCGTCCGCCTGCTTGGTGTCCGCCGCCGGGACGTGGCAGAGTCCGAGGCCGACGGCGGGGACCGGATTGCCGTCGTCCAGCCTGACGACGTTACTTTTAAGGGGGTTTCCCATGACCAAGGGTCTGCAGGGCGCGGCCGACCTCCATCTCGGGGCCAAGCACGCATCTAGGCGCCTGACCAGCCGCGTGCGGGGCAGCGTCGCGGGGGCCGGCCTGAAGGTCATACCGTGGATCCCCGCGCCGGCCAAGCGGGCTTTGTTCGGGGGTCGTTCGGTCGTCATCGACGGCAACACGCTGGATCCCACATTGCAGCTGATGTTGTCGGCGTCGCGGGCTGTCGGCATCGATGGCCTGGTTGTCGACGATGACACGGCGGTCTCCCGAGCGCAGATGCGCCAAACCGCCTTGGGGATGCCGGGCCCGCAGATCCACGTCGACGTGGACGACCTCTCGCTGCCCGGACCCGCGGGCGAGATTCGGGCGCGGCATTACCGCCCGCCGCACGGCGCGGCCGCACCCCTGCTGGTGTTCTACCACGGGGGCGGCTGGGTGCTCGGCGATGTGGACACCCACGACGCGGTGTGCCGGCTGACGTGTCGTGACGCCGGCATCCACGTGTTGTCGATCGACTACCGACTGGCGCCGGAGCATCCGGCTCCGGCCGCGGTCGAGGACGCCTATGCCGCGTTCAACTGGGCGTACGAGCACACCGCCGAGCTCGGCGCGGCCCCGGGGCGCGTAGCGGTCGGCGGGGACAGTGCCGGTGGCAACCTCGCCGCCGTGGTGTGCCAGCTGGCCCGCGACGCGGCCCAGAACAAGCGGGGTCCGGTTCCCGTGCTGCAATGGCTGATTTACCCGCGGACCGACTTCACGGCGCAAACGCGGTCGTTAACGCTGTTCGCGCGCGGTTTCTTGCTGACCAAGCGCGACATCGACTGGTTCGAGGCTCAGTACCTGAGGGATTCGGAAGTCGACCGGACCGATCCACGGGTCTCGCCGCTGCTGGTCAAGTCGCTGTCCGGGCTGGCGCCGGCGTTGATCGCGGTCGCGGGTTTCGATCCGCTGCGCGACGAAGGGGAGAGCTATGCGGCGGCACTGCGGGCCGCCGGCGTCGCGGTGGACCTGCGGTGCATGGGCTCGCTTTGCCACGGCTTCATCAATGCGTTCCAGCTCGGGGGTGGCAGCGCCGCCGGAACCGGCGAGTTGATCTCGGCCCTGCGCGCCCACCTGAGCCGGGTCTGATTTGCTGGACGGGTCACCGGTAACCTGAAGGCTCCCGTCCGATCACCGTCCGACCGCCACCCGAGCACCGAAGGACCAGCGAAGCTGTGGCTGACAAACCGAAACCTCGCCCGCGATTCGACCTCAAGTCCGCCGACCGCAAAACGGGCCGGCTGATCCAGATCGGCGGTACCGCGCTCATTGTGGTCTTCGCGGTCGCGCTCGTCTTCTACATCGTGACCTCGCACCACAAGAAGGGCGGCGCCGCCGGCGCGGGCGATACGGTGCGAGTGACCTCGAGCAAGCTAGTCACCCAGCCGGGAACCAGCAACCCCAAGGCCGTCGTCGCCTTCTACGAAGATTTTCTGTGCCCCGCCTGCGGTCACTTCGAGCGCAATTTCGGGCCCACGGTGTCCAAGCTCATCGACATCGGCGCCGTCGAGGCCGACTACTCCATGGTGTCGATCCTGGACAGCCCCCGAAACAAAGATTATTCGTCACGGGCGGGGGCTGCCGCCCTCTGTGTCGCCGATGAGTCCCTCGAGGCATTCCGCCGCTTCCATGCCGCGTTGTTCAGCACCAACATCCAGCCCAGCGAAGTCGGCGGCAGCTACCCGGACAACGCCAAGCTGATCGAACTCGCTCGCGAAGTCGGCGTCGTGGGTACGGTCCCGAACTGCATCAACAGCGGCAAATACCTGTCGAAGGTGAAGGCGGAGGCCGCGGCCGCGGGCATCAACGCGACCCCGACCATCAAGATCAACGGGGCCGACTATGACCCGACGACGCCAGACGCGCTGGTTGCCAAGGTCAAAGAAATCGTCGGGGACGTCCCCGGCATCGACACCGCCGTCGCCCCCGCGGCGACGTGACAACTGAGGTGTCAGCCCACCCTGTCGACGGCCCTGGCGACCCGGCATCGCATTCGCCGCGCGTGGCCGCGCCCAGCGCATGGTGGGTGCTGATCGCCGGTGCGATCGGGTTGTGGGCATCGATGACGCTGACGCACGAGAAGATCGAATTCCTGCTCAATCGGTCGTACGTGCCCTCCTGCAATATCAACCCGATCCTTGCCTGTGGATCGGTGATGGGCACGCCGCAGTCGTCGGTGCTGGGTCTGCCCAATCCGCTGCTCGGCATCGTCGGCTTCACCATCGTGGCCGTCACGGGCGTGCTGGCAGTGGCGAAAGTGCAACTGCCTCAATGGTATTGGATCGCGCTGGCGGGCGGACTCCTGGTCGCTGCTGGTTTCGTGCACTGGCTGGTCTTCCAGAGCCTGTACCGCATCGGGGCATTGTGCCCGTACTGCATGGTGGTGTGGGCGATGACGATCTCGTTGCTGGTGGTGGTGGCGTCCATCGTGTCCCGCCCGGCGCTCGAACGTCGGGAAGCTGGTGTGGCGCATGTCGTTTACCGGTGGCGGTGGTCGATTGCCGCGCTGTGGTTCACGGCGGTCGTCCTGCTGATCATGGTGCGGTTCTGGAACTATTGGTCGACGCTGCTCTAGGGCCCTGAGTGACGCGGATCATCGGTGGCGTCGCGGGCGGCCGGCGCATCGCCGTTCCGCCTCGGGGCACCAGGCCCACCACCGACCGAGTGCGGGAGTCGCTGTTCAACATCGTTGCAGCGCGGCGCGATCTGACCGGGCTTGCGGTGCTGGACCTCTATGCCGGTTCCGGTGCGCTGGGCCTCGAAGCGCTGTCACGCGGGGCCGCGTCCGCGTTGTTCGTCGAAACGGACCAGCGCGCCGCGTCCGTCATCGCGCGCAACATCAAGGCCCTCGGACTGCCCGGTGCCACGCTGCGCCGCGGCGCGGTGGCGGTTGTCTTGGCGGGCGGGACCGTGTCTCCGGTGGACCTGATATTCGCCGACCCGCCGTATGACATCGAGGCCGCAGAGGTCGGCGCCGTCCTGGCGACCCTCACCGATCACGGCTGGGTGCGCGCGGGGACTATCGCGGTGGTCGAGCGAGCCGTCAACAGCGCGCCTCTGACTTGGCCGATGGGCTGGTCGGTATGGCCCGGGCGGGCGTACGGCGACACCCGTCTGGAGTTGGCTGAACGGTCCTGACGGCCGTGTACCGTCATCGGTCATGAGCGGCGCGGTGTGCCCGGGATCTTTCGACCCGGTGACGTTGGGCCACATCGATGTCTTCGAACGCGCCGCGGCCCAGTTCGACGAGGTGGTTGTCGCGATCCTGACTAACCCCGCCAAGAAGGGCTTGTTCGACCTCGACGAACGGATCGCCATGATCGAGGAGTCGACGACGCACCTGCCGAACCTGCGGGTGGACGTTGGAACGGGCCTGGTGGTCGACTTCGTGAGGTCGTGCGGCATGACCGCCATCGTGAAGGGTCTACGCACGGGCACCGATTTCGAATACGAGCTGCAGATGGCTCAGATGAACAAGCACATCGCCGGCGTCGACACCTTCTTCGTTGCGACCGCACCGCGGTATTCGTTCGTGTCGTCGTCGTTGGCCAAGGAGGTCGCGTTGCTGGGCGGTGACGTCTCGGAACTCCTGCCGGAGCCGGTCAATCGCCGATTGCGCCAGAAGCTCTCCGGGGGGGCCTGAGAGCGCGCTCGGCAAACACGTTCCGCGCCACGGGCCCTGGCAAGCCCGCCGCGCGCCTGACGGACTTGGCTGACAGACGACAGTGGCGGGCGACCCTGCGCGCTCCAAAGCCCCCGCGCTCCCCGCACCGCCCTACGATCCGGTGACCTCGGCCGCGCAATGTCCGGTCCCGGCAGAACAGTCGCCAGCGGCGGCGGCTGGCACGGTAATCCCGGCCTCTGCAGCTCAGGAGTATGGCTCACTCGCGGGAAGGCGCGCCGCTGCAGCCGACGGCTCGGGACCCTGCCAATACTATGACAGCATTGCATCAATAATCGTGATGCTATGCTGTCAACATGCGCACCACCGTGACTCTCGACGACGATGTGGTGCAACTATTGCGCCGACGAATGAAAGAACGGCACGTCTCGTTCAAGAAAGCGCTCAACGACGCGGTGCGTGATGCTGCAGCCCAGCGTCCGCGGGCCAGCGAATTCGCTACTCGCACCGCCGATCTTGGCGTGCCGGCGATCAATCTGGATCGGGCGCTGCAAATCGTGGCCGACCTGGAAGACGAGGAACTGATTCGTCGTCAGCTGCGGCGCGCATGAAGATTGTCGATGCCAACGTGCTTCTCTACGCGGTGAATTCGGTAAGTGACCATCACGAAGCCTCGCGGCGGTGGCTGGACTGGGCATTGTCGGGTGCTGATGCCGTGGGATTCGCCTGGGTTCCGTTACTGGCCTTCGTGCGGTTGGTTACCCGGCAAGGGCTGTTTCCCTCGCCGCTGTCGCCCGAGGCGGCGATGGGGCAGGTCGCCGATTGGTTCGGCGCACCCACCGCTGTGGCGGTCGAGCCCACCCCGCGTCACGCCGAGATTCTGGGCAGGATGCTGGCAGTCGTCGGCGCCGGCGCCAACCTGGTCAATGACGCCCATTTGGCTGCGTTGGCCATCGAGCACCGCGGAAGCGTGGTCTCCTACGACAGCGACTTCAGCCGGTTCCCCGGCGTGCGCTGGCATCGCCCTGACGTATTGCTGTAAGCCGGGTTCGCTCGCCCGGTGGCTCGGATTACGGCACGGGTGCGGTGGCAGACCGGCGGTGACGGTGTTGCGCGGCTTTCCTATGGTTGCACTTGTGCCGGTCGGATCGGCGGCAGGTTGAGTCGGCGTGTGACGTCCGCGGCGGGCGAATACCCGACACACCGGCGCAGCCACCGCTGCCACGGATATAACACCAGGCACACTGGTAACAACCGAGATTTTTGCAGGACGCCAGGAGGTATTGGCCGTGTATCGAGTCTTTGAAGCGCTGGACGAATTGAGCGCCATCGTCGAAGAAGCCCGCGGCGTGCCGATGACGGCCGGCTGTGTGGTGCCCCGCGGTGACGTCCTCGAACTGATCGACGACATCAAGGACGCGATCCCCGGCGAGCTCGATGACGCCCAGGACGTGCTGGACGCGCGCGACTCGATGCTGCACGACGCCAAAGCGCACGCCGAGTCCATGGTGTCGTCGGCGACCACCGAGTCGGAATCCATGCTCAACCATGCCCGGGCGGAGGCCGACCGGATCCTGTCTGACGCGAAATCCCAGGCCGATCGCATGGTGAGCGAGGCGCGCCAGCACAGCGAACGCATGGTCGGCGAGGCCCGTGAGGAGTCCATCCGCATTGCCATGGCGGCCAAACGTGAATACGAAGCCAGCGTCAGTCGCGCCCAGTCCGAGGCCGACCGGCTTATCGAAAACGGCAACATCTCCTACGAGAAGGCCATGCAGGAGGGCATCAAGGAACAGCAGCGCCTGGTGTCGCAGAACGAGGTGGTGCAGGCCGCGAATTCGGAGGCGACGCGGCTCATCGACACGGCACACGCCGAGGCCGACCGCCTGCGCGGCGAATGCGACATCTACGTCGACAATAAGCTTGCCGAGTTCGAGGAATTCCTCAACGGCACGCTGCGGTCCGTCGGGCGCGGTCGTCACCAGCTCCGCACGGCGGCCGGCACGCACGACTACGCGACCCGCTAGCGCTCCAGTCCGTCGCGCTCCGCCCTGGCATCGTGTGGGCCGAGCCGTAGGATTTCTGGTATGACGCGGCAGCACAGCACATCGTGGATTCGTGGCGCGCCACGGCCAGCCGCGGCGATGACGGTCGACATCACGCGGCTCGGACGTCGTCCGGGAGCGATGGTCACCTTGCGTGACACCGTGCCCAACCCCTCGCGCATCGGGCTGGACATGATCGCGATCCAACCCGGCGCCCCGCTCGAATTGGACCTGCAGATCCAGTCGGTGTCCGAAGGCGTGCTGGTGACCGGGACCGTCACCGCCCCCACCGTGGGCGAATGCGCCCGCTGCCTGAGCCCGATCAACGGCCGCGTGGACGTCGCGTTGACCGAACTTTTCGCATACCCCGACAGCACGACCGAGGCGACCACCGAGGAAGGCGAAGTCGGGCACATCGTCGACGGCATGATCGACCTCGAGCAGCCCATCATCGACGCCGTCGGACTTGACCTTCCCTTCTCGCCGGTGTGCGCGCCGGACTGCCCTGGGCTCTGCCCGGAGTGCGGGGTTTCCCTCGTCGCGGAGCCCGGCCATCACCATGACCGCATCGACCCGCGGTGGGCCAGGTTGGCCGGGATGTTCCCCCCGGGCTCGGACGCGTCGCGAGGCCAGCGTTGACGTCACGCCAGGCGCTGCTGGACGCACTCGGGGTCGAGCTTCCCGCGGAGTTGCTCTCGCTGGCGTTGACCCACCGCAGCTATGCCTACGAGAACGGCGGGCTGCCGACCAACGAGCGTTTGGAGTTCCTCGGTGACGCCGTCCTGGGCCTGACCATCACCGACGAGCTCTACCGTCGGCATCCCGACCGCGCGGAAGGGGACTTGGCCAAGTTGCGGGCAAGTGTGGTCAATACCCAGGCGCTGGCCGACGTTGCGCGCAACCTCTCGGACGAAGGGCTCGGCGTCCACTTGTTACTGGGGCGCGGGGAAGCCAATACCGGTGGCGCCGACAAGTCGAGCATCCTGGCAGACGGCATGGAGTCGTTGCTGGGCGCGATCTACCTCGAGCACGGCATCGAGACCGCGCGCGCGGTGATCCTGCGGTTGTTCGGCGCGTTGCTGGACGCTGCGCCCACCCTGGGAGCCGGTCTGGACTGGAAGACCAGCTTGCAGGAGCTGACCGCGGCCCGGGGGATGGGGGCGCCGTCGTACATCGTGACCTCTACCGGCCCCGACCACGACAAGGAATTCACGGCGGTCGTCGTCGTGATGGACACCGAATACGGGTCGGGCGTAGGCCGGTCCAAAAAAGAGGCGGAACAGAAGGCCGCCGAGGTGACCTGGAAAGCACTGGAAGCGCGGGACACGGCCGGTAAATCCTCTGTCTGAACTCACTACGGCTCTGCGGATCCGGCATCGGTGGGCAGGCCGGTCGACGTCGCTGCCGGCGACCGCAGGACCGAAACCGAGCCCGTTTGCTCGAACTGCGCCAGCTTGACGTCGGCGGCATCCAGGTGACCATGCTGACGAAGGATCGCGCCAAGGTCGCCCTTGGTGAGTCCACAGCGCCGGAGATTGCGGTAGTCGACCTTGCCGTCGCTGACAAGTACGAGTTGCGGGGGATGCACGAGGCGGTTAAGGCCCGGCACGAACCGGAGCCTGGTGATGGCTGCGTTAACCGCGATCAGGGTCAGCACGGCGGCGGTGGCTTTGATCCAAGACGCATCGGTCGCGGTCGCCGCGCGACCGATCACAGACCCGCTCACGACCGTCGTCAGCCAGTCGAACGGCGTGAATTGGGCGAGCGCGCGCCGTTGAAGAAGACGAAAAGCTGCGGCGGTGGTCAAGAACAGCGCCAGCGTTTTGGCCGCGGTGTAAATCGCTGATTCCCAGTCCGCGATCAAGACGTGCGTAATCCCGGTCATCGCTGCGATTGTGCTACCCGAATGCGGAGAATCCAAACGGTGCGTGAGCAACGCCTGGGGTGCCAAAGCGCCCGGCTTCGCCGCGCTTGCGATCATCACGGGGTTGATGGTGATGACCCGCCGCGCCCGGCTTCGCCGCGCTTGCGATCATCACGGGGTGCCCGAATTGCCCGAAGTTGAAGTGGTGCGCCGCGGTTTGCAGGGCCGTGTGGTGAGCCAGACGATCACGGCGGTCCGGGTTCATCATCCCCGCGCAGTGCGTCGCCATGAGGCCGGGCCCGCCGATCTGAGCGCCCGGCTGCTCGGGGCGCAGATCACCGGCACTGACCGGCGCGGCAAGTACCTGTGGCTGACGCTGGACACTCCCGATGGCAGTTCGGACACCGCGCTCGTCGTTCACCTCGGTATGAGCGGGCAGATGCTACTCGGGACGGTGCCTCGGGCCGACCACGTCCGCATCTCGGTGCTGCTGGACAACGGCGCCGTGCTGAGCTTCGCCGACCAGCGCACCTTCGGCGTCTGGATGCTGGCCGACCTGGTGGAAGTCGACGGCAGTGTCGTGCCGGTACCCGTCGCGCACCTGGCCCGCGACCCGCTGGACCCGAGATTTGACCCCGATGCCGTGGTAACGGTGTTGCGAAGCAAGCATTCCGAGCTCAAGCGGCAGCTTCTGGACCAGCGGGTGGTCTCGGGGATCGGCAACATCTACGCCGATGAGGCGCTGTGGCGGGCCAAGGTGCACGGAGCGCGGATCGCGGCCAAGCTGGGCCGGCGCCAGCTGACCGCAGTCCTGGACGCCACGGCCGAGGTGATGCACGACGCTCTGGCGAAAGGCGGAACATCGTTCGATTCGCTGTATGTCAACGTCAATGGCGAGTCCGGATACTTCGACCGGTCGCTGGACGCCTACGGGCGCGAAGGGCGGAGCTGCCGGCGCTGCGGTGCAGTGATGCGTCGGGAGAAGTTCATGAACCGGTCGTCGTTCTACTGCCCGAAATGCCAGCCACGCCCGCGGCGGTGACTTCGGTCGATGCGTCGAGATCGCGAGATCGACGCCAGCGTGGTCCGCTCTCGGGCTTTTTCGCGCTGCCGTCGATCTCGGCATCAGGGGCGCCCGGTAGAAATAAGCCATGACGGAACTTTGGGTCGAACGCACGGGAACCCGCCGCTACATGGGCCACAGCTCGCGCGGAGCGCGGGTACTTATCGGTTCCGAGGACGTGGAAGGCGTGTTCACCCCCGGCGAGCTACTCAAGATCGCGCTCGCCGCATGCAGTGGAATGTCCAGCGACCATCCGCTGGCCCGGCGGCTCGGCGACGACTACAAGGCGGTGATCAGGGTGTCCGGCGCCGCGGACCGGGAGCAGCAACGCTATCCGCTGCTCGAGGAGACCCTCGAGCTGGACCTGTCCGGGCTGTCTCAGGAGGACAAGGACCGGCTGCTGGTCGTGGTCAACCGGGCCATCGATCAGGTCTGTACCGTCGGGCGCACGCTGAAGTCCGGCACTACGGTCAACTTCGGGGTCGCCAGTGACAAACCCAACGTCGGATCCTGACGTCCGGCTCACCGCATGGGTGCACGGCAAGGTCCAGGGGGTGGGCTTTCGCTGGTGGACCCGCAGCCGGGCGCTGGAACAGGGGCTGACCGGATATGCAGCGAACCAGGCTGACGGCCGCGTGCTGGTGGTCGCCCACGGACCGCGCGGGGCGTGCGAGAAACTGCTGCAGGCTCTCGAAGGGGGCGCTTCGTGGCCGCCCAGACCAGGTCGCGTCGACAAGGTCATCGCCGACTGGTCGGAGGCAAGCGAACGCTTCGACGGGTTCGTCGAGCGCTAGTCGCACCAGTCATATCCACCGTCATGGCGGGCCTAATTAAGAGGCATCGCTTCTTCTTTCTGTGACGGCTGTGGCCTTTGTGGCTTGTGCGGGCGATCGGTAACTTTCGGGCGTGCCGACACCCCGCGAGGAGGCCGGACTCGACGAATTGAGCGGTAGTCTGGCTGGCCGTGTACCTCAAGAGTCTGACGCTGAAGGGCTTCAAGTCCTTCGCCTCGCCGACGACTCTGCGCTTCGAGCCGGGCATCACCGCCGTCGTTGGCCCCAACGGGTCGGGCAAATCGAACGTCGTCGACGCCCTGGCCTGGGTGATGGGGGAGCAGGGAGCAAAGACGCTGCGCGGCGGAAAGATGGAAGACGTCATCTTCGCGGGCACCTCGTCGCGGGCGCCACTGGGCCGCGCCGAGGTTACCGTCACCATCGACAACTCCGACAACGCGCTGCCGATCGAGTACTCCGAGGTGTCGATCACGCGGCGGATGTTCCGCGACGGCGCCAGCGAATACGAAATCAACGGCAGCAGTTGCCGTTTGATGGACGTCCAGGAGCTGCTGAGCGACTCCGGCATCGGCCGGGAGATGCACGTCATCGTCGGCCAGGGCAAGCTTGAGGAGATTCTGCAGTCGCGACCCGAGGATCGCCGCGCGTTCATCGAGGAAGCCGCCGGCGTACTCAAGCACCGCAAGCGCAAAGAAAAGGCGCTGCGAAAGCTCGAGGCCATGTCGGCGAACCTCGCCCGGCTCACCGACCTGACCACCGAGCTGCGCCGCCAGCTCAAACCGTTGGGCCGCCAGGCCGAGGTGGCGCGGCGCGCCCAGACCATCCAGGCCGACCTGCGCGACGCCAGGCTGCGGCTGGCCGCCGACGACCTGGTCAGCCGGCAGACCGAGCGCGATGCGATCTTCGAGGCCGAGACGGCCATACGTCGTGAGCACGACGAGGCCGCCACCCGGCTGGCGGTGGCGTCCGAGGAGCTGACCGCCCACGAGACCGCGCTGGCCGAGCTCTCGGTGCGGGCCGAGTCGGTCCAGCACACCTGGTTCGAGCTGTCCGCGCTGGCCGAACGCGTCGGCGCGACGGTGCGCATCGCCAGCGAACGCGCTGCGCACCTCGACGTCGAGCCGGCGGCCACCGGCGAAACCGATCCCAGAAAACCTGAGGAGCTGGACGCCGAGGCCCAGGAGGTGGAAGTCGCCGAGCGTCGGCTGCTCGCCGAACTGGCCGAAGCGCGCACCCGGCTGGATGCCGCCCGCGCCCAGCTGGTCGAGCGCGAGCGGGAGGCCGCGGAGGCCGACCGAGCTCATCTGGCGGCGGTCCGGGCGGAGGCGGACCGACGCGAGGGGCTGGCGCGCCTGGCCGGTCAGGTCGAGACGATGCGGGCGCGCGTTGAGTCGATCGATGACAGCATCGCGCGGCTGTCCGAACGGATCGAAGTGGCCGCCGCCCGCGCGCAGCAGGCGCGGGCGGAATTCGAGACCGTGCAGGCTCGCGTGGAGGAGCTGGACCAGGGCGAGAGGGGCCTCGACGAGCACCACGAGCGGACCGTGGCCGCGCTGCGGCTGGCCGACGCACGCGTGGCCGAGTTGCAGTCGGCCGAGCGGGATGCTGAACGCCGGGTCGCTTCCCTGCGTGCCCGCATCGACGCTCTCTCTGTGGGCCTGGAGCGCAAGGACGGTGCGGCGTGGCTCATCCAACACCACGCTGGCGCGGGGCTTTTGGGGCCGCTCGCCAAGTTGGTCAAGGTTCGCTCCGGCTATGAGACGGCGGTGGCGGCGGTGCTCGGGTCGGCCGCCGACGCGCTGGCCGCCGAAAGTTTCGGCGCGGCCCAGTCCGCCGTCGCCGCGCTCAAGGCGGCCGACGGGGGCCGCGCGGCCCTGGTTCTGGGCGACTGGCCCGCTTCAGAAGACCCTGCGGACCCCGGTCAGGCGCCGCGCGACGTACTGCCGGCCGGGGCGGTGTGGGCGCTCGATCTGGTCGATGCGCCCGCACGCCTGCGCGGCGCGATGAGCGCCATGCTGTCGGGCGTCGCGGTGGTCAACGACCTGCGTGCCGCGCTGGACCTGGTGGGGGCGTGCTCGCGGCTGCGTGCGGTCACGCTCGACGGCGATCTGGTGGGCGCCGGCTGGGTGAGCGGCGGTTCGGACCGCAAGCTGTCCACGCTGGAGATCACCTCGGAGATCGACAAGGCCGGCGGCGAGCTGGCCACCGCCGAGGCGCGGGTGGCCCAGCTGAGCGCGGCCCTCTCCGGCGCACTGACCGAGCAGGCAGCCCGTCAGGACTGCGCCGAGCAGGCGCTGGCCGCACTCAACGAATCCGATACCGCGATCTCGGCGATGTATGAGCAGCTGGGCCGGCTGGGGCAGGAGGCCCGCGCGGCCGAGGAGGAGTGGACCAGATTGCTCCGCCAGCGCGAGGAGCTGGAAGCAGGGCACGCGCAGACGGTCGAGGAGGTCACCGAACTCGAAGCCCGGCTGCGCAACGCCCAGGAGACCCCGCACGTCCACGCCCAGGAATCGGACCCCGTACTGGGGCGCCGGCGGATCGCCGCGGCCGCCGAAACCGCTCGCGGCGTCGAGGTTGAGGCCCGGCTGGCGGTGCGGACCGCCGAGGAGCGCGCCAACGCGGTGCGCGGGCGGGCCGATTCGCTGCGCCGCGCCGCCGCCGC
>Ga0080006_1120753_pt1 | contig 19922 bp, 21 predicted proteins | sample RS3BMetagenome_FD_69209 | JGI IMG/M metagenome (GOLD analysis project Ga0080006, IMG submission 69209) | Ferric oxide microbial mat and aquatic microbial communities from Rainbow Spring, Yellowstone National Park, USA - RS3B (SPADES... ...
AATAGTTCTCCAAATGGCTCTCCCGGAAACGGGGGAAATGGTCTAGTAATAATTACACCTATATCAAGCCTTGCTTGATATAGGTGTAATGCCTTTGCTTTTTGCTTGTAGCATTAATCGAGTTTTCAGCCTTTTTAATCATTGTAGTTAGAGGTTAGAACTATGTTAGCTTTTATTGACTCGCTGAGTTCTAAAGGGTATTATCTTGTTGCAGATTTTAAATTTAGCTGGTTTACGGCAAATTCTTTTAATGCTCCATAATCCAGCTTGCCAGACGGGGAGCGATTTAGAGAGTCTCTTGTAACAATGTATTTAGGCGCTTTATATCCAGCTAACTTTGACTTAACAAAGTCAATAATCTCTTGGCTGTCAATTGTACATCCTTTTGCAGGTTCAATGACTGCTGCTACAACTTCTCCAAAGCGTTCATCAGGCACCCCAACTGCTGCTGCATCCTGGACGCACTCATTCAATTTTAGAACTTCTTCAACTTCTTCTGGGTAAACCTTTTCGCCACCAGTGTTAATGCAAACAGAGCCGCGCCCTAAGACATGTATTGTTCCGTCTTCAAATACTGTGGCATAATCACCCGGGATTGAGTAGCGTAACCCATCTATAACAGGGAAGGTATTTTTAGTCTTTTCTTCGTCCTTGTAGTACCCAATTGGGGTTCTGCCCCTTACTGCAACCCTTCCTACTTGCCCTGTTCCCGGCTTAATTGGTTTGAAGTTCTCATCAATGACAATTGCATTTTCTCCAAGGTTAAACTTGGCAGTTTCCTCTGCTTTTGCTGCAGAAGAAACGCTGGTTCCCATGCCAAGTGCTTCAGAAGACCCTAATGAGTCAACTAATATCATGTTGGGATGGTGCTTGAGAAGTCCTTTTTTAACGGGCTCACTCCACATTACCCCTGAAGAAATTATCGCAAATAATGATGAGAGGTTCCATCGCCCAGGATTTTCATCTAAAGTTCTTAAAATTGGCTTGGCAAACGCGTCACCCACGATGGCAATTGAATTAACTTTTGCTTGCTCAACCGTGTCTAAGAGTTCAATTGGGTCAAAGGTTCGCTTTGTTAATGTCACAATTGATCCTCCTGTTGACCAAGCAGCAAAAGAAGTCATTGCTCCCGTGCCATGCATAAGTGGACACGCTGCTAGGTGTACTGGACCTGGTGCTACCAGCCCTCTGCGAATGTCATCTAAGGTCCCATTTTCAGGCCAGCGCACAAAGTTTGACGCGTTTAAAACGCAAAAAAGATCATCTTGGCGCCACATGACGCCCTTAGGCATTCCAGTAGTGCCGCCAGTATATAGTATGTAGAGGTCATCACCTGAGCGATCCCACTTAGGACTAAAATTTTCTACATTTTTACTAGCAATATCTTCGTACTTAACCGCCCAATCAGGACAATCGCCGCTACCATCATCTACCCATATCCAGCTCCTTATATTAGGTACCCGGTCTTTTAATTTTTCTATTCGTTCTGTAAATACTGCGTGGAAAATTACAGCTATTACGTCAGCGTTATCCCAAAGATATAGGATCTCATCTTCTCCATACCTGTAATTTGTATTTACTGGAACCAGTCCAGCCTTAAAAATTGCAAAAAGCGACTCTAAATATTCATTGCAGTTATATAAATAATGAGCTATCTTTTCTTGGCGTTCCCTAGCTTGACCTGTTAAAAAGTCAGCAATTGCGTTAGCTCTTTGATTTACCTCTCCCCAGGTCTGAATCTTGTTACCTTGGCGCAAGGATTGAGCATCAGGCAGTTTCTCGGCAACTACTTCCCAAATATCAGCAAAATTCCAATTTGTCATCGCTCTCCTTAAAGGTTATTTACTTGCTCGTTCTGCTTATACTTTAACGCTTCAAGTTTATAAAAGTTTTAGCTTTTATAAACACACGGTGTCAAAAGCTAAACTTTTGGTGCTGTATTACCCAACTATCAAGATAACTCATTTAACGGCTGATAGCCAGCTTTGTTGGAATATTATTGACTAATTAGTCAATTTTAGATTTTGCGTATTAAGTTTGTGGTATGGAGTTAGAACTACCAGGTGATGACCATCCCGTCAGAGTAGCTTTTCGAAACTGGTTAAGTGAACATCCCAATCCCACACCAAGGCAGCTGGCTGAATCAGGCTATGTTGCACCGCACTGGCCTAGGCCTTGGGGGTTAGATGCTTCACCGCTAGAGCAATTAATCATTGACGACGAACTAAAAAGAGCAAAAATAAACAGGCCTGAGAATACCATAGGTATAGGATGGGCTGGTCCCACGCTAATTTATGCTGGAAGTGAAGAACAAAAAAAGCGTTATTTGCTCCCTATATTAAGTGGCGAAGAAATTTGGTGTCAGCTTTTTTCAGAGCCAAATTCTGGGAGTGATTTAGCTTCTTTGTCAACACGAGCGGTTCAGGACGGCGATGAATTTGTAATAACTGGTCAGAAAATATGGACTACGTATGCTCATGTAGCTTCCTTTGGAATTTTGTTGGCTAGAACTGATCCAGAGGCTCCCAAGCATAAGGGTATTTCCTACTTCATTTGTCCGATGGATGCCCCTGGAATTGAGATACGTCCAATTATTGATATGACTGGGGGGCACTCCTTTAATCAAGTGTTTTTAGATTCAGTGAGAATAAAAAAAGAAAACTTAGTTGGAGAACTAAACAAGGGTTGGGAGCTTGCCAAGGTAACGCTTGCAAATGAAAGGGTTTCGCTCTCGTCAGGAGGGTCTTTGTGGGGTCGTGGCCCGACAGCAAGGGATTTACTTTGGGCTGTTAAAGCCTTGGGCGGAGTTAAAGATCCCGTTTTAAAAGATAGAGTGATAAAAGCATACATTCAAGGAGAAGTAATTAGTTGGCTAGCCTTAAGACAATTAAGCAACCAACTTAAAGGTAGACAGCCCGGCCCAGAGGCCTCTGTTAAAAAGGCCTTGGGTGATAAATACGGTCAAATGCTTATGAATTTAGCTAAGGATCTAGCCGGTCCTGCTGGAATGCTTGCTGACTCCAGTAAAGTTAAGCAAGGACATAATCTGGTTTCTTTTGGTGATTGGAATTATATGTTTAACTTCTCGCCTGCTTTAACTATTGGAGGAGGTACAACCGAAGTTCAAAAAAATATTATTGCTGAAAGAACTCTAGGATTGCCTAAAGATATTGATCCGGATGCTTCACTTCCTTGGAATCAGTCTTCTGTAACATCTAAAAGATCCTGAGCTTTTTTAATTGAGCTTAAAATAATTTCAGCAAAAGCCTTAGGATGGCTTTGATGCCCAAAGTGGGCAGCCCCTTTTATTTCATAAATATCAGAATGTTTAATTAAAGCATGAAGTTCGGTGCTTGCGCGCTTGTTCCTTTCAAAAGAAAGCTCGCCTTGAACTAAGCCACAATAAGCATTTATTGACCTTGGATTAAAGGGTTCGGCTTTTAATTGCCTTACTGGCTTGAGATCAGCAACAAAGGCAGGTCCTTCTTTTTTGCGTTCAGCTTTAATTCGTGATGAAAGTGTTTCCCAACGTTGTTTTCCTAAAATCCGTATTAAAAAAGCCTCAGCAGCTTTTTCCGGATCATTGAATTGGTCTAAGGCTGATCCTGCACTTTGTTGAGCAAACCACCAGGGCTTGTATGACAGGGGTGGTTCATATGCCACTACACCAATTATGTTTTTAAGCTTAGTAGCACTGTAAAGTGCAAGCAGTGCTCCATAAGAGTGACCAACTAATACTGTCTCATATTTTGGTATAAAGGCTTTGAGATCTACAAAGTGTTGTTCAAGACCATAACTTAACCCCGCGTTAATCGAGCGACCATAGCCTCGCCGATCATAAATAACTGTCTCGTAATCTTTTAAATAATTAAGTGTTTTTCTAAAGGTTTGTGACCTGTCTAGGACCCCGTGAATAAAAACCAACCTTGGTCTTTTTCCTGCAGTGTAACGGAAGAACAAATCTGTTTTTATTTCGGGAAGCACGTTCAATTAGCTATTTAAGCACTTAATGTATCTTGTTTAAAAAATTATGAAGGGATTGTCTAAGCTATGTTAGTTTAAATTTATGGTTCTAGGTCCCTTTGACCCATTAGAATTGCTACCTCACAGGGAGCCATTTGTTTTTTTAACTAAAATTACTGAGGTTAAAGCGCTCAGTTATGCAAAAGGATACTGGGATATCCCTGAGGATTTTTATGTCTTTAAAGGGCATTTTCCTAATTATCCGGTTTTGCCCGGTGTGTTAATTGTAGAATCAATTGCTCAGCTAGGTGCAGCTGCTTTAAGAGTTGATGAAAAATTTAAGGATAAATTGGTTTTCTTTGGAGGAATTGACAAAGCAAGATTTCGTAAACAGGTTACGCCAGGCTCGAGGCTTAATCTATCAGTTGAAGTTACGCACCTTTCAAATTTAGCTGGTAAGGCAAAGGGCGAGGCATACTTAAATGACTCCTTAGCTTGTGAGGCTCATATTGTTTTTGTTGTAGCAAAATGACTCGGCTTGTTACCTGGAATGTAAATTCTTTAAGGGCAAGAATTGAAAAAGTTCTTAGCTGGATTAATCAGATGCAACCAGATATACTGTGCTTACAGGAAACAAAATTAACTGATAAGGCATTCTTAGAGTATCAAAAACACTTTGACGGGTTGGGTTTTTTTTGTGTTCATCACGGCAATTCACATTGGAACGGGGTTGCAGTAATATCAAAAGAACCTTTAGTTAAGGTGACAGATAGTTTTCCAAATAACCCTCTTTTAAATGAAGCAAGAATTTTACATGTGATAACAAGTGGTTTAAACATAGTTAACGTTTATGTGCCCAATGGACGAGAAGTGGGATCTGAACATTTTACAAATAAATTACTGTGGCTAGATGGCTTGATTAAATATTTACAAAGCCAGGATTTAAGCACTCCGTTCGTGGTTTGTGGAGATTTCAACATAGCACCTAGCTCATTAGATGTATGGGATGAAAAGCAATTGCAAGGATCTACGCATATTACAGTTGATGAACGCAAAAAAGTTCAGGAACTCATCAATCTCGGATTTAAAGATGTCTTTAGGGAGCTACACCCTGAAGACAAGCTTTTTAGCTGGTGGGACTATCGGGGTGGTTCTTTTCACCAAAACAAGGGCCTGCGGATCGATTTAGTGTTTGCAAATAAAGCTGTAGTAAAAAAAATAAAAGATGTATTTATTGACAGACAAGCAAGGAAAAATCCAACTCCTTCAGATCATGCACCTGTTATTTTAGATCTAAAGGATTAAAGTCACTATGTTTAACTAGAATTTATGCTGTGACTAGTCAAGACAATTTCTCTGCATTTGGTCCCAACGAGTGGTTGGTTGACGAAATGTATGAAAAATACTTAAAGGATCCATCTTCTGTTTCTGCATCCTGGCAAGAGTTTTTTTCAGACTATGTGCATAAAGAAACAGCACCGGGTAGGTTGATTAAGCAAAAAATTGAACAAAGTAAGGCTGAAATTAAGCCAGAAAGTCAAAAAGACGCAACCTTAACTGATGTCATTGCGTTAAGAGGTGCAGCAAACAAAATTGCTCAAAATATGCAACTAAGTTTATCGGTGCCTACAGCAACTTCTGTCAGGGCGATTCCAGCTAAGGTACTTGAGGTTAACAGAAGCACAATAAATAATTATTTAGCTAAAAAGGATTCTTTAAAGATTTCATTTACTCATTTAATTGCCTATGGGGTGGTTAAAGCAGTTGATAAAATACCTGTTTTTAAAAAAGTATTTGTTCAAGAAGATAATTCATTAGGCTACAAATATTATGATGAAATAGGGCTTGGCCTAGCTATTGATCTAAAAAAATCTGACTCTACAAGAACACTTGTTGTGCCAAGCATTAAAAAAGCTAATACTTTAAACTTTGCTGAATTTATTGCGCACTATGAGGATCTCATAAGAAGGGCTCACTTGAATCAACTAACTTTAGATGACTTTAATAATGTAACGATTTCAATTACAAATCCTGGCATGATTGGTACACAACATTCAGTACCAAGGTTAATGCCAGGTCAATCAGCAATTATTGGGGTTGGTGCAATTACTTACCCCGCGTCATTAGCAGGTATCAATAAAAAATTTTTAAAAACCTTAGGAGTTGGACCTGAAATTACTATTACCTCAACTTATGATCACAGAATTATTCAAGGTGCTGAATCTGGCGAAATGCTACGTTATTTAGAGCTACTTCTTGTAGGAAGTGAAGGTTTTTATGAGGAGATATTTGATGCCTTAAAAGTGCCTTTTAAGCCAATGCATCTTTTAATAGATGATTTTGAAGATGCTGAGGACTCATTTGCTGACAAAGCTGCAAAAGTACGAACTTTAGTAAACGCATATCGTGTACGAGGCCATTTACTAGCAGATTTGGATCCGCTTGGGCTTAAAAAGCCAGAGGGCCATCCAGATCTGGATCCTGAGGTAAATGGATTAACGATATGGGATTTAGATAGAACATTTAAGGGGAATGGCTTAGATGACAATAAAACGGTTGGGGAAATCTTAGACATTTTAAGATCAAGTTATTGTAATTCAATTGGGATTGAATATATGCATATGCAAGATGGTTATGCAAAGGCTTGGATTGCGCAAAAGTTCGAAAAGGATAACTTTGTAGTTGATAAAGATCTTTCAATTTATTTAATTGATCGGCTTAATAAAGCAGAGGCATTTGAAAAATTTTTACACACACGATATGTAGGACAAAAACGCTTTGGACTAGAGGGTTCTGAGTCAACAATTGTAACTCTAGATGCAATTATTGAAACTATGGCAAAACACGGTGCAAGTGAAATTGTTTTAGGTATGGCTCATCGTGGCAGGCTTAATGTTTTAAGCAATATTGTAGGTAAGACATACCAAGAAATTTTTAAAGAATTTGAAGGTGAGATAGACCCAAATACAGTTCAAGGTTCTGGAGACGTTAAGTATCACAAAGGCGCATCAGGTAAGTATAAGCTACGTTCTGGACAAGAAATTAATATAACTCTTGCATCAAATCCTTCGCATCTTGAAGCTGTTGATCCAGTAGTTGAAGGAATGACGAGGGCTAAACAAGATTTAATTAATTCAGGTAATCAAACTGAGAAAATTGTTCCTGTTTTAATACATGGAGATGCTGCTTTTGCTGGGCAAGGAGTTGTAGCTGAGACACTTAATTTATCTCAGCTACCAGGCTATTTCACTGGAGGAACAATTCACGTCATTATAAATAATCAGGTTGGATTTACAACGCCTGCTGATTTATCAAGATCGTCTTATTATCCAACGGATGTGGCAAAAATGGTTCAAGCGCCAATTTTTCACGTTAATGGGGATGATCCGGAAAGCTGTTTTAGAGTTGGTCAAATTGCGGCTGAATTCAGAAACCTTTTTAAGCGTGATGTTGTGATTGATATTGTATGCTACAGGCTCCACGGACACAATGAAACAGATGATCCAAGCTTTACTCAACCAATTATGTATAAAGCTATTAATGCAAAACGTTCAGTGAGAAAGATTTACACTGAACGAGTTTTAAAGCGTGGGGATATATCAATGCAAGAAGCTGAGGCAAAACTAGAAGAATATAACAAAGAGCTTCAGGCTGCATTAGAGCAAGTGAGAGAAAGTATGCCAAAAGCATATGCTGTTTCAGTACGTCAGCCAGTAAAACCATTAGAGCAAATTCACACAGCATATGACAAAAATGTCTTAGAGCAACTTATTGAAATTCTGCACAAGGTTCCTGATGGCTTTGTGTTAAATCCGAGGCTAGAGCGCGTGTTAGAAAGTAGGTTTAATTTGTTTAAAGAAAACTTAATGATTGATTGGTCATTAGGAGAGCTTCTCTCATACGGTACGCTTTTAGTTGATGGTGTAGATGTGAGGTTATCTGGACAAGATACAAGAAGGGGCACTTTCAGCCATAGGCATGCCTTGTGGGTGGATTATGAAACTGGTGCTGAGTATTATCCACTTAATGAGGTAACAAAGCAATTTCAAAATAGCGGCACTTTTAGAGTATATGATTCTTCGCTTTCTGAGTATGGAGCTTTAGGTTTTGAGTACGGATACAGCTTAGGTAATCCGGATGCTTTTGTTGCTTGGGAGGCCCAATTTGGTGATTTTTCAAATGGCGCTCAAGTAATAATTGATAATTTCATAGTCTCTGCTTATGACAAATGGAATCAGGTAAGCTCCATTGTCTTACTTTTGCCTCATGGCTATGAAGGTCAAGGACCAGAACATTCTTCAGCAAGAATTGAACGCTTTTTGTTCTTAGCTGCATCGGGCAACATTATAGTTGCCCAACCAACAACATCTTCTCAATTTTTTCACTTGTTACGTTATCAGTCACTAGCTTCAAGTAAAACGCCATTAATTGTAGCGACTCCAAAATCTTTACTTAGGGCTAAAGAGTCGCGATCAGAATTTAGGGAATTTTTTGATGGGCATTTTAAACCAATAATTACAGATGATCAGGCAAACATTGATAAGGCTTCGAAGCTAATTTTAACCTCTGGTAAGGCATTTGTAGAGCTAGAAAAAAAGAGGCTTCAGGTTAGTAAAACAACGCCAAGTCAATACGCTATAGTGCGCTTAGAACGCTTATATCCGTTTCCAAGGAACGAACTTAAGGAACTTTTTGCAAATATGCCTAATTTACAAACAGTTACTTACTTCCAAGAAGAGCCAGAGAACATGGGGGCCTTACCCTTTGTTGAGCCTCGTTTGAAAGAAATCATCCCTCAAGACATTGAATTTAACAAAGTTGCCCGTGTGGGTTCAGGTTCGCCAGCTACCGGTAGCTATCAAATACACAACATAGAACAACAGTGGTTGTTAGACCAAGTGTTTAATAGTTAAAAAATTTGCTTAAGAGCATTAAAAGAAGGTCTAATAAGTTAAATGGCTAGCTCAATGCAGGTACCACCTAATGGTGATTTGGTTTTAGGCCTTCGCTGTATCTTAAAAGAGCCTGGGCACACTATTTGGGTAGCTAAATTAGACGAAAGGTTTACAAATCCAGCAGGAGTTATTCAGGGAGGATACTTATCAGCAATTTGTGATTCTGCAATGGGTGCCTCAGCTGTTACTTTTGTAAAGGAGCGCAAGGTCTTTTGTTCAAATGCTGAGCTTAAAATTAGTTTTTTACGTCCAGTATACCCTGGTGAAGAGTTAACTTGCGAAGCAACTGTGATCAAAGGGGGCAAAACAGTGGTTTTTGTTGAAGCCGAGTTGAAAAATTCAGAAAACCTTTTGGTTGCCAAAACATCTTCGACTTATGTATTATCAGATAGAAAAGCTTAATGACTAGTCCACTTAAAGAACGCAGCCAATCAGCAAAAGAAGCACTTGAACTGATAAAGGGATATGTGTCTCAGGAAACGATTGATCCCTTAAAAAAATCATTGCGAAACTTAACGAGTGCTCTTGGTGTAATTGTAGCAGGCTTAATAATGGGTATAGGTAATATTATGACGACTTTAGGCTTATTAAGATTGCTTCAAACATTAAAGTTTTTTCGTGGGACTTTAAGTTTTACTGCTTATTTAATTGATATAGGGGCAATTGTAATTTTGGCAACTTTGCAATTGTTTGTTCTTAACTTAATCAAGAAGCGGAGGGCAAATGGCTTCTCAAAAGACTAGATCAGAGAAAATTGAACTTCAAGATATTGAAAACAAATTAAGAGAATTGTTAGGCCGTAGGTCTTCTAGTGATATTGATAAAGAATTTCAAGGATCTCAGCAATTTTTTTACATAGCTATGGGGGTTTTACTCGTTGTATTTTTAGCATATTTGCTCGGGATTAGAAAAGGTAAAAAGAGATCTACGATTGTTGAGATAAGGCGTGGTTAAATTTCAAAAGAGCAGACTTGCAAAATCTATTGGGTATGATTTATTTCGCTCTTCAATCAAACAGCAAAGTTACGTTAAGTTGCTTTTAGCCATTTTACTTTATCTGCTGGCAAGTTATTTTAAAAAATCAAAAGTTGAATCTAAAACAATAAAACTTAAAAAAGGACAAAGTGTCAGCATAATCCATAAAGCTAATTGAGATGGATTCATGTTTTAAAGAAGGCGATTTTGTCCTTTTAGTTAACCAAAAAGGTAAGAGCTTTATTTTAAGTTTGGCTAGAGGGAGTGCTTTTCATTGTCAAGACGGAGTTATTAAGCATGACGATGTTTTAAAGTGTCAGCCAGGTCAAAGTATACTAACTTCAACCGGAGCTTTACTGAGGGCTTTTGTTCCGACTTTATCAGAACGAATTATGAAATTTAAAAGAGGGGCTCAAATTATCTATCCCAAAGACATTGCAATGATTTTAATAGAGGCAGATATTTACCCAGGGATAACTGTTTTAGAAGCCGGCGTTGGATCAGGAGCTCTTAGTTTTATATTAGCCAGTTATGGTGCAAAGGTAACAGGTTATGAAATACGTGAGGATTTTTACAAGATAGCAACACTTAATCTAGAAAGATTTTCTAACGCTAATAAGTTAAACCTTCAGATAATTAACGATGATGTTAGAAATGTTAAAAATGGCAACTTTCAGAGAATAGTTTTAGATTTACCTAGCCCATGGGATGTGATACCTGAAATAGCTTCTTTTTTAGTGCCAGGTGGTATCATTATTTGTTTCTTGCCAAATTTAAATCAAGTTAAAAACACAGCTCTTTGCTTAAAAGAACATGGGTTTACGCGTATTTCAGTTTTAGAGTGTTTAACTCGCAACTGGCTGGTAGATGAAGTGCGCTTACGGCCAGAACTTATCATGCGAGGTCATAGCGGCTTTATTACAAAAGCGTTTAAGCTAGGCTAATTTGAAATTATTTTTTAAATAAATTAATCGGCTTCAATAAAAATACATTCACCGGGGCATTCCTCAGCTGCCTCAGTTACTGCATCCTCTAGCCCTTCAGGAACCACTACCATTCCTTGAACTCCGCCTGGATCATTCATCACTTTGTCCCCATCTTTTACATAGGCAAGCCCATCATCTTGAAGTGTAAAGACATCAGGACAGATTTCTTCACAGAGCCCATCGCCAGTGCATAAATCTTGATCAATCCAAACTTTCATTGCTAACTCCGTTAATCACCTTATTATAGTCTAACAGTTCAGACCAAATTTCAGGTTCTTGTTTAATTTATAGCTTTCTTGAGAAATTCCGTGAATTTAACTGTAGGTAAACTACAATTAAGTTGAAAAGTAGTGATGGTAATCTAAATAGCAATGTAGAATATTGCCATTGAGGAAGATGGTAATTTAGCGATGATAATATGTTCTGGGTATTTCAAGGAAAAAGATGAGCTCTAGCGATAAAAACGAGGAAATCCAGGCTTATAAAAAAGAAATTGAGGCCTTAAGAGCCTATATTCGAGCACTGGAGGATGACTTAGCGGTTTTGAGGCGTCGGGTCTCTGAAGCGCCTTCAAGGGTTCACGTTTTAGAGGAAAAGTTACTAGAGACAAAAGGCCAGCTGGCTCACGCAGTTAGTCAAAATGAAAAGCTCACCTTCACATTGCAACAGGCAAAAGAGCACATAGCTGCCTTGCGTGAAGAGGTTGAAAAGCTAACTCAACCCCCATCTGCTTATGGGACATTTCTAGGCCTAAATGACGATGGTACAGTTGATGTATTTACAACAGGTCGCAAGATGAGGGTGTCAGTTCATCCAGCAATAGAGCCAAAGAATATTCAAAAAGGCCAAGAGGTTGCTTTAAATGAATCTTATAACGTAATAGGGGTTCGAGATCCAGAAATTGCCGGTGAGGTTGTATCAGTAAAGGACGTTTTAAGTGACGGCAAGAGAGCATTGGTAGTTGGAAGGGGTGACGAGGAAAAAGTAGTAGAGTTTGCCGACTATTTAGTGGGTACAAAAATTAGAGTGGGTGATGCCCTGATCTTAGATCCGCGTTCAAATCTTTTGTTATCTAAAATTGCCCGACCTCAAGTTGAAGAGGTGGTTTTAGAGGAAGTTCCTGATGTTACATATGATGATGTTGGTGGGCTTAACGAACAAATTGAAGCAATTAGAGATGCTGTAGAGCTACCTTATTTGTATCGCAACTTATTTAATCAATATGATCTGCCGGCACCAAAAGGTATCTTACTTTACGGCCCTCCTGGTTGTGGGAAGACCTTAATTGCGAAGGCAGTGGCGAATTCTTTAGCTAAAAAGGTTGCCGAAGTTACAGGCGATCAGAATGCAAGAAGTTATTTTTTAAACATTAAAGGCCCTGAGCTGCTAAATAAGTATGTTGGTGAGACAGAGCGCCAAATTAGGTTAGTGTTTCAAAGGGCACGGGAAAAAGCTGAAGAAGGATTTCCAGTTATTGTGTTTTTTGATGAAATGGATTCGCTGTTTCGTACACGAGGTACTGGCATAAGCTCAGACATTGAGTCTACTATAGTCCCACAGTTACTAGCTGAAATTGATGGTGTAGAGACATTAAGAGATGTAATAGTTATTGGGGCTTCTAACAGAGAGGATTTAATAGATCCAGCAATACTGCGTCCTGGACGCCTTGATGTAAAAATTAAAATAGAGCGACCCGACAAAATTGCAGCAGCCCAAATTTTTGCAACCTATCTTAAAGAACACTTGCCTATTGACCCGACAGATGTTGCCACATATGGAAAAGGGGATAAGAAAAAAGCTATTTCAGTTATGATAGAAAAGACTGTTGAGGAAATGTACAGCGAGCGCGATGAGAATAGATTTTTAGAAGTAACCTATCAAAATGGTGAAAAAGAAGTGCTTTACTTTAAAGATTTTGCATCCGGTGCGATGATTGAAAACATTGTAAGAAGAGCTAAAAAACTGGCTATTAAAAGGGCAATTCAGAGTCCCTCTGACAATGGCATAAGGCTTCAGGATTTGCTTAATTCAATTCACCAGGAATACAAAGAAAATGAAGATTTGCCAAATACTACAAATCCAGATGACTGGGCTCGCATATCAGGTAAAAAAGGCGAGCGAATAGTTTATGTAAGAACCCTAATAACAAAGGATGACTCAGCTACAGGGGGTCGTGCTATTGAGAGGGTATCTACTGGTCAGTACTTGTGATAAACTAAAGGTTTGTTAAAAATTAAGGCTAGATCCTATGGCTCTTCAAAAAGTTTGTGGTATTGAGACCGAATACGGTATTTTAGTAACGTCAAAAGACGATGCCTCTATTAATGCTTCTTCGATGTTGATTAATGCCTACATTGAACGAGAAAAACAAGCTCTAACTTCTAAATGGGATTTTAAAGATGAAACTCCACAAAAGGACGCTCGTGGTTTTATAGGTCCGCATGCTCCTGAAGTTGAAACTCATTTAGTTAACTGTGTTTTAAAAAATGGGGCACGTTATTACGTAGATCACGCTCATCCAGAATACTCAACTCCAGAGTGTGGGAATCCTTTAGAACTTGTTATTTGGGACAAAGCTGGAGAGCGGATTTTAGAGTACTCGGTTAAAGCACTTGAACAATATGCACCTGATTTAAAAGTTAAAGTATTTAAAAATAATTCCGATGGCAAAGGAAATTCATATGGATGCCATGAAAATTACTTAACAGATAGGGCATTACCTTTTAATAAAATAGTTGAACATTTAGTTACACATTTAGTTAGTAGGCAAATTTACTGTGGTAGCGGAAAAGTTGGTTATGAGACTCCTTTAATAACTAACCAGGATGTAGTTTTTCAAATAAGTCAACGAGCTGATTTTTTTGAGGAGCTAGTTGGTCTTGAAACTACGATTAAGCGACCAATTGTAAATACTCGTGATGAACCTCACGCAAATCCAGAACTTTATAGGAGATTGCATGTCATTGTAGGGGATGCTAACATCTCGGAAATATCTACTTTTTTAAAGGTGGGAACAACTGCTGTTATTTTAGCGATGATTGAAAACAATATGGAGCCATCAAAAAATCTTCAGCTAGCAAATCCAGTTAAAGCAATTAAACAAATATCTTATGATCCAACGTTGCAATCTAGCGTTGAACTTCAAGATGGTAAAACAGTAAGAGCCATTGATTTGCAGTGGGAACTATACCAAAGGGCAAAGGCTTATTTGTCTGACCATGGCTTTGAAGCAATAGGTGATGATTCTGTTGGTTATAAATTGCTAGAACTATGGGAAGATACTTTAAGTAAGCTAGAAAATGATCTCTTTCAGTTAGACAAATCAGTAGATTGGATAGCTAAATATAGCTTAATTTTAGCTTACAAAGAGAAATACGGCCTTAACTTTTCAGATGCAAAGTTAAAAGCAATTGACCTAAATTACCACGATGTAACTAAAGAGCGGTCTCTGGCGGTAAAATTAAATTTAATGAAGCTGGTGTCAGAACAAGAAATCCTTAAGGCGATATCTGAGCCGCCTGAATCAACAAGGGCGTATTTTCGTGGAAAATGTCTTGAAAAGTATAACGCTGAGATTGTCACAGCTAACTGGGATTCAATAGTATTTGACATAGGTCATGAGCCATTAAGGAGGGTGCCTATGATGGATCCACTAAAAGGAACGCGCAAACATGTCGAAACTTTAATTAGCCAGTGTGACAATGCTGAGCAGCTAGTTGCAAAATTGGAATCATAAAGGAAGTGATATGACTGAAAGAGAACTCAAGAAAAAAGTAAGTCAAAGAGATACAAAGCAAGCTGAGGTGGAGGAAGTTAAGCCTAGTGCCTCAGAAAAAGGCGAAAAACTTAAAGCCGAGTTAGACGAATTGCTCGAAGAAATAGATGAAGTACTTGAGGATAATGCAGAGGAATTTGTAAGGAACTACGTCCAAAAAGGCGGTCAGTGAGCCTGCCTATTTTTCATCCTGTCGAAGACCCGGGACCTAATTTTTCATTGTTGCTTGAAAAGTTAGGTTTAATTGTGCCTAATTCTGTTAATGAGGTTTCTGAAAAGTATTTAAAAGTTCCTCATGGTACTACGGTGCTTGCTGTTAAGTTCAAGGACGGTGTATTAATGGCAGGCGATCGCAGGGCAACAGAGGCAAATCGAATTGCTTACAGGATGATGGAGAAAGTCTTTCCGGCTGATTCTCATTCTGCAATAGCCATAGCTGGAGCGGCAGGTCCGGCAATAGAGCTAGTCAAACTCTTTCAAACTCAGCTTGCTCATTTTGAAAAGGTTGAAGGTGTTGCTTTGACCTTAGAAGGCAAAGCTAATCAATTGGGTCAGCTCGTTAAAGCTCACTTTGATATGGCATTAATGGGGATGGTTGTAGTGCCACTTTTTGCAGGTTTTGATCTTAATAAAAATTGTGCTCGAATTTTTTCATATGACGTAACTGGTGGATATTATGAAGAATCGGATTACCAGGCAACAGGATCTGGTGGACGTGATGCAAAAGGAGTTCTAAAGCAGGGATACAAGGTAAACATGTCAGATGAGCAGGTCATTGAGTTAGCAGTTAGAGCACTTTTTGATGCAGCCGATGAAGATTCAGCAACTGGAGGGCCTGATCCTTTAAGGGGGATTTATCCAATTGTGAGTTTAATTACTAAAGATGGTTATAAAGAAGTGGAGGAACTGGTAGTTAAAAATGCATTTGACTCTTTAATTAATCAAAGAGGTATTTCATGACGCTTCCATTTTACGTAGCGCCAGAACAAGTAATGAAAGATAGGGCGGAATATGCCCAAAAAGGCATTGCACGAGGACGTTCTTTAATTGCAACTGTTTATAGGGATGGGATATTAATGGTAGGGGAAAATCCTTCCAGAAGCCTTCATAAAATAAGTGAAATTTACGATAGATTGGCCTTTGCAGGTGTTGGTAAATATAACGAATTTGATCAGCTAAGAGTTGCTGGCATTCGTCATGCTGATGTTCGAGGGTTTACTTATTCAAGAGATGATGTTGATGGTCGTTCGTTAGCCAATTTGTATGCTCAATATTTAGGCCAGGTCTTTACTCATGAAATGAAACCTTTAGAGGTTGAAATCTTAGTTGTTGAGCTTAGGCCAGACGGAAGTCCGGAGCTATATCACATTTCTTATGACGGCACTGTGGTTGATGAGGATTCTTTTGTTGTTTTAGGTGGTGAATCAGCTTCTATTTCAGAACGCTTTAAGGCAAAGTTTGAACCAGCATGGGATTTATCTAAGGCATTTGTTGCTTGTCTTGATTCATTAATTGAGCCAAATCGCACTGTTAAGGCGACTGAAATTGAAGCAGCAGTCTTAGATAAGAACAAAAAACCACGTTGTTTTAGACGATTGGACAATTCAGAGCTAGAAGAGCTAGTTACTAACTGGCAGAATGATCGCCAAAGCAAAAAAGAGGATTCACAAAAAGACGAATTTGGTTCAACGGGGGCTTCAAATTAGGTTCTTGTTAGTTTGTAACGCGAAAGCGCTTTAAAAATACTACGCAAGAAAGCACAAACCAAAATAGTAACACTAACAAACCTTGCAGTTGAGAAAAATTAAGCGCCGCTTTAAGTGCGCTGCTGTGTTGTGTTGTTAACAAAATTGCGTCAATAAATGGTTTAACTGGGAGATAGTTAAGTGCCTTGTTTAAAAGTTGGTTTTGGATAGCTGGATTAAATACACCTGATAAAAAGGCTAATGGTAAAAGCACTAAATTAACCAGCCCAGTTGCTTGCTGGGGATTTGAGAAAAAAGTTGAAAGACCAAGTCCCAATGATGAAAAGCAAAAAATCCCGACAATAAACCAGATTGAAAGTTGGAAGTAGTTGATAGTTGTTGGGTTAAATCCGTATGGCAGTCCTACTAAAATGCATATGATCAACATTAAAATTGCATTTATTACTGAAGTTCCTATAAGACCTGATAGGTATACCCAAGGCGCTATAGGACTACGGCTTATTTTTTTTAATACTCCTATGTGTTTGCGGCTAGTAAGTATCATAGCCAGCGTTGTAAATGTTGTCCCAATTATGCCGAAGGCACTAATTGAAGGAACTAAGTAATCTGATGCTTTTACCCTTGCAGTTCCGATAGTAAGGTAACTGTGAGAAAACAAAGTTAGCTCAATTAACAGAAGAACTAAAAGCAGCGCAAATGTAAAAACTGCCGCCGGCAAATTTCTCCAAAATGCTTTAAACTCATCGAATATTTGAAGGGTTACTTTTTTAAACACTTCTAAATATTATCAAATGATTTAAATAATTAATTATCTATATAATTAATTATTTGGAATTTTTTTATGCTATTACTTGTTATCTAAGTGTTAGATTTTGTTCTTTGATAAGTATTGTTTAATCACTGTTGCAGCTGATAAATTTAAATCTTTTGTGGCAGTTAGCAAGATGATTTCATCATAAGTGTTATTTAAAATTGGCTTAAAAAGATCCAAGGGTTTTTCTTTAAGCTCCTTTAAATAAGTAGATTTAAACGTTGCAAATTTTTCAGGATCGTGAGAGTATTCCAAGCGTGTTTTAGTTAAAGGAGCTAGCTCTTTAAGCCAGATTACATTTTTAATGGCTTGCTTTGAAACCCCCCTCGGCCAGAGGCGGTCAACTAAAAAAGCAGGGGACTTAGATGAAAGCTTTAAGTAATCATAAATACGCATTACCTTTATCGATTTTTTTTGTTTTGTCATTTAATTTAAAGTTTAAAGGATTTTTAGCTAGCGTGTTCTGGCAGGAAATTTCTAATGTTAAGGAATAATCTGAAACTAGCTAAAATGTAACTCTACTTACTACGCTGCTTATGGTTACAAAAGCAGATTCATAGAGCAACTCGCTGGAGGCAATGGGAAGCAGCTGCGGTGCTAGCTCGGTGTTCAGTAGAAACTAGCCTTGTCGGACTTTACTGCCTCAAGGTGCCTGAGGCACTTGAGCGCATCAATAAATCTAACGCTAAGTCTGTTTTAAGGCTCCTGGAATATTTACCCGCTGAATACATTTTAGCAGTTGGTTTAAAAAAACACGTAACGGATGTAATCGGTGATCCGAAGCCTCTGCCAAACATAAAAGAAATGATGGAAACTTTATCCAAAGATTCAGAATGGATAATCCCAAAAGCTTTGTATTTTGATTTCTATGTTCAATTATCTACGCTTTTTGTTCATGCCAATGGAATTACTTTCTTAAGACATGTGAATAATAACAATATAGTACTGCCATGTCCCCTATTCCCTTGGACAAAGCGAGGTGCCTTACATGTTGGTAATGGGTGTACGGGTTTATTAGCAGCTGCCATTGCTAAAGAACGAGGAAATGGCACACAAGAATTTGAACAATATGCGTTGAATCATTTCCAACAAGTACTCACACCAATATTAGTGTTGGTTCTAAAAGATCTATTTAGTAAAAAAGGGACAAACAAGATCAAATGGTTTCAAGTACCAAATGCTATAAGAGTTTTAATCAAAACACTTAAGTATGTCCGTGCCAACCTAACTTTGAGTAAAAACAGCGAAGTTCGTACCGAATATATAAAGGAGGCAATAACCGACTTCTTTGGAGCGTTCGAATTCGATATTCCTGAGCATGTTAAGGAGTCTTTTATCGATGAACTGGCTCGGCATATAGAACTTAGTATTCCTAGGGTTACAGGTTCCGTCTCATAGGTAAAGCTAACTCGCAAAATGCGCATCACCAATTGAATAATGTAGGTTTCGAACCTTGGACTCGTCATCAATCAGATGCGCCCACCAATTTACAGGCAACGGTTAGTTACGCGGTTGATAATGTAAGTTTGTTCTAACTTCGTTTAATCACCTATGCGGTACCCATGGCTCATGCTATAGACTTGTTGGAGGAGGCAGAGTATGGCAAAGCTTGATATGAATGGACCATATAAATTAACTAACGACGAAGTTGACCGACAGGTAACAAAGAAGTCTGCTGGGAACTATGCGTTAGGAAGAAGCAATGATGAGGGGACTTTTATTGTCAATTATGTCGGTCGGGCGGATAACGATGTTAATGCACGAATCAAAGATCATGTCGGTGAAAAGTATACTAAATTTAAGTTCTCATATGCCGATTCCGCTAAAGCGGCATTTCAAAAGGAGTGTCATAATTATCATGGCTTCGGAGAGAGTAAAAGACTTGATAATAAAGTTCATCCCGACAGCAAGAAACACTGTCAGTAGTAATTACTTATTTAGCCGTGAGTAAAAGACTTGATAATAAAGTTCATCCCGACAGTCTGTTTGCAACGATGCTCACTCCAAAATCTTCGGAGCTGATAGCTAATTCTTATCGCCATGACGGCGACAAGGACAAGGCTCGACAGTTCTTTGAAACGGGCTTTGAGCGCGCTTTCAGCAACCTATGTCAGATTGCCAATCCGTCCTATCCGATGACGTTCTTCTACGCTTTCAAGCAAGCCGAGCAAGAAACGGAAGGTGTGGCGTCGACGGGCTGGGAAACAATGTTGTCTGGGCTTCTCCGAGCAAACCTGGCTGTCACTGCCACCTGGCCGGTAAGAACCGAATACGGTAATCGCATGATCAGCCTAGGCAAGAACGCACTTGCCTCCTCAATCGTGCTTGCTTGCCGTCCTCGCAGCGAAACTGCTGGCATCACGGATCGAAGGGGTTTCCTTGCCGCGCTCCACGCCGAGCTACCCAAAGCGCTGCGTGAGCTCCAGCAGGGTAACATCGCCCCAGTTGACCTCGCCCAGGCGGCGATCGGTCCCGGGATGGCGGTGTTCTCCCGTTATGCGAAAGTGGTGGAGCCCTCCGGTGAACCGATGCCGGTACGAACCGCGCTTGCGCTTATCAACCAGGTGCTCGACGAGGTTCTTGCTGAGCAGGAGGGCGAGTTCAACGCCGATACACGTTTTGCGATCAAGTGGTTCGAGCAGTACGGCTTCGACGAGGCTAGCTATGACCCCGCGGAGTACGACTAGATGCTTGATTTCCTAACCATTCCTACTGATATACTATCTATATGGACAGGGCCTACCCACCACG
>Ga0080006_1222345_pt1 | contig 19918 bp, 15 predicted proteins | sample RS3BMetagenome_FD_69209 | JGI IMG/M metagenome (GOLD analysis project Ga0080006, IMG submission 69209) | Ferric oxide microbial mat and aquatic microbial communities from Rainbow Spring, Yellowstone National Park, USA - RS3B (SPADES... ...
AACCGTTGTTTGAGCGCGTCGCGTACGCCTTTGATTCCGATACCGTTGCGAGTTCCAGCGCCGATGCGTCGAAAGAGCCACGCTGATCGAGAAACACCCGAGAATCCCAAAACGAATCATGAAACCGGAATCCATGAATCCCGCACACGCAACGTCGAATCTATACACCTATGAAAATGGTTCGGAAAATACATCGAAGTCGAGGAAGAATGGAAGCGGTTCAGTGTTCCATGTTGATTCAACATGCTGTAGAGACGAGCAATGTTAGCGCGGATGCCTGCATTGCGACGATGGCAGTTTCGGGTACCAGGTGCGCAGGAGCTAAACATAAGCGTGCTAGTCGGCGTGCGCTCCATGACCAGCGTGCAGGACACGAGCGCACGTTCACGCTCTAGTGGGTATCGCATGACATATGCCTAAAGTCTGAAGGCGCAGCGGGCACCGGGGCCGACGACCTCGTGCGGCACGCCCCATGTATCCCGATGGATGCATACGAGAAGCCTTCGGTGCGCTCTGCAATTGGATGCAATAGCGTCCATGGAAACCGCAACTGCACCGAATGGCTACATCTTCGACACCTTGTAAGGGTTTTTCGTCCAACGTCCCTGGAGACCGGATCGCATGCCGAGCGACACTTTGCATGGATAGAATACGATGCACGATCCATTGCTGCAAACTCGAGCAACCTCTTTTCTCGCACAGAGGCGCGTTCGGTCCCATGAATATCCGTTTTTCATTTCTTGAGAAGCATCGGATAGGTTCCCGTGCATGCTTTCAACATGAAATCCTGTATTGTTTCTCTGATAATTTCTTCTCCGTCGAGTCTCATGTACTGAAATCCCAGTGTTGGGGAGTTCGTGCGCTTGCACTGCGAAGCATGCAGTGACGCCATCGGTGCGTGGGCGTCACTCCGAATTCTTCTGAAAGACCCAAAAGTCTTATGGAGCGAATCATTGGATCTCAGTGGAATCCCCGGATACCCAATTGCTATCGTTCATGAAAGATACGCGATTCTCCGCGATACCCAGTTGTGACGCCGTTCCGCCACCTCCAGTCAACAGGTTTCAAATCTGCCTACAACAGAAGCCTTACCGCTGGCCGTTACAGTCCAGTTCGAACGTCCCAGACCAAACCGGCGCTTCCAAGGAGTACCATCCTCAAACAGTTCCTTATCGATCCGTAGCGTCCACATCAGCCTGGTGCGCGTACGTTTACGAGCCCTCACAGCCCGACTCGCGAGCACCAGCGCACGTTTGCAGCGAGCGCAGCACCGACCACCTCAATAAACCCGAGTGGAGCAACTGCCACCGAGGCAGACTGCGTCGCACTGTTATCAAATATGCTTCAATGAAAAAGTATTCGTGGCCTTAACGTTGACAAGTCGCGAAATTGACAGCCTCTGCGACTCCCGAGCACGTACCCGATATGCGCATCGCAGCCGAGCGCCACGCTGTGCCGATGGCAGCACACGCACCGCGCATCATCGCCGGCAGCGCGGGCACCAGATCGATCCCGCCGAAGGGGCCGGTGGACGGTGCCACGCGGTGCATGGGAGATCATGCAAGCTCGCATTCCACCTGATTGCAGCGGCGCGTGACACACCATCAGTACGATGGCCATCGCGCGCGACACATGTGTGTCACGTCCCCGTGATGACTGTATCGAGTGGCATCCCCGTGGGGTTGATGTCGCCGGGCCCTGCAGCCAGTACGTGGCGCACGTTGGATCGGGGTTTGTGGCGACGCGTGCATACGGCACGTCACGTTGCGCTGCATCGTTTCCAATGCGCCCTCGCCGTCGAGAGTCTGAGCGAATGCACCCGCGATGACATGCCTTTGGATTGCGATCTGCCCACTGGCCCGCATCCGATTTGTCGTTCAACTTGCTTCGTGTCCCGTTACTGAAGTATTTACGGGAAACCGGAACGCGTGGGGCTGCATAGCTCTCTACGATCTTTCAAGAAGTTATTTAGATTTCTCTGTCCAACCGTCCTGCAAGAAACGACGAGCCGTCGGTCTTGTTTTGCTTGGGGTGGGTTCTACGAACTCTGGCGCTACCCTCGGTGCCTTGGTCCAGCCTCGAGGCCCGCAAAACCGTTGTCCTTCCCGTAAAAACATATCGTGCGACGCTTTTGTCGCGACTCTGGGAGAACGGCGCGGGTCCGGGCTTTGCCAGACTGAGACTAACGCCTCGACAGACGCGACGAGCTTGAGAAGCCACGACAAAGTCCACGCTGCTCCTTCAAGAAACTCGGAGGGAAATACGCTTGCTTACTTCATGGACAACAGAAATCTGTATTCGAGTGCTCTGGGGACGCGAATTTCGATTGAGAGCAAGGGTTCAGGCACCAACAGAGAACAGCCAGTGATGATCATGACTGGAAACCCCCTTCGAGTACATGTCATAGATGATGATAGAATACCAACAGCTTCGATGCCGGGCGGTTTTTCCGCGCACGACGCGCCCCCGGGCCGAGGACTCGCGTCGCACTCGACGGAACCACAGGCCTCGAGAAGCGTGTTTGCTGAAGGCAAATCCATCGTCACACCCAGCGAACGATATCGGAACGGGCATCAGGGGTCACATGTAGCGACTGGTATCCATACGGGTGACACGTTCCGCAGTGCGACGGCTCCACTCAGCAGGGATGGTGCCGGGCTGCCTGCCACCCGACCATCGTTCCCCATGCAACAGTCGTGGAAGGCCGGACCGCTCCGGCCCGCCGTTGCCGTTCACGATGGAGGAGACGTTTTCGAGTGGACTCAGCCAGATGCCCGACAATCAATCAGATCTAATCAGATATCGCCGGTTTCCACCAGTGCGGAGTTGTCACCACCTATGACGAGAGTACCGACGCCGATTCCGCCCCCAGATCATATCGAATGGAAACCGCCTTCGATGGCGACGGGCTCGCCGGTGACAACGTCGTCGTCACCTTCAGAACGTGCGCTCGATCGCTCACGGGGGCAACAGCGGGTTGTGCCGCACTCAGGCTGGGTCTCATTGGAGAGCGCGCTTCGAGCATCAATAGTTCCTGAACATCTACGCCTTCCGCGACTGCTCACCGAACAGCCGGTGCGAGCGGATGCAACCCGTACCCGATTCCTTGTATGCCTGCGTGTACCGTCAGAACTCGACGCCTTTAAGATCGCATCTATTTGGCGGAAACGGCAGGGAACACGGTTCTGCCTCAACTGTGGAGTCAATGACGCGCCGAGCTGGCATCGGATGGAAGACGACGAGCTTGGTCTCATCGAAATCGGGGAAGGCTGGCTCAACTCTCCGACGCTTTTGGCTCAAATCGCGGGTAGCCCAGGCAGAAGATTGCAAAGGGCGCAGTGCAATGCCTGCTGGAAATACAGCTCGCGTCACGGCGGTGAACAGAGACCACCGCGCCTGTGGAAAGGCTCAGAATTGGATCGCCTCCTCGGCCTCAGGGTCATGGAAGCCCAGTTGCGACTGTTTCAGCGTTAAACCGTGACGATGCGAATGCACACCTGTTTGAATAGGCGTGGGGTTCCTTCTCGCGATCGAGCGTGTCGGGGCCGCGGACCGAACGCAACATCATTATGTATGCTTCTAGGATCCGGGCTAAGACTGCCAGCGCAGCAGGTGCCACTCAAGCGTCACATTTACGCTTGCTTCGTGCACTCGGAACTCGACACGAAAGCATCGCTTTCAAGGCATTGCGCTCAGGTGTGTGTGTCTGTGCATCCATATAGGTGCGCGCACGGCTTCCCGCCAGTGCGATGATCACCGAGATCGCTGCGCGCCATCGCCGGCAGGAGGCGCCCCAGCAACACAGAGCATGGCCATGCGTTGCAGCAGCGGCAGGAGGCGCGCGCGCAGCATGATGCGCTGAATGGCTGCCCGACGGCCAGTGGCGAGGCTTGTCACGATCGCGACGATGGTGTGACAACCTCGCCAAGTCCAGGGCTGCGATAACCGCGCGCTCGCTTCACCTGTTGAACGTTGGTTGTACACGCGGTATTGTTCACGTTCAGTTAAAATGGCTTTCGTGGGTACTTGTGTCGTCGCAAGTCGCTTCTTTGGGGCAGCGTCCAAGTCAAGTCCTGCACGACGGGCGCGTTGTTTACGGAGTTGTCCTACGGTAAGGCGACCGGCGCTACAAACCGCTCGCCACGATGGTGTGGCGCTCGTCCAGATGAGTGCAACCTCGGAGCCGTTGACACTCAGCGAGGCGTCCGTGGAAGTCGTTCTCGATGAGTTACGGCCGTATTTAATGGCAGATGGAGGGAATGTGTCTATAGTGGAGATTGACGGAGCGACGGTGCGTCTCAAGCTGGAAGGTGCCTGCGGGTCGTGCCCGTCGTCCACGATGACGATGAAGATGGGCATCGAAAAACGGCTTCGAGAGCGAATACCCGAGATAGAGTCGGTTGTTGCTGTGGAGGACGCGGGTGAGCAGCCGTCTTCCGAGGGTGTGGAACAAGTCCTTGACCAAGTGCGCCCGTTCTTGAAAATCGCGGGTGGCTCTATCGAACTGGTGTCCATGACGAACATAGACGGACCTGCACCAGTGGTGAACCTGCGCCTCACGGGCACTGGAGCGGCGATTCAGTCCGTGAAAGTGGAGATTTCGAGTCGAATTCGCAGGCGGTTTCCGCGCATAGCACAGATCGTTTTCACCTGAACAGAGGTTCGTGCGCATCGACACCCCCGATGTTTCTGATTCGTCACCTGAAGAGAGACACAGAGACGTCTTCGAAACCTGGCGTCGTCGTCGTCGTCGTCAACAACAGCGCCCAGGAATTCGCTGCTTTAGTTGTACGTATAAACAAGCGGGTCGTTGCAGCGGGGCGCGCTACGCACCATGCCATCGAGCGAGACACGCTTCCGCGGAACACGCGCTACACATGCGACTCAGAGTAAAAATGGAACAATGAACTGGTTGCGCTGTTGCTGCCGATCGAACTGTTTTACATATACAGCCTCAACATTTGAACTGCAGGCAAAAACGCTTACGCGCACATATGTAGCTTTAGGATTTTCGGTCGTGTATTTTGGTGTGGATCCTTGGACGCCTTGCAACTGGAATTTGTTACGTCACCGGAATGGCGATGATTCGCGACATTTTCGAACAAGGGTTTGTAAAATAAACGATGTCATTATTCCTACCATACATGCTAGACTCCATTCTTCTAACATCCCTATTTGTGGCAGGATGGAGCATGTATGCTTCAGGTTTCCGATCTGTCTGCCTCAAGTTCAATTGTGGGCGCAACCATTCGCGCCGCTAGACTCACGAGGAACGCAAAACTCGACGACGTCGTCGTCGCTTGAGGGCGTCCTCACGTGCTCATGCCGCAAGTCCATTTAAGTTGGCATATCGACGAAACGCCTCCAGCGGAGAGTGCGTCATCGCATTGCTCGGAAGGAGCATGAACCGATCGAGATTTCTCAACTTGTTGTCCAGCCTGGATTCTAATTCGGGTGCTTAATTCCCCATGGACCATATCACGTACCACAATACCTCCACCGAATGGAACAGCGTACTTGCCGGGGGCATCGCCAGTGAGAAGCATGTGATCGTAGTATACGACAGCGGGTGCGAAAACGGAAGAGGGTATCGACGGGAGCCTTCCATACCCGTCAATAGCGTGTAGGGACGGACACAGAAAGCCTTCACGCACCACAGGGTGACTCTCGGAGGCGAATGAGGTGCTGCGGACCTATGCAAACCCCTGAACGCCGTCAAGTGTCGCCGCTCCGAAAAGCGCACCGCAGCTGCATCCAAAGAAGATGGACATGAGAAGCGAAGCGTAGATCTCAATTTCCATCGGTCCATGAAATGCATCGACAACGGCCCGAAGCTTCCACATTGGAGCTTGCACGCAGGGATCAATAGCCTTCGACCGCTGACAAGCGGACTGGCGAGACCAGCGTACGTAAAGCCGGCGATAGCAAGTAGGACAAGGAAGCGATCGCGGAAATCGCTCGCAAAGGCTGCAGTTGATGACACGGCGACGCTTCGCAAGCTTTTGTTTGTTCGCCCGTGTTGGCTGTGTGTGAGTTCATTCCACGCTAGTCTCGCATGTGTGTATCACGCTGCACGAGCGCGCCTCATTCGGTCAACAGGTATGCGATACCGTTGCTGAACGCTCGCTACATCCAAACCGTTCGCGGGTCCACGGGGCAATGATTTTCTTGACTCCATACCAAGCAAGTATTCGAGGCAGCCAGTACCGGGATGCTGTGCAAGTCTCCATGCCTGCCGTCGCGCCGCCTCAGCCGCTGATTTCTGTTCGTACGGTACCCTGGGATGCACTGGTGCACGCTGTCAACCAAGGTCTGCGCAGCGTGTGCACCCATGCCACTTGTCAATCACCGGTTTGCAGCGCGTTGCGAATCCTTTCCAGCTGCACGCTGCAAAAAGCAGAACGATTCATTTACTCACAGCATACCCTTCGAGAAGAAATCTACTGAAACGGATACATACCGCTGCTGGCGGCTTCCAGATAATACTATGGATCCAGCGGAGAAAAAAGGCACTCGCTGCCCGAAACGCGATTTCACCGACTCTGCCTCGCTACAGATGCCGAGTTACCGGGGGCATCGGCGCTCATGCGCTGCCGCCTGTCTATTGCGGATTCGCCTGAACCCCATCCACGTTGTGGAGCCGCTCCCAACTGATACCGAGCTCACCCAGGAGAAACGATGTCTGCGGATTCGGCGCCGTTTCATTTCCGTATCCCGGTGCTGGTGTCTCGGACGCTCGCTTCTGTCGAGTGCTTTCAAATACGCGCTGCAAAGCTGCCAGACTGATCGAGCCGCTCGGTTCCCGCTCGCCTCGATAATGGCGCTGTACGCAACGAAGCCACCGCAGATCATATTCCATCTCTGACACCGGATCAGCGGATTCGGCGCCCGGTAACTCAACGAACGTGAGGAACGGACACCCGGGAAGCGTCTGATCCAAAGCAGTAAAGGAGGTACCCTGTGGTGTTGATGCCGCAAACCGGCAGTGATGGTGCGCCGCAAACCAGTACCGGGGAGCGGCGCTGCTCTCCATGAGTTCCGCGAGGGCCGGCGACCCGTCTATACCGCGCTGGTGTGCCCGTTGCATCCACTGCTTGCGCGTCCACAGCGTGGAGCAGTCACCGTACGCCATGACACCACGCGGCCAATCATGAGATAGGAAGACATGGCACCGGTCCCGAGAAGCGATGTCGGTCTCCGGAGAAAACGAACCACCATCGAACGCGTTCCAGTGGAGTGCATGCAAAAGCAGACGCCATTCGGTCTTGCGCGTGTGATACACAGTGTGAATCTGTGAACCATGGAGAAGGACGCCTTCATCACGCGGTCGAAAATAATCTTTCGGGTAGTAAATGCCGCTGATACCGCCAATTCGATAGTCATGACGGGCATTGCGCAGGATCCCCGCTCGACCGAGGTAGAAGATTCGCGGTGCAACCCAGCCTCCGAGCGGGATCTCCTGCAGATAACGCGAGGCCTCGTGATTCCCGCCAATGAATATGGTAAGGCAGGGCGCGGTCTTCTCGCCGGAGTAGTATTTGGGAAAGTCCCCAAGTTCCCGATACTGACGCGGACATGACATGCTTTTGAGGTCCTCCTCATCGCGGATGCTTTGAAAGTCTCCGCAGCATAAAAGGAGCTTACATTGGATGCCCCGTGTGTGCGTTTCTTCGATAAACTGCTCGTAGAGAAAGTCCAGTCGTCCGTGGACGCAACCGGCAACACCGAGCCACACCATCAACGCGCTGTACGCGGCGGATACGCGTGTTGTACGAGTCGAAGCGTCCGCAGGTAGACGTCTTATCGAGAGCGCTGCCTTGTACCAGCGGGCGCTTTTGATGAAGCACGCGACCTTGGGTAGAGCGGCGGAGCTGCTCTAGCTGCCCGGGCCTTTGTTCTCCAGAGACAGCGTAGTGTGCGCGCAGGCTTGCGTGTCACGCTATGGTCCTCGACTCGAGCACCGTTGTGCTGCTTTCGAATCGGGCTCTGGTGGACGCTACGCCGTTCACTGACCTAAACAGCCAGCTACCTCGTCGGAAACCTGCTCGAATACGAGCGCTAACACTGCCAACTTGGAGGAGCCTGGTCCCCAGCTGACTCGAGGAGTCGCGGGCGACGTCCAAGGCACGTCTCTGTCAACTGTTTAGTCCGTTAAACGACGAGCCCGAACTTTCGTGAAGAGCCCTCGCGTTTTTTCTTGTCAACGAGCTTGGACGACAGATCTGGGGTACCTGAGCGTCCAGACCATGAGCAGAGCTGTACCTGCAGCGCCTCTGGCTACCAGCGGTTGACAGTGCAGCGAAAGCGAGTACCCAATGCCGTGCCGTACCGCACCGCACCGCACCGCACCGTTCTTTACCGAGTAGTGGAGTGCAGTGCTCTCTGACGCTCAGAGGAGAAGACTTTAGCGAAACTCACTGCTGATGCCGACGCTATGGTGTTCTGGGAAAGATGGTCAGGTCGTTGAGTTCGGTATGAGACGCGCTAGGCACTCGCGAAACTTTACTGAGAGCGTTCTGTGTTGCGGAGAGACATGGTTCCAGCGAAAAGACCTCCGCGCTAGTCGAAATGGCTGGACTCGCGGGTGCATCAAGGGAACACGATTTCAGAAGACGGTCGACTAAGAGACTATTTACCTGCACAGGTTTCTTTCGTTTGTGTATGCTTTCAGAGAACTGCAGCTTGCCTGCATCGCCACGTTTTCCAGGACACAGCGTTTTCAATTCGAGCAGCGAGTTTGAGAGTACTTGCACCAGCGAACCTTTTTTCTGTTTCTATTTTTCTCGCAGGAATCGAAGAATGGGACGCCACTTTCTCAGAGTGAAGAAGGTTTCCGGAAAGAGTTTTATTCTGCCACTTGAAGCTTGCGAAAAAACGGCAATACTTCCATGATTCTGTCATTCTGAGGTCAGCGAGTGGATGGACCACCCTTTCCGTAGTCCCGTGTTCTGAGCATCATGCACCGGCATCAGAACTTTTTACATGTTAGCGACACGACTGTATCCTCGAAACCCCATTCCACATCAAATGTTCTCGTAGAAAGATTATGGAGCATGCCACAGGGTCTGAAGTTTCTACACTCATGCTACGAACCGCGGTTTGGAGACACGGAGGCACAATACGTCCGCCTCTGTTGAGGATTGTGATGCATTGACTACCCCGCTATCGATGACGTATAAAACGCGAATGCTTCCAACAGCAGCGACGGGTGCTCGTCTTGCTCAGTCAAACTTCCTTCAGATGCAATGGTAGACCTGGATATGGGTACTCAAAAAAAGGGAAAACCGCTGTTTGTAAAGGAAAGACACGCGAAAATGCCGAGAATATCATCCGTAGCAGCCATTCCATCGCATAGGCACCTCTGAATCGCCAACTAGATAGGATCCTTCAAGACATCATCCTTCGTTGAAGCATTCTTCGCGGCTTCTGCCTCGCACATACCTCTGTCCTGCTGTTGGACAACGTCGCCGTCCATCGCGAAAAAAAACCCGGTCAAGGCATACGCAGCTGTGATTGGCGTTGAGCTGCTGATAGCACCAGCCTATGCTCTTTGGTTCAATTGAGTCGAAGGCGTCTCGTCGGTTGTCGAACGCAAGGTCAACGCGCACGGTCCAATAGACGAGTCGTTCGCATCCGCGTAAACGAATGGTGCGGGACGCCACCAGGGACCGTATAGCGTCGTACGCGAGGAGTTCTCGCCTAGCTTCTATCGCCCTGAAGCACCTCGGTAAGGAAACGTTCGTGAGCGTTACGGACGGAAGGCTGCACGCTGTGAATATTCCTATGGAATTTTTGGATCGGCCCGACGTGCGACAGCACACTTGATGCAGGAAGTGAAGATGCGATGCAGTAGGGGGGTAGGACCAGGGATTGGCGCAGGTGCTTCCCAGAATAACTTGACACGTCACCACGCGACGTCGAAGATCGAAAAACCTAGAATGCATATGCGAAGTGCCATCAGACCAGGTTCAAGGATGCAAAGCGTATGCAGGTGAATCTGGAACGCTTCCCAATGCGCACACTCTAAGCATTGTACGCGGTGGACCCTCATTATCGTATCGCGACAGAGAGGGCGACTGTCTGCAGGGATCCCCAGCTTATCGATGGAGGCAAGCGACGGCCTGGTGATGTCTAAAGAGCTCGCGGTAGTATTGAGTTCTGGTTCGTATCGTCTGTGCTCATAGGGTTGCTCTCGACCTCGGACCGCCGCACATTGCATCCAAAGGACAGTGGAAACGTGATACCCACGTTTCGTGGATCTCGCGCAAATACGTTTTCCTGAACAAGGCTCCTCGACGCGATACAGACTTCCTCTCTCGATCCGAGCGTCGTATCCTCCTCAAATGACTATGCGATGTGGCCCATATTTCGGGAGATTAAGGCCCATTATACCGCCGTAGGCGATTACCTACTGCACTGTGGAGCTTCCTCGATGGGGTACGGCTTGTCTCTGGGTATAACAATGCTGTGCTCGACCGAATTCGTCAAATGCGGTAGCGAAGCGCGTTTATGGACGCTCGTATACTGAAAAGTATCGGAATGAATTGTACACGGACGATGAATACCAGAGAAATCTCAGTCTGAATACAGTTCGTAAAACCAAGGCCTGACTAAAACAACAAGACTCAATTTTCAGCGGTAAGTGCAGGGAAAGACGTGGTGATACGCGTGGATCCCTGGTTGAAGAGCATCATGGCCGTCGTGGTACCTCTATATCAAGAGTGCGGTTCCAAAGACCCGGCAGACAAACAGATCAAGCTCCTCGACTTGTTCTGAATTCAAACTGATCGAGATTCGGGCATCACAGACGCCGTGGTGCATACCAACAACTAGAGTAAAGACTTGGCATTCATCTGGGCGGGGTCAGACCCGTGTCGAGCATCGGACGATGCTTTGTGCGCTTCATTGCAAGAGTACGTGAGCGTGCATACGGTTCATGCAGACCATCCCTAGCACAAGTACACCAGACCGCCTTGAGGTCGCCAGCGGTTTCCGTTCTACGGAGGCATGAAGCGTGCTTTCGCGAACTTGTTCAATCAATTGGAAAACAAAATTACCGACGATTTGCTTCGTCTGGCGGCTTCTCGCCCTTGACATGCTGCACTCCTGATCCTTCGACGAGAGCGTAGAGCGAATGCAGGACTCGATGCCCTACGTGTCCCGTCGATGCATCACGACGACGTCAACGCATCACGAGCACGGCTGCACGCTGAAACTGATGGGCGAGAACAGCATGAGAAAGAGACGGATACACGAGCTGGTGCACGTTGAGCAAGCCGAACGTCAGCTGGCGAGGTTATCGAATGTAAGCAGCTTGCTATGGCGTGATTCTACCAGCGACCGTGCGCGCAAGCACTTTCTGCCCCTGGACTTGAACACATCCCTCAACGTCTAGAAAAGCGTCGCGCTGCTGGAGCGTCCGGCGTTCTAGTGTCCAGCGAGCTTTTCAGACACGGAATCGTTTCGTCGTTTCTATAGACATTGTGCTGAAATGCCGGCGACTAGAAATGGAATAAACGAGTGTTCAGAAGAGAGGACACTGGCTTTCCGTATTGAGTAAGGCATTGGTGGGCCATGGTCCAGCGATCGAGAAATGCTGAAGCGTGGTATACTTACTCCGGGAACATTTCTCCAAGGCAATTGATGAATGTTCATGATCTCCCGCGATTCGGTATTACTGAGTAGAGCATGCCTACGCGCTGGCGCTGTAGCTAGGTGCCTGTAACGAAGAGAGCGCCGTCGCTCCCGTTATCTTTGCCAGCGCTCCAGATCACCTGATACCCCTGATTTCCTGCATACCAATCTACAAAACGTCTCTTTTGGTGCAGAAACCTATTCGACTATATCGAGGTTTTGGTGTGGAAGCAAAACGTATCCGCGTCCAGAACTGACGCATGGACATCGATTGGGTTCCAAGCGTACGCGCAACACATGGACAGCGTTTCGTTGCTCAGGCACGATACGAATCCAAAACCGCGTACGCATACCGAGGATATCTTGGGGATGCGCGCTGAGGCAGCGGCTGCACTTAATGCACTCGGCACACATAACAGGAGGCTTCAACTAGTCGCGCGGTATCCGAGTGTCCTCCGCCCAAGGCCGTTGAGTTTTGGTTGGTGTCGGCTGCACAACGAGCGCTTGCGTCCGATCCAGTACTCCAGCTCGCGACTGATTCCATGGATATGGCTCCTCCTCGAATGCCGCCCGTTGAAGTGTTTCGCGCTTGGGCAAGCGCTCCGCCGCTACGCATTGGAATCGAATCGCTGAGATGGCAAGCGGCGGACTGCAACGCCCATCATCGTATTCCAGTTGTACGGTATCGATCGGATGTCCCCAGACCCGTCGAATAGTTGCGTAGAACACGACTTGGCAGTCGTCATCCATTTGCAGGACTCGCGTATGCAGCCAATGACCGGTTTCAGCGCGCTCCGCCAGCATCAGCTTTCCAAGCGGGTCTTGGAAACCGCCGTTTGGGGACGGCTCCACATTGGCCCAGAAGCCTTCGATTCCATCTGTGGTCCGTATCCAGAAGCGATTGCTTTCACGGTAAAAACCGCAAACGCAAAGGAATTGCGGGGCTTTTAGCGCCTCCGGAAACAGAAGCTGACTGCAAATGGCACTTTCGTTGCTGCTTGCGAACGTGTGGATCGTCACTGGTCCCCAAAACCGGATCCACGAACATTGCCAGTTCTTTTGACTCCACACCAAGCGAAAGCGTCTGGTACCATGGTGTGTGTCGTAAATGCGTTGTGCGGGCGGAGTGTTGCACATCGCGCCAGCTCCTGCTGAGTCATTTGCTCTTTGCTGCTGGGTTACTTCTCCGAACCGTCTCGGAGAGCAACCTGAAGGAGACTCGGGCACTGTCGACGCATGCTCCTCAGATGTCTGCAGCGCAACGGACTGCTGTGTGGGCTCAGCGCTGAGCGTGGTCGCGCTGCCGCTGTCGCTCTGGTCCGTCGCCTTGCTCGTGCCTGTCGCCGTCTCAGAAGCACTGTTCGTCGATAGGCTGGAGCATATCTGTGCCAGAGACCCCTCTACGTCGCGAACACGACAGTGAAGTTTTACCAGACTATTTTCTAGCGCTTGCACAAGCATCCACAGCTTCTGTTGCTGTTGCTCCAGCGCACGAAGGCCTTGGATGCGTACCACGTACTCATGAGGTACCTCAGACGCTGCACTATTCCCGCAAACGTCTGTAACTAGCTCGACTGGACACTCATGCGACGAGACCTTGTCGGCCGTAGGCGAGCCGTTTGCGATTTCAAAGAACGTAACCGCATCACGAGAGCGTTTGCGAGCGCTGACACCGCGTCCCGGTCTCTGACGACGCACGACTGGAGTACGGTTCGCGATTAGCGGCTGCGGCTGCGCACCCGTCAACATGCACCTGGTGCGGCGCGTTCTAGCAACCGCCTGTAAGTCTGGCCCTGAACGCTGCTCACCGTCGAAACAGCTTCATAAGCATCCGCGCGCCAGATACGCTTCCCGTCGATGATGCAGTCGGTGCATCGTCGGCTGTAGCATCGCCCGTGTGCATCTGGGCGCGGAGATGATAATGCCGCCAGGGCGCCTGCAGGATGCAGTGCGCACGGCTCCGGCAACGCGAAGGCTCTATATGCCGCCTCCGTGACGATTGCGCGCTGGAATCGCGGATCGCGCGCACCATCCGATCAACGCGCGCTGGGCGATATTTCTCATATATTGTCCGTTTAGTATAGAAAGGTATGAAATATGGTAGGCACGTTTGCTTCTGCGAGGTGTGTACTCCGCTCGCGGCAGGTGTCCATTTGCAATCCGGACATTGATGGACATCATTGGAATGGAGCGCTCCCCAGCTGTGCGGCGAGCGTGCCTGCATCCGGGAGCGGCTCCTGCGCCGACGCACACCAATTCTCGACGGGCCTTTTGCCTATTCATCAACTCTGAACATCTGTATCGCTGCGTTTTGCAACACCGCGTCCCTAAAAGCGCACACTGCTTCGTCGACGCATTGGGTACTGCTTCGTTTGCGGTCACGGTCATGTTTGTCTCTGGACTTCCTGGCTCAAATGGTGTTCGCTGTTTTTCTCCAAGAAGGGAGCACCTGAGGCAGTGCTGCACCGTACGACGCCTACAGTGCGCAGCACAGGACCTCGTCCAGCCGAATGAGGAGTTCGAGCTCGTGGTTTCCGATGAGCCGCTCGGACCACCTGATTCCGCGGACGAGGAGGCCACACCTGTTGCAGCCTCTGGTCGTGGCACCGGCTCGGAAGCCGTCGCTCCCGAGGAGGGCGGGCGCACCCGTGGCGAGCGTCGCCGCTCCCTTCGCTCGAGTGCAAGCTGGGCAAACATTTTTGTTGCACCGTTCGGACGCAAGGGTACCGGTAGTAGGCCGCACTTGGACTTGCGTCCTCCTAGTGTACAGACTCGCGGGGCCTCCGACGTCATCACCTGTCCGGACTGCAAGGGCACGGGCTTGAGCATCTGCTACATTTGCAACGGTTCACACTTTTACAAACCAAACGGTGAGGTGATTGAGTGCCCCGCTTGCCACGGCAAAGGGAGGCGAACCTGCATTCATTGTTACGGACAAGGCAAAGTTGCCGAACTCGGTGGTGACTGGTGGAAGTACGGCGTGTTAAACTGGTTCCAACGCCGTGGGAAGGGAATGTAGCACTCGCGGAGCAGTCGCTATAGAGACGCGGATGGCACGGATACATCGAGAGAGCGCAAGAGAGCAAGAGGGCGCCCTGCGTTATTTGCGATCTTGTAGTCTAGACTCATGTGAGCGTCAAATAGAACAGGTCCACTTTGTTAACTCGGGCGTGCACGTTACACTCATGCCAGCGTAAAATGGAACAGGTTTCCACACACGGGCGTGCACTTTCGGGCAAGAGTGTCCTCGCATTGTTATCAACAATACCAACCTTTTGCCGCTCTTTTTTGTTCTACGACGGATTCTGTTTCCTCGCGCATTCCTCAGGCTTTCATTACGCCGGTCTCTTCTTCCGTACCGGTACCCTTGTCAGCCGTTCGTAGGTATTGACGATAGCGTTTGCGTCCTATTTCTCAGCACCCGGCTGCGATCGACGCATTCGATGCGAAGACGAAGATTGCGATATACGCTTTGCTAGCCATCTCAATTTTCTTCGTTCACTGGCTCCGTGCGCCCTGGGCAGCGGTGCTCGTTGACGGTGCAGAGGTGTTGCCAGCTTTTACGACATCCGCTCCACCAAGCGCCATCCTGTGGCACGTGAACGCCCGCTTCAACGCTCGGTGCATATGGGTGACGGGTGCAGAAGGCTCCATTTCATGCATGGATCCGCTTCGGCGCCCGGTGCCGTATCCTACGCCCACGGGCATCTTCATGCGGTTCCCGCTCGACGACTACGCTGTGTGCTGCACGTGCAAGTGCAAGATGTTCCATTTGATAAATGACTTGTTGACCAAGATGTTGTCCGCGATGATACAAGCTCTGGAAAGAGCATCCGGACCGGCGAACAAGTGGACTCCCAGCCCACGAACCTGTTCTATGCAAACAGGAGAGATGCGAGCCACTGGAAGCGTATTGCTTGAAAGGGCGCATGCTGCTGCGGCATGCGGTTGTCTAACTCTAACAACCTGACCTGGAAGCGCGCACTACCTCCGAAACCCTCCAAACGAACCCGATTCTAAACCTTGATTATTCCCGGAGCAAGGGCTCTCAGAGGTCGGTCCCGAGTCCCCGTCGCATTCGTACGATGCGCACCAGCCAGGGTGCAAGGGTGTTTTCGGTTACGGTGCTGTCGTCCGAGGCAACAACTGCCTCTAGAGGTGGGCATTCCACACTGTCCGCATCACCTGGAACTGGAATCCAGCGGGCACTGCACGTCGGCATGACAGCTGGATCGACAGTTGCTTGCACACTTGCCTGCCCGTGGCTCTGAAATCGCAACATCACTTCGAGGCCGGGAACAAGCACCCGCGCCGGAACATCACTGTCAACGATCACGAAACAGGTGCCTGGAATGGGCCACTGCTGCCGGATTTCGACAAGTTCAGAAGCCTTGCGCAAGCGACGGCAAATGAGCTCGGCTTTTTCGGCGCGCACCACGGCTTGCAAACGGAAGCAAGGCTCTAGAATCTGCATCTTGGCATCAAGAAGCGCCCTATGCGCTGCCTGTCGAGCTAGGAGCACCAGGCGAGTTCGCATCCGATGCCAAGCGGACCAACATGGAGGTGGTGCTTCCCAGGCAGAGCTCCCGCAAATGCACTCGAGAGCACGCACGTGGTAACGAACCCCAACGACAGGACCTTGAAGAAGCGGACCCCGCCGACTCGCCAACCGAAGACCTTCCCAGAGGGCCTGGAGTGTCACCGGCAGCCCAGACGGCGCTGTTGTCCCATCCAGATCGGCTGCAAATTCCACTTCGAGCGCTTCTGGCTGCACAGCGGCCTCAGCAGGTAGACTCCGTCGCTCAAAACGAACGCTATTCGGCAGTGGATGCAGGGCATGCACAACTACCGGGTGAAGCCCCGCGTTCGGCTCTCCTGCCTGCTGAGCTGGAGCCCGGCGCGAAGCGTGCACCGGTTCCACGTAGAGCACGACTCGCGGCTGATGAAACGCCGCGTCCTCGTTGTCGCTCCATTCGCTGGGCTCGGGAGAGAAGAATTCGTCTTCCGAAACCAAGAATGACTTTGGCGACGACCACAACGCAGTCTGGTCGCTCCGCGTGCGTCCATCACGGCCTCGCAAGCCTACTTGCACTTTTGCTGCACCGTCTTGGATCGTTTCCCGTAACGCATCCACAAAGGGTACCGGATTTGTACGCAGGCAACGCCATACCAGACTCAAATGCCGTTGCACCAAATATCGACGAAGCTCATGAAGTATAACATCCAGATAGAGTTCCCCTGGGCCGTAAACAACACCAGCAGTTGAAGCTGTTCGAAAACCGTGTGCTGCATCACCATGAACGCTACCGTTACCATCAAATCCTGTGGCTGGATGTGTTCGAACAATAATTGCCAAAGCTTGGCGAAGCTGCTCAGCGCTCGCTGTGCTGGTGCTGTACTGCGCAACCAAATCTGCCGTCAAGCTCTCTGCAGTTCTGTGCACCTCCGGCAAACACGGTGCAAGCGCTATACCGTAGATAGGCATTGCGTGATAGCCCAGCGCTCTGTGCAAGCGATAAACGCACGCGTCCAGCGTCTTGGAGTACGGTCCATCGGAACAACGGAGGCCAAAGCAGTAGGTTCCGCGTGATGGCGGATAAACCCTGGGCAGAAGCACTAAACCGCCGGCGGAGACTTGCTCAACGTCGTACCAGACGCGTCCGAAAGCCACCTGCAATTGCGTGATCATTGTTGTTGTTGTTGTTGTTACCGACGACGGCTTGCATCGGTCAGCGCCCGGTTGAACTGCAAACAGCTGATCAGCGCGTAGCGGTCGTGCACCGCAAACACGGCCCACAGCAACGGTATCGGTGCCGTCCAGCGAACGCCAGTGTGTCGCTACCAGCACAGTGGTCTCCGTTTCAGCGCAGTGCTCCGGGAACCATTTCGAGTGGCGACGACGACAGGTCAGCGTTCCAAACAACGCTGTTGGCGAGCCCAGTACCATGTCGAAGACAACACGGAGAAGCGCCCATGGGCCTGAGTCTGCCGCCTGCTGGAGCATCTCCAGATCCGTAGGCGCCTCTCGCTGACTCGATGCTGCTTGAGGCTCGAAAGCACGCGGAGTTCCCAGAGCTTGCACATTGACCAGCAGCTGCTCCAGCGATCCGCTCCCAGACTCATGGGTCGCACATAGTGCAATCGTCTTGTAGAGAGGCTCCAGAACAAACTCAACAAATGATCGCTTTGCCGTGCCCAGCGTCCAGGCGACAGCGGCTTTGCGTAGAAACAAGCCGGTGGGCTTGTCGTAGACCCGGTCGCCCCAGAGCGAGGCAGCGAGTGTTCGTTTCCTCGCTCGGCGCTTCCGGAGCGCGCCCTGAACGCCACCGGTCCACGAACGTTCACGCTGCACCTCCAAAGCCGAACCATACCACTTCTCGACAATGTCCATGAGGCTGAACGCTATGTTCAGCTTTGCAGACGTGAATAGGACATTGGCATGTGGTGGCCTTGGGTCAAAGTACGGGACCTTCTGAGGCTGCAAACGTTCAATAAGGCTGTTGAGCGCATCGATGATGCCTTTCAACTTAAGGTACACGGCATCAGGCGGATACCGCAACTCAAGTATCAAGCGGTCGAGCTGCGTCAACACCAGGATCAGCGGAAGCGACATCTCCAGCGCCAAGGCGACGACTCGCTCTGTACCTAGCAGGACGCCTTCGGCACTGTCGACCACCAGAAGCACTGCATCTGCGAGCGTTGCACCCACCACAACCTGATCGAAGAAGTCTGCATGTCCGGGAGCATCCATCAGCGTCACCAGTTGAGATACACCGTGCTCGTCTGGTACCCAGAGCGGCATGAAAGCAAGCTGAAGCGACATTCCTCGGGAGAGTTCGTCCCGACGCGTATCCGTCCAGCGCGGTTGTTGCTGGTGTCGCCGCGGGCCTATCATGTAACGGGTTGCTGCAGCCGGATGCAGCTGGTGACTTACCAACAAGTCGATGAGGCTTGTTTTTCCATGGTGGTAGTGACCCGCAACCAGAATGTTCCAGATACGCTCGGGACCGGCGTGTTTCGCAAGATGCAAAAGGTACCTTCGCGACACCTTGAAGCGCAGTGGTCGCGCCTGGACATAGAACCCAGCGTCGCTCGGTGCCTGATGTCGCTTTGGTGCTCGCGTGCGTACGCGAGTGAGTGCAGGGATTGGTTCAGGGGTTTGTGTCTCTTGGATGCGGTGACGTTTGCGCAACCTTCGACGCGGAATCGCTAGCGGTAAGCCGGGTGTGGTTGCTGTAAGCGTCTCGATAGCTGGCACACATTCGTCGGAAGCTACGGCCTCCAGAGCGTCAGAACGTCCGTGTCGTGCGCCACCATGAACCAGGATACTGCCGACCTCATCAGTTTCGCCACCACGAAACGCTGAACTCATGAACCCTCTATCGGGTCTCGGTGTCTGTCAGCAGCGCTCGTGACAGGTACACACGTTGAAGCGTACGCTCCTCGAGGCTGAGGTCCCTCGCACACAGAACTAAAAAACGCTACCAATGGAGTTCCAGAACTGTTCCGCGGTCGACGGACGCTTGCGAAGCGCTAACCAAGTTCTTAAAGTTGAAATTGAACCAGCATGAGCGCTGTGAAACAACGGGAAGCCCACTGGCCAGCCCTGGACTCGAACGAAGCCTAAACGCTACCGCAAGCACGTCGACGCAGTTCGATCGCTACAGAAGTCGCTCCCGTTAACCCCAAACTCGACGGTTACTGCTATCCAGCTGGACTTTCTTGCGTTGGCGCAACGTGAGCTGCCTCATGAAGCGCAGCGTTTTGATTGGAACAGTCATTTCGGGAACTCTTGGATCAGCGTCCGCTTCTTGTTTGTTTTTATTTGCTCGCTGGTATTCGATTACAGGAATGTATCTCTATAGATTGGAGAAAAAGTTGCGAGAATACTTAACGCTGTTATTGCGAGCGCATGGAAAGCGGCATGATTCGAACAAGTCCGGTATGCTAGGGTGACCATGGGGCTGAACCACGCTTCGTAATGCCCTAATCCTGAAAGTGATGCGCCCTGAACAGCGCTTGTACGACACAATCTACATCAAGCTGCCCTTATCAATCCATCGCATATCACAAGTTCACTAAGAAATACGATCAAAGAAGGCACAGGATGTGAAGTTTCCGTTCCGTTGATGCAAACGCCGATGGAGAGCCGCGGGTTGTCGACGAATCAAGCACGATTGTATGAAATACCGTCGCGCGTTGAACAGTACTCTGTCGATCTCGTCATGAGACAGGAACGCTTATTACAGAAGGAACAGCTTCCGTTTCACTCGATGGGACTTTG
>Ga0080006_1215163_pt1 | contig 19915 bp, 22 predicted proteins | sample RS3BMetagenome_FD_69209 | JGI IMG/M metagenome (GOLD analysis project Ga0080006, IMG submission 69209) | Ferric oxide microbial mat and aquatic microbial communities from Rainbow Spring, Yellowstone National Park, USA - RS3B (SPADES... ...
TGAGGTTGTTGTTGGTTATCCGAAGGGCATTGCTAGGGGGCGTGGTAATAAGCTTACATCAAACTTCTGGAGCTATAACTACACTATTAGGCGCTTCGAGGAGGTTGGCGTGGAGTTGGGGATTAGGGTGATTGATGTCCCTGAACCAAACACATCAAAGGACTGTTCCCTATGCGGGGATGCCCATGAAGGTGGGCGTGTTAAGCGTGGCTTGTTTAAGTGTCCCCGCATGGGGATGGTCATTAATGCGGACTTGAATGGGGCAAGGAATATCTCATATATCCCCGAGTCCCTGGGATCCATGGATGGAGGGCTCTCCGTGGTTAGGGATAGGGGTAATGGGTTGAAGGCTCAGCCCGTGGTCTATCGCTGGACGAATGGAGCGGGGTGGGTAATCACCAGCAATGAAGTGGTGAGGATGAAGGCGATGAACCACGAACCAATGAACCGCCCAAAGGGAACCCCCACCCTTTAGGGCGGGGAGGAGGTCAGCACTACCAATTATGACCACAATAATAGATGGGTTTCTTATCCCTTCTTTGGGATTACCTTTCCTTAATCAACTTAGCAGATGCTTCGAAAAGGATAAATTAATGAATATGCTAACCGGTTATGGAGCTAGGCATAGCTGGAAAAAACGTGTTAGTCACCGCATCAAGTAAGGGCATTGGGCTAGGCGTGGCTAAAGTAATGGCCATGGAGGGGGCCAACGTAATGCTATTTGCCAGGAAAGAAGAAGAACTAAGAGCTGCGCGGCAAGAGGTAATGAAGATCGCTAAGGGAAAAGTGGAGTATTATGTAGGCGACATAACTAATAAGGATGATGTGACGAAGCTAATTGATGAGTCCAATAAGGTGCTGGGCAGCATAGATATACTCATATACAACACTGCGCCCCCAAAGCCAGGTACATTTCTCCAGTTAAGCGATGATGATTGGGAATACGGTTCACGATTATTGCTTCAATCGGCCGTATGGCTAACACGGCGAGTCATCAATAATATGATGAAGAATGGATGGGGCAGACTGATTTACCTGACCTCCTCCCCGCCTTTAGGGCGAGGGTTCCCCGAGGTCTAGAGGGTTACGCCCCTTTATGGGCGCTACTCGGTGCCCCACATTCGCGTCGCGGATCCTCCTCCGGTATTGCGGGGTCGGCTCCCGCCCCCCATTCTCAAGAAATTGACCGGGGGAGGACATTAGAGGGAAATAGTCCTCCTTTTTAAGCTTTACCCCGCCCTGAAGGGCGAGGCTTTCCGCCCCCTTAACCCCCTTTCTGTAATTCATATTATTATGTTCCCCAGTAAGTTAAAATACGCAACACCAATAAGCTTGATGGATGAGCCTTAGGTTATTTTTGACGGATTTGGAGAAGAAGGGGTTACTTGCAAGCGAGGGAGAGCTTAGTCCTGAGTATGAGGCTCCATATGTTATAAGCGCTAAGTCAAGGCAAGGACCAGCCCTCGTTTTTCGGCTGCGTGGTTTTCCTGGCTTTATGGGGATTGGCAATATATTGGATACGAGGGATAAGCTTCGCATGGCTTTAAATGCATCAAGTGATGCCGAGTTGTATGAGAAACTAATAAATGCAGAGAATTCCCCCATGAAACCCGCCACTACAAGCGATGCAGCATTCAGACCATTGCCGGAGGTTGACTTAAGGAAACTACCCATACCGAGGTTCTTTGAGAAGGAACCCACTAATTGCTTGACGAGCGGCGTCGTATTGGGACTTGGAACCTATATAAATGCCTCCATACATAGATTATCCGTCATAGATAATGATAAATTCGTGATACGGCTGGTTCCAAGGAATCTTTATTCCATTCATCAGGAAAACAAGGCCAAAAATAAGGATACGCCCATTGCAATAGTATGGGGTGCCCATCCTGCATTTCTATTAGCATCAGCTTCCTCTCCCCCATTTGGAGTAAGTGAGCTTGAGGTGGCGGCTCGATTGCTTGATTATAAAGTATTTCAATTAAACAATGGATTACTGGTGCCAAGCGAGGCCGAGATAGTTATGGAGGGCTACATCTCGAAGGATTACGAAGCAGATGAGGGGCCCTGCGTCGATATAATGGGCACATACGACATAATCAGGAAGCAACCCATAGTCAAAATCACTCGGGTATATGTTAGGGAGGAGCCTATCTACTCCCACATATTGGTGGCGGGGAGCCCGGAGAACAGCATATTAATGGGATTTGAAAAGGAGGCAAGAATATGGAGCTCGGTGAGAGGCGTCGCTGACGTTAAGTCAGTGAGACTAACTCCCGGTGGGGGTGGATGGCTGCATGCCGTTGTTTCAATCAAGAAGAAGATAGAGGGGGAGGGCAAAAACGCCATATTAGCCGCATTCGCGGCCCACCCCAGCCTAAAGCACGTAGTTATAGTGGATGATGATATAGATCCAGATGATCCAATGCAGGTGGAGTGGGCCATAGCTACTCGGTTCAGGGGGGACAAGGATCTAGTCATGGTTACAAACGTGAGGGGTTCCTCCCTTGATCCAGTTGCGATAGATCAAGCAATTGGCTTAACAACGAAGGTAGGCATAGATGCCACTAAGCCCCTTGGATCCAATCAAACTAAATTCGAACGCGCAAAAATACCTAGGAACAAATAATTAACGAATTTTTCCAGTTGTTCTTCTAGGAATTAGAACATGATTCTCATCGAGGCGCATTGAGGATTAACCCTCTGTTCTATTGCTTAGTAATTATGGTTCTACTGCATAGTAATTAATCCGGGTAAGCTGTGAGGTTAGGCATGACTAGAAAAACACTCATCATGGTCACGGTGCTGGTGGCCACGGCAATAATGGTGGGGATAATATATCACCTAGATGCAAGTAAATCAATGCAACATAATCCGGCAATTAATGCGAGCCAATCAATACCCACGCAGGCAATTGATGGTGAATCATTGCCGCAAGCAACAATAATTGAGGCAGCAACGATTGGATCCAGCGGATCAGCGACAAGCAGCGATTCAACAAGCGTTTCCTTGATTAGCTTGAATGGGACTACCATTACTGTTACCGGGCAAGCCACGGTTGATTTGCCGGCAGAGGGCGTAGCTATCTATATTACGATAAGCAATGCACAAGTATCTCCGACGCCATCTCAAGCATATCAGGAAATGGTTGATAATCTTGATCAATTCATGACCGTTCTAAACGAGTTGAATATTAACTACACCACATTAGGTGTTTCGCTTAATCCGGTGTATTCTCCTTCTCCGCAATATGGAGCATCCCAACAAGTAGAGGGTTACTCCGCCTCATACGAATTAAAGATCATTATGGTGAATCCTATCAATCAATCCCTAATCAGTGAGCTACTGAGCTACGCCTCAAAATATGGAGGCGTCGAGATAACCATAAACACATTCATAAATAGATCAGAATATCAGGAGGCAAGCATAAAGGCAATTGGAGAAGCGATTCAAATTGCCATGAATAAAATAGATGAGGCGGCATACACCTTGGGATACTCAAGAATACATGTAATATCAATACAAGAAAACGCGTATCCAATATATGAAACAACCCCATACCTATATGCTGCATCTGGCTCCCAATCCGTGCCCATTAATCCAAGCTCTGCATCGGTCACAGCCACTGTAACAATTGAGGCAGTAATGAATTAACCATCTCAACTATTCTACTAACTATAATCAGTTATTTTTCTTAGTGAAGTTAAGTTCCTATTTACCTTTATATACTCCAAACCATTTGTTTTAAGGTAAAAATAAGCCGATGAAGAGATGTCGGGAGACACCAATATACCCCTAGGTCTCTCGCCTCGTTTCTGCGCGATATGATCAACATATCGCTTTAATTGATTAACTGCATCTGGCCCTGCTTGGGATCGCTTCACCTCAACAACGACAATTCTCCCCCTTGAATCCCTCCCCAAAATATCTATCTTGCCCACCGCAGTCTCAAATTCGCGCTCCAGCACAATGAATCCCTGCTCTATGAAGCCGGGATTACTAACTAACCAATCAACCAAGTCAGACTCGGTGCCCACCACCTTATTATCAACATGCTCCACATCAAAGGAGCCTATAAATTCAAGCTCATGAAGTATGGCAATGACTCTCTCCCTTGGTGATGACCTAATGCTCAGCAAGGCTAAGGCATTATCCTGCAGCTCCACGTATAGCCTTGATCCCGGGGGATTCCATATGAGGGGTTTCTCTTTCTTGGATCCATGAACCATGAATGTTCCATCGGGCTTTATCATTATCAAATATGATCCAGCCTCAAGGCCGGCCTTTGCTCGCCCCTCATAATCCACACGCATAACAGCCTTAATTAACAACACTGATGAGGCGGCCCTCGCCTTGATAAACCTAGCGGCCTCCTCATTACTGGGTTTAATCAAGTAATTCTCCACAGTGAAAAACCAAGATAACCTAAGATTAAATAACCTATCGATCTGCAACAAAAATGAGTATTTCTCCTCCCCATAGAATCAATCCCACTCCTCAAACCATGAATATAATTAAGGAGGCCCCTTAATCCTCACAAAGTAAAAAATCGAAATAACCCAAATTATTATGAGGGTATTATTGATGATTAGGGATGATAATTATGTTTCTTTTATTTATTGGAGTGGCTCCATGTGGACGGTCACGCTTCTAATGGTTGCGAATTGTTTTCGTATATTAGTTTCAACATTATTTGCGGCATTGTGTGCTTCCTCTATTGAATAATTATGAGGAACCTTTATCACTATATCCACGGCATATCCATTGCCTAGATTCTTTAACTTCACATCACTTACGGTTATGCCTGAATCACTGAGCGCATTGATTATTCTACGTGCTAGGGATGGATCAACGCGATCAAGCAAGGTATTTATGGATTCCTTAATATAGTTGCCGGCTAGGTAGAGCAAGTATGATGATATGCCTAAGGCAGCCACGGGTTCTATTAATGGGATATACATCGAGAGCACTATGGTTCCCACTATCATCAATGAATCCGCTATATCCGCCGCCGCATGCTTGGCCTCCAGCATTAGAACCGGTTCATTAAGTCTTCTATGCCCAATCAATAGGTAAATCATGCGTGAAGCAACTAATGCAAGCACCATACCAACTATATAGAGGGAGACTAGGGGAGGCCTCTCTATTTGGTTTCTAATTATATCCATTACTGCCTCATATATCAAGATAGATGTTGCAACTATTATAACTATCGCGACCGTATACATGGCAAGGTACTTATACTTATAATGGCCATAGGGGTGATCCATATCTGCGGGTTTGGATGCCATGCTGAATCCCATGTAAAGCGAGAACAATATTATCGAGTCAATTGACGTGTGGAGGCCATCAGCCTCAAGGACTATGATGTTCATGCCTACGCCCGCGATTATCTCTATCAGGGATACCGATAATGCCAGGTACGTTGCATTCTGTATATACCTAGAGGGGGATGCAATCCCTGTTCTCAAGCCACCGTATCCTCGATCATCCATTTGTTCTCTTGGGTCGTGATTTCCGATATCGGATATATAAACTTTAACGCCGATGGAAAAAGCAACTACCCGGCTTGATAAAACTAACGACAAGCCTCGCCCCTTTAGGGCGGGGAGGAGGTCAGTGGCCTTAATTGCAGTATACGTATACTATACGTATACTGGACTTAGAGGATAGGAATAATATCAAGCCATGGTGTGCAAGACATGAGAATCATCATCTAATCCAATCAGTCACATGTTCAAACAATTTACTGATTCCCTCTAGGCCAACCCGTTCAGGGGCCTTGGCTAAGTGCCTCCTTTCCCCCATGCTTGGAAATATTTCCCTGAAGCCCCAACTACCCTTAATTACCTTGGGCAAATAGGCCTTAAATCCACATTTGACGCATTTGAGCTCGCCCTTGCCTGCTGACTTAAGGGCACTGCCGCATTTAGGGCATTTAGGATTACTTACTTCCGGCGCTTCATTAATGCTGAACATGGATTCCGCATATACGGCATTGTCATTGATGCCGGGTCGCCGGCCGCCGAGAACCATTACATAATTACCTATTGCTCCGCCCATACCTGTATGTCTATAAACAATAATTGAATTATTTCCCACCCTAATTAATGCATGCCCTTCTCTGCTTCTAGTTATGGAGTCTACATAGCCCCTCACGGCGGCTGCTTGATACACCTTATTTCCAATCAACGCAAAGCCAGCTCCAGTTCCTTGATTGGTTTCATAAAGTAGCCACTTAGGATTCATGCCGAGCAGAAAGGTCAACACATTAGCCATATACATGACGTGAAACGGCGAATCCCCCCTTATGCCGAAGAGCACTGGATCATTGGTGCTGGGCACTATTAATGGCCTTTCCCGATCCATGTTGGCAAACGTGAATGGCTCGGTTAACTCGCTTAGGATCCTAAGCGTATCAACATCCAGGGAAGGCCTTTCCCCATCTCGATATGATAATAACTCAAATGTGGATTCGCTTAAATCGGCCATTATTGCAGCCAAGCCGCCGATTATGCCTCGCTCGCCCCAAGTTAATGCATTAATTCTCTTAGCCACTCGCTCCGCCACTGCCCTGGGAATAACATCGCTCAATGCAGAGTAATAGAACCACCTCTCATCATTTATAGTGGACACAACTATGCCGGGACTTGTTTTGGCTCCATGCACATAGAATCTATCCACAATATCTATCCCCATTTCCAGCAATTCATGCGGGTCATCCACCTCCACTTGAACCGCGACAGCGGCGTTTCCCCTTGTCTTAAAAGGAACATATGGATTCAGTCTCACCAGCCTTGGCAAGCCAATAATGCGCTCCTCGCTTCTCGTCCTCAGGAACTCCTTCAAGAAATTATACATTACAAAGGTAGTGCACCCCTCCTCATAATCATCTGTATCATCAAAAGCTATCCAAGTCCTGATGCCCATCTCGTGATAATGCCTTGATCGCAATATAAAGATTAACTTAACTGTCCCGAGTGAGCTACCCCGCCCTTAATGGGCTTCCCGCTTCCCCGCCCCGCCTTGCCCATCATCACGGGTAGTGGGCGGAGCTCCACGGGCACCACGGGCGACTCCCACCCTGCATGCTTCAAGTGATTGAGAGCGGAATTATAATCGCGGTCTGCGGTCCAACCACACTTGGGACACTCGAAAACCCTATCACTCAACGCTAAGTCCTTCACGTACCCACACTTGGCGCACGCCTTCGAGGAGTTCCTAGGATCAACTAAAACCACCTTCTTCCCATACTTCCCCAACTGGTACTCCACGATGCCCCTAAGCTCGTGAAATGCTACGTCGTGAAGCCTCATCCTCCTCCCAGACTTACCAACGAGTTGCTTAACGGAGATATCCTCCATTACGAGAACGTCGTAGTGCTCAGCAAAATACCTCCCCAACTTCATATATAGATCCCTCCTCAGATCCGCCAAATGCTCATAAGCCCTCGCTAACTTAATTTTAGCCTTGAACCAATTCTTAGATAGAAATTTCTTCCTCGATAGCTCCTTGTGGAGCCTCCTCACCTTCTTCAATGCCTTCTCGTAGGGCCTCAAGTTTGGGAGGAACTCCCCATCCGAGGTCACGAGAAGCTTCTCCACACCAACATCAATGGCAACAACCCTACCTGTCTCGGGGAATTGCGGGAACTCATAGTCAACCAAGAACGAGATATACGCCCTCTCCGACCCGGTCAACTTCACTACAACCCTCTTCGCCTTATCCAGCGGGAAGTCCCTATGAACGATTAATTTGAAGACGCCTAGACTTGATAACCTCAGCACTAGTTTTTTCTTGTTCTTGCCCTTAATCCCCTCCCTAGCTAATATCCTCCAACCGCTCTGCGGATAAACGAGGGAGTAGTACTTATGGGTTTTCTTCTCTTTCGGGAATCTTGCAAGCCCATTGAAAAAGCGCTGCCTAGCCTCAATATCTATCTGCGATTTGTTGAACTACTTGGGAATAGATTTGCTGGTTCTCCTCATCTTGTTTCCTCAAGTCGAGGGCTAATTGCCTCAACTCGTTCTTGCTTAATCCCTTCCCATCCTCATGGTAGAAGTACGTATCTGCCCATCGTAGGGTGTTGTAGACCTCACACGCCAACTCCAACTGGGCCTTTAACGCCCTCAGCGTCTGTTCGTCAGTGTATGCTCTAAACCTAAACCCCACGATGGGCACCAGAAAAACAAAAACATCACTATAAAGTTATTTCCCCCCATCCCCGCCATAAATGGCAAGGTTTCCCCATGCATATAAAATAATCCTTATTATTGGCCTTCTTCATGGGCAACCCTAAGGGACGAGGTTTCTACCTAACATCATGAATCGATAAGCGATCTTTTCAGGGAGTCCCCGGAATCGCTCAATTAGGATTTAGATAATCCGTGTAAATCTTTAAAAACTCTCCTATGCCTAACCGACTCGGGGGCCGTAGTCTAGCTTGGTCAGGGGGTTCAACCCGCGAGGGTTACCTGACAAACGCACGGCTTGGGCCCTACGATGTAGGCGGGAAATGGGCGGCTAACTCTTTTTGCAGTAAGGCTTAATCAATTTATATATATCAGTAACTCTAGGTCTCTCTTTATAGGTCACCACGAAGTGAGGCAGTGTTTTCCAACTGGATGTGGCTAGTTTCTCATTCACTAGCACTATTATAGGTATGTTAAGCTTCATGAGTTTCTCATACTTTCTCTCAATATACTGCGGTGACCAGTAACCCACTAATTCTATGTATGCATTCCCCACCTTGAAGTCAGGTATGATTATGCGGCCACCAGCAATTAATGCCTCGGGTTCGCGTTCCACTTGCCCACAAATTGAGGATAATCGCCTATAGAAATCCGCCTCTAAGGAACTGTCAAATGAGAGTTCCTCTTGAGGGTAAGATAATGGGAAGTCCACTTCATCGCTTGACTCCTCATAAACATATGTTCCCTCGCCTATCTTGATTCTGGCAAGCAGCTTCCACTCCGCGCCAATCAGCATAGGCACTAACTTAGCTAGCCTAGTGCCATACCTATCCGTTTGTTTAAGAATGGAGACGGGTCCATCTATCCTCATCCTAATCCCACCGGCGATGCCTTCAGCAATATACATTAATCCCATTAACTTAGCTCGCCTAAGAAATGCCTTAACCTGTGATCCACTCATCTTTACCTCTATATCGACATCAATAGCCTTAAACAACAGTGTCTGCATTAATGATAAATTATACTCTCGCCTCAATTCATCTGGACTAGGCTCCCTAAAATCGATTATTCTCTTCTCATCATCGTATATCTTGAGAAATGCATCATCTAGCTCTTGTCCACTCATTCCAACCCTGCTTGCCACTCTCGCTAAAACATCATTCCTCTTCTCCGCATTGATTGGGTAAAACTTTGCTGCTTCCCTGAAAGCATCCAGCCTAGCCTTAATGAGGACGGCCTCATTGATATCCTCAAGCGTTAATCTGTTCCTGAGAACATGCATTAATCCCCGCAGGAGGCGAGGATCCCCGCCCAAGTCCTCTACTAATGCACTTACTTCTCCAAACCTCTTTCCAATGCCTTGCCTAAGGATTGATATGACTTCAGGCAATATCTCGGTTTCCGCCGCATCTATATACCTAGGCTTTACTTGGCCCTTGCTGAATCGTATCCTAAGCAGATTAAGTGGAAGCATGCCGCCTCGACGCCTCTCTCGTTCCACTCGTGACTACTTCATATATTTTGGCCTTATCTGGCTTAAGCCGTAATGCCCTCCCAATTCTCTGAACGTATTGTCGCTCACTCGAAGTGCCGCCTAGAATTATCACTAGATTAACATCGGGCACATCAACCCCCTCCTCCAATACCTTGCCTGTCACTATGGCCTTGACATCCCCCCTCCTAAACATGGACATCACCGCCTCCCTCTCCTCTCTAGGCGTCTCATACGTTACCTCCGGCAGCAGGAATCTCTTGCTGACCTCATGGGATAAGTCGCTGAGCTCAGTGAATATGATTGCCCTATCATTTGGGTGCCTCCTTAATATTTCCTCGACTGCATCTAACTTGCTTGGCGCAGTCATGGCAAGCCGCCGAGCCTCGCGCCAAGCCCGTAATGCCTCCCTAGCCGCCTTGCTTCGTCCACTCATTTTAACTAATGCCTTAAAGTCGCTGGGTCTCCTGAAACTTATCCCGCTTCTCTTAATGAATTCCCTGTACTTACTCATTAATTCCTTGTACCGCCTCAACTCTGCATCGCTTAAGTTAACCCTAATTAAATTAGTCTCGAAATCAGCTATGTATAATCCCCTAGCCTCCTCCACGCTGACTCTATACACTATTGGCCCAACCAGACTAGAAAGATCTTGGTGAAGCCCATCACTCCTCTCCGGCGTGGCGGTGAGCCCCAACCTATACATGGCTGGGGATAATTCGGCTATTTGCCTGTAACCCTCGCTGGGCAAGTGATGGGCCTCATCGAAAATCAATAATGGATACTTATTCCCTAATCGCTCGATTGATATATAGGCAGAATCATATGTAGTTACAGTTATGCATCCCTCTATTTTCTCGCCTCCATAATACTTGCCGATTCTGGCATCCAAGTAATACCCCAAAGCATTAACCCATTGATCGATTAATTCTATTGTAGGCACTATCACTAAGGTCTTCACTCGTAATGCAGCTATGGCTGCTATGCCGACATGGGTCTTACCCATGCCTGTGGGCATCACTATTATCCCCGCTCTCCTAGCCAGCCACTTATCAAGCGCTGTTTTCTGATAGCTTCTCAGCCTCACCTCTCGCTTAACCTTCACAATGCATTGCTCCTTATCCATTACATTATCCACATACTTGACCCCCATCAACTCCAAATACCTCACTAATTTCCCGTAATTAATGGCAAGAGTCCTAAATGCGCCGCTTCGCTCGTCGAATTTCACATATGGTAAATCCACCTTCCCGCCCTTTATTAGTACGGTTCCTCTTTCCCACTCAAGCGTTAGCACTGAAATAAAGTACTCATAGTGCCTTTATTTCTTTCGTTTATAGCAATCCGACCCATCCCTAGAAGGGGCTTTTGTCCCCTGATTCCTCTTTTCCGCGGGTCATTTAAATGATAAAAGAATGATAAGCCCCACTCTTTGGGGGTTCTGCCTCATTGAAAATTTTATTAAGGAGTTATTTATCCTAGCTTGTATGGATGCTATTGTTTTGGCGGGGGGTTATGCAACTAGGTTAAGGCCGCTCACCTATACTAGGCCTAAGCCGCTTCTTCCGATTCTTAATAAGGCAGTGATTGATTGGATATTGGAGTCCATCATTAAGTCGAATCCATCCAGGATATTTGTCTCTATTAGGTATATGGGCGACAAGATAGAGCGTCACCTTAATAGTAAATGGAATAATACATCAATAATAATAGAAGATAAACCCCTTGGCGATGCGGGGCCGGTCTCATTAATAAATAAATTGCATGGCATCGATGGCGACTTCACCGTAGTCAACGGCGATATTTTCACGACGATAGACATAAATGATATGTTAAAGTATCATAGGGAAAAGGCCGGATTAGCTACTATTGCATTAACGCCGGTCTCTGATCCTCGGCATTACGGCATAGCTGAACTGGATGATAAGGGAAAGATAATTAATTTCATTGAGAAACCTACCACGGCTCAGCGATCTAATTTGGCTAATGCTGGGATATATATTTTCTCTGAGGAGGCCTTACGGTACTTCCCAGAGCCTGGGAATCAGGGAAAACTGGCCACTGATGTATTGCCCAGGATGCTGCATGAATCCGATGTTTATGGGTATGTACTGCACGATTATTGGTTTGATATTGGAACCCTTGATACATATATGGAGGCAAATTTCAAGGCGCTTGAGAGGTTTAGGCCCAATGATCTTAGGCTAATCGATGATAATGTCGAGATAGGGGAGGGAAGCGAGATAGGGCCCTACACAATAGTGTTGAAGAACACCAAGATTGGGAGGAACGTGAATATATCTAACTCTATAATAATGGATGGGGTCAGGGTGGAGGCAGGCGCGCATATAGATGGCGCAGTAATTGGGCAAGATGTATCCATAGGTAAATGGGTTAGAATAGAGAGGGGAGTTACCATAGGCGATGGCACATATATAAAGGATCACGTCTTTATCAATAGAAATGTTAAGATAGGGCCCTTCAGGGAGGTTAATCAAAGCATATACAATGAGGGAGATATACTGCTGTAGAGAGGGTTCTCTCCATTCTTGATCACAGTAATGAGTTGGAGTTTAGCAAAACTTATAACTTTGCCAGTGGTTGGCTTTAGTCATGTATCTTGTGCAAATTCCGCTTGTAGAACCGATAATAAAGTTCTTACTCGGCGTTCCAGTAATCGGTCCAATAGTGGAGTTCTTGATGTGGGAGCCTGTTTTCGCAGTTTGGTTCCTGCCGGGCTTAGTAGGCCTCTTCGTGGTCCTAATATATACTATTTGGTGGGAGAGGAAAGCCGCTGGAAGGGTTCAGTGGAGGTACGGGCCTCTACAGATATCTAGAAGGACAGGAGGCATAATTCAGCCCGTTAGCGATTTAATTCGTTACATGTTGCAGGAGATAATTCTACCCGATGAAGCGAATATGCCGTACTTCTTACATGTGCCTGTCTTGGCATTCTTCGTGGCATTAACTCCCCTCCTCTTCCTCCCCGCTGGCCCTCATCTAATAGCCATCTATACTCCATATAATATATTGATAGTGGTGGTCTTATTATCCATTTTTAATTTAGCCATGGTAGCCATGGGTTGGGCCTCCAATGATAAGTGGGCATTCATAGGTACCGTAAGGGAAGCCTTAGTCTACGTGTCATATGAAGTTTCATTTATGGCGTCTGTGATTTCCATGCTTATACTCTACGCCACTGCGGATCCATTTAGGGCAGTGAGCAGCCAATCAATGCTGCCCGGCGCCATAATGAATCCCGTGGCGTTTCTCTTAGCCATAATAACGACCGCCATGGCTACTGATAGGTATCCATTCGAGATAGTCACTAATGAGAGCGATGTGGTTGCTGGTCCATTCACGGAGTACGGTGGATTAATGTTCGGGTTGACAATGACTGTGACCTACGAGAAGGGCTACATAATGTCGCTGCTCATATCATTGCTATTTCTAGGAGGATGGAGTGGCCCCTATATATGGATACTGGGCGACCTCTCCCCAGCGTTTTGGCTTGGTTTTAGGGTGTTTCTATTAATGATGTTCTTCTCATTCCTGAGAGCGGTTTATCCGAACTATAGATTAGATCAAGTGCTTAAAATGGGTTGGAAGACATTGCTTGCTCTCTCTGTAGTAAGCCTTATAATAAGCATGGCGTGGCGGGTGTTATAATATGATAAAGGTAAGTGCTCCAAAGTCCGATGGGCTCAGGATAACCGCTTATCACATAGACGCATTATTGACTGGACTAAAGGAATTGATAAAACCATCCAGATTAACAATTCACTACCCACTAGAGAAGCGCTGGACTAATGATAGGTTCAGGGGATTCATAATAAACGACATTGAGAAATGCATTTCATGCTTCCAATGCGCATGGGCATGCCCAGTGAACGCGATATGGATGTATAGGGCCCCAAACGGTAAATTCTATCCAGGCATAAGATATGAGCAATGCATACTATGCCACTTCTGTGTAGATGCTTGCCCAGTTGGATCACTGCAGGGAACCACTATACATGATGTTGCGTTCCCAGATCTCGAGTCAACAGTGTATTTACCGGAGGATATGGCGAAGCCGCCGAATGTCGTTGATGAGGCTAAATACATTGTTAAATACGAGGTTGAGAACGGTAACTTAATAATGAGACGCATACCGAGGGGAAGCAAATGATTAAGTGCCCCTCATGCGGGAAAACGTACTCCTCAGTATCATCCCTGGTCAAGCATGTAAGGCTTAAGGGAAAGTATGATGCAGTTCACGAAATGGTTTGGGAGGAATTCAAGGCGTTCGAGGAAACTTTAAGCGATGATTCATATACTGAGACCGATGCGTTCAGGGAGTTCCTCATGAGTAAGGGGCTCTTTAAGGCACGGAAGTGGTCGCCAATAAGTTAAGACTAAATATTAAGGCTCAAAACACAATCATGGCTTATCCATAATGGGGGTCAAGTAATTGAATTATCAGCGCTATTAACCCAAATCATCTAATCAAACAGCCTGGTATCATCACTCAATATTTTTAATGCTGGATTACGGCTTTAAAACTATGTTGTTGCTGAGCGACGAGTCGTCTCGGGACTTAATTGGTTCAAAGGGAATCGAATTAATATATAAGGTATTCCCAGATGGGGAGCAATACGTAAGGTTACCGGTAAGCATTACTGGTGAGCACGTGATATATGTAACTAGGGCCTATCCTAATCAGGATAGATCATTGGTGCGTTCTCTGCTGGTCATTAATGCATTGAAGGATTTAGGGGCATCCAGGGTTGGATTATTTATGCCTTACATGCCTTATGCAAGACAGGATAAGAGGTTTCTAGATGGGGAAGCCATTAGCATAGATTACATTATTAAGTCGTTAAGAAATGCCGGGCTAGATGAATTATTCGTAGTGGATATACATAAGCCAGAAGTGCTGGATAGAAACGGCCTCGGCATTAATCTAGAGCCATTTCAAGTATACTCCAGCCTACTAAGTACCTTGCGGAATCCCCTAGTGCTGAGCCCTGATATTGGTAGTCTCTGGCGCGCAAAGAAGCTTGCTCAATTAATTGGCGCTGACTTCGATTATCTTGAAAAAACTAGGGACAGATTCACAGGACAAGTATCGGTTAAGCCAAAGGATATAAGCGCGGCCAATCGAGATGTCGTGATAATAGACGACATAATTGCAACGGGAGGCACCATAATTAATGGAATAAATGCGCTAAAGGGCGAGGCACGAACGATACGGGTCATAGCTGCTCATTGTTTATTATTGAATGATGCAGATCAGAAGATAATTAATGCTGGCGCCGCCGAAATCATATGCAGCAACTCAATATTGACCAGGTACTCCAGGGCAGATGTGTCTCAACTGCTTCTTACCGTAATTAAATGAAGGGGAGCCCCACACCATAGTGTTCAATCCTTAATTGCGGTCTCAAGCAAAGAATAATGCATCCATGTAAATAATGATTGCGAAGAGCAATATTAATATCATCGGTATCACTACCTTATATAGGGGTGCCCATTTTACGCCTCGCCTCAGCAGGGCTAGTCCTATGCCGCTTGATAAGTGAAGAATGAAGAATAGCGCCAATGGATCTATTAGCATTAGGTGAAGCTCAAGCCCTAATCCTCGCGTCATTAATCCCAATGTAGCTCTAGATATTATATTGGAAGTAACGGGTCCCGCGGCAAACCCTGTGAAGCCCTCGCCTGCCGCTAGAGCTAGAAGTATCCATGCGGTCTCTCTCTGAAACTTAGGCGAGTATATGCTTCTTTCCGGGTCAGAGCCAAGGAAAACCGCCATTATTGGCAATACCAGTAATCCAAGTGCTGGAGCGAAGCCAGCAATTAATGATGACAATGCGGCCGCATATATACCAATTCTATTTCTATTATATATGTTAATGACATTATTTACGCGCGACATCGGGATACCCCCTTGATTCCCAATATCCCAAGTAATCCTTATCAGTTAAACTTATGCGGGTAAGCCATTTAACGTACTTATATCCCCACCAACCCGGCACGGCTAGCCTCACTGGGTAACCATGCTGATTCAACAATAATTCATAATCGGCCTCATACACCACCAGCGTGGTGCCCTCCATGGCCTTATCTATGGGTAGATCACTTGTGTATCCATCGGCTCCAAACAATGTGAGCTACCCCGCCCTTAAGGGCGGGGCTTCCCGCTTCCCCGCCCCGCCTTGCCCATCGTTATGGGTAGTGGGCGGAGCTCCACGGGCACTATGGGCGGCTCCCACCCTGCATGCTTCAAATGATTTAGAGCGGAATTATAATCCCTATCAGCCCTCCAACCACAGACTGGGCACTCAAACACCCTATCACTCAACGCTAAGTCCATCTTTACATATCCACACTTGGCGCACGTCTTCGAGGAATTCCTAGGATCCACTAAAACCACCTCCTTCCCATACTTCCCCAACTGATACCCTATGACGTTTCTTAGCTCATGAAACGCCACGTCAGATAGCCTCATCCTCATCTTCCTCCCAGACTTACCAATGAGTTGCTTAACGGAGATCCTCCATAACCACAGCATCATAGTGCTCGGCGAAGTATTTCCCCAACTTCATGTACAAGTCCCTCCTCAGATTCGCTAAATGCTCATAAGCCCTAGCAAGCTTCATCTTAGCCTTGAACCAGTTACGGGAGAGATACCTCTTCCTAGATAGCTCCTTGTGGAGCCTCTTCACCTTCTTAAGCGCCCTCTCATAGGGCCTCAAGTTCGGCACGTACTCCCCATCAGAGGTCACGAGAAGCTTCTCCACACCAACATCAATCCCCACCGCCCTTCCAGTACTTGGCAATTTTGGGAATTCATGGTTTTCAACAATGAACGAGATGAAAACCCTTTCACTCCTCGTCAATTTCACCGCCACGCGTTTAACTTTCTCTAATGGGAAGTCCCTATGAACGATTAATTTGAACACGCCTAGACTTGATAACCTCAACACGAGTCTCTTCTTGTTCTTGCCCTTCCCCTCCCTAGCCAATATTCTCCAACCGCTCTGCGGATAAACCAAGGAGTAGTACTTATGAGTTTTCTTCTCCCTCGGGAATCTTGCAAGCCCATCGAAAAAGCATTGCCTAGCCTCGTAGTATCTGTCGGCGACTTGTTGCACCACTTGTGAGTATAATTGTTGGTACTCCTCATCTTGTTTTCTGAGGTCGAGGGCTAGTTGCCTCAGCTCCGTGAGGGTTAATCCCTTCTCATCCCTTTGATGGAAGTATGTGTCTGCCCATCGTAGGGTGTTATAGACCTCACAAGCCACCTCCAACTGGGCCTTTAACGCCCTCAACGCCTGTTCATTAGTGTATGCTCTAAACCTAAACCCCACGATGGACATTAGAAAAATAGGAACGTCACTAATATAAAGTTATTCCCCCATCCCCGCCATAAATGGCGAGGTTTTCCCCATGTGTATAAATGATTGCTGCTTCTCTAAGTCAAACACTATCTCGTACATGTCCCCCATGTATTTGAATTTTCCGTTAAACTTGCGTCCCATCTTTATTAGTCGCAAGTTGTCGATGGATGTATAGGCAATGGCCTTCTTGAATCCCCTGCTTCTTAATAAGTCAAGAGTATGTCTAAACAATATTGATCCTATTCCCTTTCCTTGGTATTCATCCTTAACCGTTACCGCTATTTCCGCGGTGGATCCATCATCAAGTGGATACGCTTCCGTTATTCCTATTAATTCGCCGTTCTCCACTGCACCAAGTATTATTGGATTACGCTTAAGTAACCTATCTATATATGAATCTATATCCTTCACGGGGCACATGAATCTGCTCTCTATCGATTCCCTGGATAAACTCTCATAGAGTCTCCTTATCTCATCGGCATAATTAGGCCCTAGTTCTATTATTTGCATTGAGCATAATGTGCGGGAACCCTTTTAAATTCTTCCCTTGTATTAGTTAAAGTGCGCTGAACAAGCCTGTTGCAAATAAGGGTTTATTAAGTGAGGCAGAGGGCCCGCAGCAATGAAGCGAGTCATATTTCATGATCTCTTAACCCCAGAGGAGGCCATGAATCGCCTCATGGCTTATATCAAGGTTCTCGACACGGAAGTGGTAAATATTGAGGATTCCTACATGAGGGTCCTGGCCACTGATATATATGCCGGAATCGATGTTCCACCATTCGATAGAGCAACCATGGATGGATACGCCCTAAAGGCTGAGGATACATTCAATGTCGATGAACTTCATCCCACCAAGTTAAGGCTCATCGGGGAAATAAATGCAGGCGATGCGCCACAGCTAGAAGTAACTAATGGCACTGCTGTGGAGATAGCGACTGGGGCACCTCTCCCCCGCGGAGCCAATGCAGTGATACCTGTTGAGTATACTAAGATTGAGGGAAACGACGTGATAATCTATAGGGCTGTTACCCCCACGGAGAACGTTATGTCAGCGGGTTCTGATATAATGATGGGTGAATTAGTGCTTAGGGGATGCACATTGATTAAGGAGAGGGAGGCTGGCGTACTGGCATCAATAGGCATGAAGCGGATCCCAGTCATTCGAAAACCCAAGGTCGCTATAGTGTCAACTGGTAATGAACTCGTCAATGTTGGAAACCCATTGGGTCCAGGAAAGATATATGATGTAAATGCGTATAGCATAGCCCATGCAGTGCGCGAAGCCGGAGGAGTCCCTATCTTCCTTGGAGTGGCAGAGGATGATGAGGAAAAGATACGGAAACTCATAGAGGTTGGAATGGAAATGGACATCGTATTGGTTTCCGGCGGAACATCTGCTGGAGTAGCAGACATAACTTATAAGGTCCTTGACTCAATAGGACCCCCCGGCATAATACTTCATGGGCTTAAGGTAAAGCCGGGAAAACCCACGGTTGCCGCAATTTCATCCAGCGGCAAAATAATAATGGGATTACCGGGGTATCCTAATAGCTCATTAATGATATTTAATCTATTGGTGAAACCAATTCTATCCGCAATGCAATGCTATCCAATAGATGAAACCAAAGTAAAGGCTAGGCTAGCGGCGAAGGCCGAAGGAGCACGTGGGCGCAGGGCATTAACGCCAGTAAGCCTCATAGACACGGGTTCCCAAGTCATTGCATATCCATTGCCGGCGGAGTCCGGGGCAATATCTACGCTTGCCTTTGCGGATGGCTTTATGGAAGTACCTGAGAACGTGGAGTTCCTAGATAAGGGCGATGAAGTCACTGTTACCCTGTTTACGCATGAATATAAACCTGCTAACCTATACTTCGTGGGCAGCCATGACTTAGGAATAGATATAGCAGCGCGGTTGCTTCCAAAGTGGATCACGGTTAAGGTGATAAACGTTGGTTCACTGAATGGATTAATCGCGGCCTCCAATGAAGAGACCGATATAGCTGGCCTTCATCTAATAGATGAGGAAACTGGGGAATATAATTTACCATTCATGCGAAAATATGGCGAGGATAAGGTGGTCATGATTCGAGGATACCAGAGAGAGCAAGGGATAATAATTCAACGTGGGAACCCCAAGGGAATAAAGTCTATTGAGGATTTCTTGAGAAATGACATAGCAATAGTTAACAGGAATAAAGGAGCCGGAACTAGGTTCCTGCTTGATTCACTCCTTAAAAGATTAGCCGAGAAAAATGGGATGCGACTAAGTGACTTAGTTAAAGGAATAAATGGGTACTATTATGAGGTCAAAACACACACAGCGGTCGCCGCAGCCATACATCAAGGCAAGGCCGATGCTGGGATCGGCATAAGAGCCGCAGCGCATATGTATGGATTGGATTTCATTCCATTATCTATGGAACATTACGACTTTGCAGTACCTAGATCTAGACTCAATAAAGATAGCGTTAAAGCATTCATCGATTTACTTAAATCATCAATTTTCCAAAAAGAATTAACCAAATTACCAGGTTACCAGATAACAAGCGGAATAGGCGATGCAGTGATTCCCGCCTCGCCTTAACATGCTGAAACTCATAATTTTCTTACTAATTGGGTGGATGAACTTCATTGTTTTATGATGAGCTGTAATCAATAAATATTCCCCAGCAAGGAGGCCCGAATTTTCTCGTCCATTAATTTCATGATGAGGGTTTATTGCAGAACATTTATTAAATGGATATCTATGTTATGGTGATGGACCCAATCCTATTCAGAAGAGGACTAGATAAGTCGGAGATAAGAAGGCGATTCAGGGAAAGGCTCAATAAGGATGGAAT
>Ga0080006_1139359_pt1 | contig 19911 bp, 19 predicted proteins | sample RS3BMetagenome_FD_69209 | JGI IMG/M metagenome (GOLD analysis project Ga0080006, IMG submission 69209) | Ferric oxide microbial mat and aquatic microbial communities from Rainbow Spring, Yellowstone National Park, USA - RS3B (SPADES... ...
CCGAAGGCTTCGTGGATATAGACCCCCGTCATGGCGGGGTCCAACACCACATCATATTTTCCACCCTTAACTGGGTGTGCGCCAACAAGCCTAAGCGCTTTGCTTGCAGCTTCCATCCCCACTCTTGTCGTAGCCTCCTCGCTGAAAAGTTCGAAGCCGCCGTTGGAGCCAAGCGACTCAGTTATAACATGCGTTGTGGAACCATCCTTCACATAAACTGTGACAGCCAACCTAGGAGAAGATGTTGTGTAGGATACACATGTGCCCTGATTATTCCCCACAAGCCACTCGGTCACGCTGTCCCCGTATACGCAAAGAGTGGAGCTAACACCCTCCAATCTAGAGGAAGAGTCTGCTTGGAGGCAAACACGCAATTTATCCGATGTGTCAACCAGCCTAGGATCCACCTTCCAATCGGGCGGATGCCTCTCCCGCACAGGTCTAACACTAATGCCCCGTTTTACCCGAGTGGGTGGTGAGGCTCTTATCATGCTGTACGCTTGTTCTACGGCTTCAGCCAACGACTCCTGGGTTAGTGAGGTTGAGGCTGCAAAACCCCATATCCCTCCACTACATATTCTCAGGCCGAAGCCCTCCGCAAAGTCTTGACGCACAGAGCGGACCTCCCCATTGTTCACCTCAATGGTGACACTCTGGGTTCGCCCAAACCTAATATCCCCGAAGTCCGAATCCTGCACAAGAGAGGAGAACCTATCCACAAGCCCCTCATCGAAGGAAAACATAACTTAGATGTGTGTTTGCGAGTTTAAGGCTTTCGAGATTCTTCTAAAGCCCCCATTATCCTCTCAGCCAGCCTCCTTGAGATGCCTGGGATAACCAGCAGGCCTTCCACACCCGCCTTCCTGAGCTCTTCAAGTGTGCGGTAACGCATGGTTAACAACTGAAGCCTCTTAGGACCCAAACCCTTCACAGAGCTTAGAAAACCCTCTAGACTTGCCCTCCTACGCTTCTTACGATGGTGTTTGAGGGCGAACCTATGGGACTCATCCCTCACGTGCTGCAACACCTGTAGAGCCTTACTCGTCAAAGGCAGCCGTAACTCTCCCTCCCCCGTATATATTGTTTCATACTTCTTGGCGAGTGACACAACAGGTATATCCGAGGCGTGAGCAAGCCTCAAAGCCTGAACAGCGTAACCAAGCTGCACGGGTCCACCGTCGATAAGTATTAGGTCGGGTCTGGGTATTTCCCCCCGTTCAACGTGCTTTATATGACGCACAACCGCCTCCCTAATCATCGCAAAATCATTCTGGGACTTTACACCCTTCACCCCATACACCCTATAGTGCTTCCTGGAGGGTGCGCCGTCAACGAAGCAGACCGCTGAGACGTATGGATGGGAGGAACCAAGGTTTGAGACATCGAACCCCTGGATAACTCTCGGTGTCCGCTGTAGACCGAGGAGCCTGCCAAGCTCGGCGAGCGCCTGCTCCATACTCGTGGATGGTATATTAGACCTGCACATATTCACCAATTCAGCCTCAACACGGCTTGTGGGCTTCCTGATAACCGTTTCAGGGTTCTTCGTCCTAAGCCACCGCTCAAGGTAATCCCTAGCTCTTGGATCCAACTCCTCCACAAGAACGGTGTTCGCGGGCGTCCTACCAGAGGAGTAGAACAGTTGAATGAACTCCTCAATAACACCGGAGGAGCCCACTCCCTCGGGCACACGCAGTCTGAAAACCTCGCGGCCGACGAGTGCACCGCGCCTGAAGTGCATCACTACACCCGCATCGCCTCCAACACTAATAACATCGTAATCCGCCCAGCCTGGGAGCTGGGCATACTGACGTGTACTCAGGGTTTCGAGCGCACGAATCCTATCCCTTATCGAGGCGGCTACCTCATACTCCTGCCGCTTCGCGGCGGCCTCCATTTCCCGGTAGAGCTCCCCCAAAAGCTTCTTATAGGAGCCGCGGAGCACACCAACGAATCCCCTTACAAGCTTCGAATACTCCTCCTTAGAGATATAATTCGCGCATGGCGCCGAACATATTTTAATGTGGTAGTCTAGACATGGCTTGTACACTTTTCCACCAAGCTCGAGACTGCACCCCCTAATTGGGAAGGCGGAGCGCAGCTCTTTAACCGTGAGCCTCGCAGCGCTTGGGCTCGTGTACGGCCCAAAATAGTATGACCCGTCATCTACGAGTCTACGGGTGAGCGTAACCCTCGGGTACTCTTCCCTCGTCACCTTAATGTAGGGATACGTCTTATCATCCTTGAGCATAACGTTGAGTGGGGGTCTAAACTTCTTTATCAGATTATTCTCTAGGATTAACGCTTCAACCTCATTCCTAGTCTTTATATAATCCACACTCTCAGACAGCCTCCTCAAAGCCTCCTCGCGGGCGTCCACGGGGGCACCCGAATAGTGCTGCTCAACCCTCTTCCTTATACTCGTGGACTTACCGATATAGAGGGGCTCACCCTCCGCATCCCTAAAGATATAGACTCCGGGTGAGTCTGGAAGAGAGCTGAAGGATGCCTTCTGAATAGCCAAGCTATGCACCCAGCTTCGGTTTAAGGTAGACGCCCGTTATCGACGATGGATTCTCGGCCACTTCTTCCGGGGTTCCTGTGGCAACAACGTAGCCACCCCTATCCCCACCTTCGGGTCCGAGGTCCACAATGTAGTCGGCGCACTTTATAACATCCAAGTTGTGCTCGATCACAATAACAGTGTTCCCCGCGTCAACAAGTCTCTGAAGCACGCTCAAAAGCTTCTTGATGTCGTCAAAGTGTAGACCAGTGGTTGGCTCATCGAGTATATAGAGCGTTCTACCATTACCCTTCTTGAGTAGTTCTGAGGATAGCTTAACCCTCTGGGCCTCCCCACCAGAGAGCGTCGTGGCGGGCTGACCCAGCTGGATGTATCCCAAGCCAACGTCGCTTAACGTCTCAAGCTTGTGCCTTATACTCGGGATATCCTTGAAGAACTCGAGCGCCTCGTCAACAGTCATCTGGAGCACATCAAATATATTTTTCGACTTATATGTCACCTGGAGGGTTTCATTATTATACCTCTTACCCTTGCACACTTCACACTTAACGTAGACATCGGGGAGGAAGTTCATCTCCAGCCTAATGATGCCATCACCCTGACAAGCCTCACACCTACCCCCACGCACGTTAAAGCTGAACCTACCAGGCTTATAACCCCTAGCCTTCGCCTCCTGCGTCTCAGCGAAAAGCCTCCTTATATCATCGAACACACCAGTATAGGTGGCTGGGTTGCTCCTCGGCGTGCGCCCAATCGGAGACTGGTCCACAACAACCACCTTACCCAGATTATCGTAGCCCTCTATGGCATCGTGTTCCCCGGGCTCAACATTGGAGCCGTAGAGCTTCTTAAACAACGCCTTCTGAAGCACCTCCACCACGAGGGTGCTTTTACCAGAACCACTCACACCCGTGACACACACAAAACACCCAAGCGGGAACCTCACAGTTATATTCTTAAGGTTGTTATGCCTTGCGCCTCTAACCACGAGGAATCTTCCGTTACCCCTCCTACGCACCTTTGGTACCTCTATCTTCTTGAGCCCACTAAGATACTGAGCCGTGAGCGAGGAGGGATTAGCCAGTATTTCGCTAACCGGGCCAGCGGCCACAACGCTACCACCATTAACACCCGCACCCGGACCCAGGTCCACCACGTAGTCGGCCTCCCTTATGGCCTCCTCATCATGTTCGACCACTATCACCGTGTTGCCTAAGTCCCTTAGCTTCTTGAGCGTGTTGATTAGCATTGTGTTATCCCGGGGATGCAGGCCAATAGTGGGCTCATCTAACACATAGATCACGCCCACAAGCCTGCTTCCAATCTGGGTTGCGAGTTGAACCCTCTGAGCCTCGCCGCCTGAAAGCGAACCCATGGTCCTGTCTAGCTGGATATACCCTAAGCCAACGTTGAGCATGAATCCAAGCCTGTTCTTTATCTCCTCCACAACCTTCTCGGCGATCACCCGCTGCTTCTCTGTCAGCTTCAAGTCCTGAAAGAATCCGTAGGCTTCCTCAACTGTTAGATGGGTTAGCTCAGCGATGTTTTTACCCCCAACCGTGAATGCGAGGCTCTCACGCCTGAGCCTCATACCGTTACACTCTGGGCACCTCTGAACACGCATAAACTTCTCGTAGTAGTTCCGCATCCACTCCGAACCAGTATTAGTATGCCTCCTCTTAACTAGGTTGACAAGCCCCTCCCACGTGGACACCTCACTCAGACTCCAGTCGCCACCCCGACCAGTATAGTTGAACCTTATGGGTTCATCCAAGCCGTAGAGCAACGCGTGGACAACCTCTTGCCTCAACTCTTTCAGAGGCTTCGAGGGGTCCTCCCCAAAGTGCTCCACCACCGCCTCAAGCGTGCTTATACTTATAGAGGTGGACACATCACCGAACCACTCGAATGCCCCCTCATAGATGCTCCTATTAGGATCCTTGATGAGCAGTGAAGGCTCAACCTCCATTATCTCCCCCAAGCCATGGCATCTCTTACACGCGCCGAAGGGGCTGTTAAATGAGAACATACGCGGCGAAGGCTCCTCGATGGACACACCGCAGGTCGGACATGCGAGCGTCTCACTGATCAGGAGAGGCTCACCACGCTCGGGCTCCACGAGCACAAGCCCCCTAGACTTCTCCAGGCTGAGCTCAACCGCCTCAGTGACACGCGAACGCTCATCCTCAGATAGAACCAGTGAATCAACCAAAAGGTCGATGTTGTGCCTTATATTCTTCTCAAGCTTAAACGTGTGGTCGAGTTTTGCTAACTCCAGAAGCTTACCGTCAACCCTAACCTTAGAGAACCCTTCCTCTAAGAGCTTCTGCGGCAGATCCTTGAATTCGCCTTTCACCCCACGGTGAAGTGGGGCATATAGGGTCACACTTTTACCGAGGCCAAGCTTCATGACGCGGTCAACGATCTCATCAACACTCCACTTGGCTATCTCACGCCCACAGTTAGGGCAGTGTGGCACACCCACCCTAGCGTAAAGCAGGCGCAGGTAGTCGTGTATCTCGGTGACTGTGGCAACAATGCTCCTAGGGTTGTGCGACGCACTCCTCTGCTCTATTGCGATGGCGGGTGAGAGACCCTCAATATAGTCCACGTCGGGTTTATCGAGCTGCTCTAGGAACTGCCTCGCATACGCTGAAAGTGACTCCACATATCGCCTCTGACCCTCAGCGTATATGGTATCGAATGCGAGCGACGACTTACCACTACCACTTACACCCGTTATCACTATATACTTGTTACGAGGCAAGCATATATCAATATTCTTAAGGTTGTGCTGCCTCGCACCCCTTATGATTATACCCCCATCATACTCACTCAATTACTGTTCACCTCCTCCTTTAGGCGCCTGATCCTATCCCTTAACTCAGCAGCCTTCTCAAACTCAAGCCTCCTCGCAGCATCAAACATCTCCTCCTCCAACCTCGCAATAAGCTCAGAAACATCCTCACCCTGCGACTCCCTCCTCCCACCAACCACATCCTCTTCTTCACTCACAATCGAGCGTATCTCCTTCTCAACTGTTTTTGGCGTGATACCGTGTGCCGCATTATACTCTAGCTGAACCCTCCTACGCCTGTTAGTCTCATCAACCGCCTGCCTAATCGAGTCTGTAACCACGTCTGCATACAGCACAACACGGCCGTTAACATTACGCGCGGCCCTACCAATAGTCTGTATAAGTGAAGTCTTACTCCTCAGGAACCCTTCCTTATCAGCGTCGAGTATGGCCACCAAACTCACTTCGGGTAGATCCAAACCCTCCCTTAGAAGGTTAACACCCACAACCACATCATACTTACCGCCCCTAAGATCCCTCAGCACCCTAACCCTCTCCAGGCTTTCAAGCTCACTGTGGAGGTAGTGCACCCTGAACCCGCGCCTAAGCAGGTAGTCAGCCAAATCCTCAGCAGACCTCTTCGTTAGCGTCGTCACAAGCGCCCTCTCACCTCTTTCAACAACCCTTAAAAGCTCAGCCACTAAGTCATCCACCTGATTCCTAGCGGGTTTCACAACAACCTCCGGGTCAACCAGCCCAGTGGGTCTAATTATCTGCTCCACGACTTGGCTACTCACCTCTAACTCGAACTCCCCGGGCGTCGCTGACATAAAGATAACCTGGCCCACCTTTCCCATGAACTCTTCGAACCTGAGCGGTCTGTTATCATATGCGGAGGGAAGCCTAAAGCCGTACTCAACAAGCGCATCCTTCCTACTCTTATCACCCTCGTACATCCCCCTCAACTGCGGCACGGTCACATGGGACTCATCTATGATTGTGATAAAATCATTTGGGAAGTAATCCAAAAGCGTCATCGGCGTCTCACCCGGCCGCCTACCCGAGAGGTGACGTGAATAGTTCTCGATACCTGGGCAGTACCCCGTCTCACGTATAAGCTCCAAGTCATACCTAGTCCTCGACTCAAGCCTCTGCGCCTCTAAAAGCTTGCCCTGTGACTTTAACTCCGACACCCTCTCCTCCAACTCCTTCTCTATCGAGCGCAGAGCCGATTCAAGCCTGCTGTGCGGTAGCAGGAAGTGTGTAGCAGGAAATATCCAAGCACTTTCAACCTCCGACACCAAACCGCGCGACTTGAGGTCAAATAGTGATATCGAAGACACAACACCGTGTTCATCCAGTTCTAAGCGAAGATAGGAATCATCCGCTGTACCAACCTCTATCGTGCCGCCGCGAGCTCTGAACTTACCCTTACCGAGCTCAAGGTTATTCCTCTCATAGTGAAGCTCAACCAGCTTCCTGAAGAACTCTGACCTAGCAAGCCTATCCCCAACCCTGACCATGAATGAAGCCTCCCTGTAATCCACGGGTGAACCTAGATTATAGATACAGCTAACACTCGCAACGATGACCACATCACGCCTCGTAAGCAGAGCCTGAGTAGCCCTGTGGCGCAGCCTATCGATCTCAGCGTTTATCTCAGCCTCCTTAGCAATATACAGGTCTAGTTGGGGAACATAAGCCTCCGGTTGATAGTAATCATAGTAACTCACGAAATACTCTACAGCGTTATTCGGGAAAAACGCCCTAAGCTCAGCGGCAAGTTGCGCCGCGAGCGTCTTATTGTGTGAGATAATCAGCGCGGGTCTATCCGCACGGGCTATCACACTCGCCACAGTGAACGTCTTACCAGTACCCGTGGCTCCAAGCAGTGTCTGGAAGCGGTATCCGCGCTTCAGCCCTTCAACCAACCTCTCTATCGCCTGAGGCTGGTCTCCAGCCGGCCTATACTCAGTTGTGAGTTGAAAGGGCATGTCAAGCACCTATACGCACCGGCTCAATTTAAAACTTTTAGAAACACCCAACAAACCTAGTCTAGGGAGGCATAAGGGGACAGTTAGGATGAGCAGACCGTATACGCTAGTTGATTATAGGCTTGGCACTACGTCCCGTGATAACGCGGTGAGCGTCTCAAGCTGTGCTTCCAAGTTTTCCAAGTGTGTCGTGGAGAGCAACGCATAGTTCACCCCACGTTCAAAGTAGGAGGTAAGCCTCTCCGTTATCTTCGCAGCATCACCCACAAGTGAGTGAGATGAAAAAGACTCGAGGCTCTCTCCAAACTTCTTTGAGTAATACGCCGCGAGGACTTGCGCTCGGTGCTCGCTTGCTCCAAGAATTAATGGTAGTCTGACACCGAACACGAACGCTGAGCGCCTTGGCTCCTGCTTCAGCGCATTCTTTATATGAACGGCTATGTTCTCAGCCTCCTCTGGAGATATGTTTTTCGGAACCAGCCCACTCGCATGGCGCACAGCGGCTAACACAGCGAGAGATGTGCGGCCCTCAACCCACACGTGTGGGTTCATGTTCTCCGGGAGCTGTGATGAAACCTTCATACCTTCAACCTTAAAGAATTTACCCTGATAGTGGAGTGTTTCCTCCCTCCAAGCCTTCTTAACAAGCTCGAGGCATTCGGATTCAAGCGCACCCATAACCCCACTATACGTCGGCGACCCCTTCGACTCACTCTGAGAAAAGTCTACACCCAGAACCACCCTTCCATCCGATAGCCTCTGCAACGAAGAAACGGATTTGGCTGTCACGAGAGGGTGCCTGAGCGTGAGCGAATAGTCAACAACACCAAGCGCAATCTTCTCCGTGAACGTAGATGCAAGAGAGAGTAACCCGAAGGGTTCAAGCGGCTGGTCATCCAACCCCTCAGAAACGAACACGCCATCGAACCCAAGCTCCTCAACCCTCTGAACAATCCTCTTTACAACCTCGACATCATCAGCTCCCCCAAAACCAACATGAACTCCTAACGGGGTTACCAACTCGCTACTATAACGATTAGGCTAAACAAAAATTTTTCCCAGAAACAAACACCCAGTAAAGCACCAACTGACATACTCTCCTCATGTGAGGCTGCGGGGGTCCCCGTCACCCTCGGAGTCACCCCTCCGATCCGACCCGGGGTGGGGGTGTGAGCACCCCCCCTTTTACGCATCCCTGTGTGTGCAATCTGTACACACCTAACACCCACACCGCCTGGGGCGAGCCGCGGGGGCTTCCCAAACCAGCAAGTCAGCCGGTCGCCGACTGGTTTCACCGTGTGGGTACTCTGCACACCCCCTCGGTTAGGGCACTTATACGCAGAACTCTCCACACGTGCACTATACTGAACCGCACCCCCAAAATATACTCTCCGCGATTAATCTCCTCCCTACCCTACAGGAGGATCGGAGCTTTCTTGCTCATTTTCAGTAACTCGGGTTTACAATGCTAATAGACGCTTCTAACCGTAGTATAATAATATGGATGTGTTAATAAGGGGAACAAATCGAGAAGCGTGAAAGGAGTACATGCAAAGCTCCCATGAACCATGAAAATAGCCACGATTTCAAACGGCTTGGATACTTATCATAAGTTAACTACCCCGCCCTAAACGGTGGACCCAAAATCTATGTGTGGGTTACAGCCAGCAAGCACTAATTTGGGTCTACCGTTACGGTCGGGGTCTTCTGCCCCGGACCCCGAGAAGTTAAACCATATATTACTCAAACGGCTATATTCTTGGTTGATGTTTACGTATGAGGAAGGCATTAGGGTCAGTGTGCTAGGAGTATACAGAGTAAAAATAAGGGAGGGAAGGGAGGGGGACGTTGTCTTCCTCGTAGATGAGCGGGAGAATAGGGTTCTCCCAATATGGATAGGGGAAAGTGAGGCAATGTCGATACAGATGGTAATGAGAGGTGAAAAACCACCAAGACCCTTAACACACGACCTACTAGTAGGAATACTTGAAGTAACTGGATTCGAAGTCGACAGAATAAAGATAGATGGGCTAATAAAGGACACGTATACTTCTTCACTCTATATAAGAAACCTTAGCACAGGAAAAACTCTCAGAGTCGACTCTAGACCATCTGATGCCATAGCTGTCGCCCTAAGAGTTGGCTGCGAGATATTCGTGGACAACTCGCTGGGTGACCAGATGCTTCCAAGGGATAAGTTTAGATTCCCCGACCAAGAAGGCGGCACACAGCAAAACGACTAACCACACAATGGGAAAATAAGAAAAAGTGGCCACCCACTCCATATCATGCGGATCACACATCCATTTTGGGTGAGCTTATTAAGAGGAGTTTGATGCGTGTCTTGTTATGACTGAAACACACGCCGTGGTCTGTGTGCTGGGTGGGAGCCCTGCTTCAAGAGCAAGAGTATGCTCATTTTTCGCGAAGAAAACACACTCTGAAGGATTGGAGATGTACCACAGAAGGGGTGCAGTCCAAACGCTTCTCAACCCAGCAACGCATCCCGATAAGATCAACCATATGCTCGCAGCGGTGAGTGTCAGCGACGCGTGTATTCTCCTAACACAAGAGGGGTTCGGGTGGGCGGAGGGAGAGTCAGTGATTGCGTTAACCCACGCCGGGGTAGAAAGCGGTGTCCTGATCGCTTCCAAGGGAGGAGTTTACTCTGAGAGGCTCTCAAAGATGATCGCTGGAACCACTGCACAAAAGTTCCGCGTAGTTGAGGCCGATGGTGAAAACTACTCCAGGATAGATGTCGACTCCTTTAAGCCGAAACCCAAGAAGTGTGCTGGTAACGTGGTGAGCGTTGATAACGTGTTTAACGTTAAGGGTGTTGGAACGGTGGCCCTGGGCTTCGTGGTGTGCGGTAAAGTGGCAGTACACGATACACTTAGGACACCCTCCGGGAAGGAGGTGCGAATTCAAAGCATACAGGTAATGGATGAGGACGTTGAGGAAGCGGACACGGGAACACGTGTGGGCTTGGCTATTCGGGGAGTAACCGAAAAGGAGCTTGGCGACCAATTCTTCCTAGCCAACTCGGAGTTCAGGGAAAACATAGAAGCTACAATCCTAGTAGAGAAGTTTTATAGACACCAGATTGAAGAAGGTAAAACCTACCACATAGCCCTGTCTGGTCAAGTCATACCAGTGAACGTACTTAAACACGAAGGAGAAAGGAGCACACTCAAACTTGGTAAACCAATACCCCAGATAGATGGGGCTGGTGTATTAGCCAATATGAATCTACCACCCGGAACCCTGAGAATAATGGGGCACATAAACCTCTAATAGGGGAACCGTTAATTGGATGCATCAAGTTAACGCTCCGTGATCCCACAAACTACCCAGCTACTTGTATTATTGTGGATTTCAGAGGCATCTACCAAGTCAAAGGATGAGCGTGACTGTGTAGGCCCACTGAAAATGCTTAAGTCTCCTTGAGCCAATTATTTTGAATCACTATGCCTGATCAGAAAGATCAAACCAGAGGACACGTAGAAAAACCTGTGAACAAGACCGCGGAAGCAGTGGATGGTGCACCAGTCCATCTATCTGAGGCAGATTTCGATGAATTCATCTCAAACCACAGGGTGTGCGTCGTTGATTTTTGGGCCGAGTGGTGCGCCCCCTGTAGGTTCCTTGAACCAATAGTCGAAGAGCTCGCTAGAGAATACGCGGGTAAAGCAGCATTCGGGAAGCTAAACGTGGATGACAATCCACGAATCGCTGAGCGATATGAGATCATGAGCATCCCCACCCTACTGGTATTCAAGGACGGCCAACCCGTGCACACAGTGGTGGGCGCCATGCCTAAGGGGGCATTAATAGAGCAGCTGAAACCCTTCCTAGGTTAAACTAGGGGGGCCAAACACACTATTCAATTTTTATCAGCAACTCAAGATTGGTCTGGACCATCCCAGCGTTTTTATCCTCGTTAACCCTAAATTGATTGATAAAGTTGAACACCGATTACCTTAAGGATATTACTTCAACTATGGGCAGCGAACTCAGTGGGAGGAGGGTTGCTCTCTGCATCACTGGAAGTGTATCCGCTTATAGGTCTGTGGATATTGCCAGACTTCTTATGAGGCATGGTGCTGAAGTTATACCAGTTGTGAGTAGGGCGGCTCTGAAGATTGTTACGCCACACCTACTCATGTGGGCCACTGGTAACCAGCCCATAACGCAACTCACCGGCGCCGTGGAGCATGTGGGTCTGGCTGGACGTGGCTCCATGAGGGTGGACGTCGTGGTTGTTGCACCATGCACCGCTAACACCATAAGTAAGATAGCCAGCGGAGTTGACGACACACCAGTCACAAGCGTTGTGTCGGTGGCCTTGGGCTCCGGTGTGCCAGTCGTAGTTGTGCCCGCGATGCACGAACCAATGTATAACAACCCCTTTATCAGGGAGAACTTGGAGCGGTTGAGGAGGGTGGGCGTTAAAATCGTGGAGCCAAGCGTGGAGGAGGGCAAGGCCAAGCTAGCCTCCGGCGAGGCGGTGCTCTATAAGGTTGCCTCAATAGTAGGTAGCGGTCGCCTCCGGGGTCTGCGACTCCTCGTCACGGCAGGACCCACCCGTGAACACATCGACCCGATAAGGGTCATAACAAACCCCAGCAGTGGAAAAATGGGCTACACCATAGCCTCCAAAGCCAAACTAATGGGCGCGGAGGTGAGCCTTGTGAGCGGCCCCACACAGCTCAGTCCACCGCCGGTGGATGAGATACGGCGAGTTGAGACAACGCGTGAGATGCTTTCGGCGGTGAGCGGGCTTATGAGCGAAAAGCGTCATGACATAGCGATCTTCGCAGCAGCCCCATCCGACTACGCCCCCATAAGCCCCGCCGAGCACAAGATAAGCACCAGGGAGCTCGAGGAGTTAGAGCTCAAACTCAAGGCTACGCCTAAGGTTATCGTAGAGATCAGAAAGATGTTCCCCTCCACGGTTATAGTTGGCTTCAAAGCGGAGTACGCTCTAAGCAGAGAGCAGCTTATAGACGCCGCCAAAAACTTTAAACGGGAAACACAGCTGGATGTGGTGGTCGCAAACGACGCGGCCCAGCCTGGGGCGGCGTTCGAAGGCGACACAAACCAAGGCTACATAGTTGGAGCTGGAGACGAGGTTCTCGAGATTAAGAAAACAACAAAGCAACTATTCGCTGAACAACTCCTCACATATATAGCCGACAGACTAAGCGATCTCAGAGAAAACGGTGCCGGTGTTGAGAATTCCAAAACCTCACCTTATTAAGGCGGGGATCAGAAAAGAATAAGTGTGGGCGCTAAGGAGTGTTCTGCGTGGGTGCAAGGGCCTACAAGTTCAGGGCGTGCTCGTCGAAGACAACGGCGGGCGGGGGGTGTCGAAGACCCAGCTCGAAGTAGCATGCAAGATTTACAACGCGCCCTTACACGCAGAGCAAGAAGAGTATGAGAAGAACAAGCACACTATAAATGAAACCGGGTTGAGACAGCTCGCCTTAGACCTGAGGAAGAAGAACAAAGAGTTCCAAGCTCTGCATTCGCAGGTTACCCAGCAGGTTGCTGAGAGGTTCTACCAGGCTAGGCAGAGGTTCTTTGAAGGATTCGCGAATAAGCCCAAGGTGAAGAAGCCCCATAAGTTTCTTTCCCTAGTGTACCCTCAATCTGGCTGGAGGCTTTCCAACACGTAGGGAAGTTGGCTTCGGTAAAAACAAAAAGAGGAGGGCTCGTCTCTACCTGAGCAAAATCGGGTTCTTCACCCTAGTGATACACAGGGGTTTTCCAGAGAGCCAAGTGTCCCAGGTGTGCGTCAAGCTCGAACCCTCAGGCAGAATCCATGTGATCTTCTTGGTTGAGGAGCCCGAGACCCAAGAGCAGGCTTCGAAGGAGCCAAAGAAAGCGGTGGGCGTCGACCTGGGGCTCACGAGGCTCACAACACTCTACTTGTGATGGGCGCTTCCTCGGGAACCCGAGGCCGCTTGAGCGCCCCGCTTGAAAGAATCAGGATGCTACAGAGGACACTGTCGAGGAGAAGGTTTCTCTCGAAGAACTGGCTTAAAGCGAAGCGGAGGCCCGCTAAACAGCACGAGCACGTTAGGGATTTCAGACGCGACCTCTTCTTCAAACTCGGTTTTCTACTCGCAGGGGAGTACGACCTCTTAGTGTTATAGAGGATTTAAACGTTCAGGATTTGATCCAGAAAGGCGGGACAGGGAAGAGGAGGCTGCGGCTGTACGACTCCTCTTTCTCAGAGCTTAGGAGAATCCTGGGGTGGGGGTTTGTGAAAAGAGGGAAACATGTTTTACCTGTCCCAGCGTACAACTCTTCACGCGAGTGTTTCAAGTGCGGAGGAATCAACCAGAATTTGAGCTTGGAAGACCGGGTGTTCCACTGTCCATATTGCAGTTTTACCTTGGATCGGGATCTTAACGCTTCTTTGGTGCTCTTGAAGCGTGCAGGGTGGGTGCCACCCCTCTCTCTGGTGTGCCTGCGGTTGAGCTTCGCCCACTACCTCCTCTACCCTCCCTAGGGTGAATAGCGGTGGGAGAGAAGCCTCAAAGCTGAGTTTTCCCTCAACCTTATTCACCCAATCCTGAACACTCGACTTCGAGACACGCAGAGCACCCAAAAGAAGCCAGAGGTCTTCCTGAGGCTTAATCCGAAGGCGTAGAGCAGCACGGCGACCACCTTGAGCTCGAACCTCTTCTTGTCCCTCTTAAAAACGTTTAAATGCATAAAGTTTATAATTGTCTTTCATTTTAAACAATGGTGGTCAGCTTAAAAACGTTTAAGCTCCTAAAGAATTCGGATACGTGGTGGGTTCCACGCTTGGTAACCAATTCAGTTCCGTGGTACCCACCGCTTAGGGCTTATCCGGACAGGGTCTCAAAATCACCAAAATTTGTATTTAAATCATCTTTAGTTGTGCTCATTATGCTTGTGTTAGCCTTAAGCGGTTACGCTCACCTGAATGTGCACACGGTTAACGCGCAAGCTGCAACGGGGTCACCGCAATATGTCTACTATAACAACAGCGACACTAAGCTCGATGGGTTGTATCGAGCGCAGTCCGTGATGCTCAGCAACCCCGAGATAAACGCGTGGCTCACCCACAATCACATCAACAAGTCTTTGCTTCTCCCATATGTAACCATGATTCCCGTCGGGGGAAATCCCTATGACTACTCCCAGGGTAGCGTGACGATAAACTCAACGACCTACGCCATTTATTCATATGAGCTTCCAAACGGTACAGTAATATCTTTTTGGGTACTGGGAAATAATATTTTAAAAGTTTATACTTATCAATCGACACCAAACGTGGTATTTAGCACTGGTGAAAACGCGTATGTTGAAAACGCCGCAGGCCATCAAGTCGAGGGTTCAACTTCGCCTTATTCAAACCAAATCCTTAACGGGGCCACCTACGAATCGGTGGTTTTCGGCGACCTCAGTTCTCCTCCGGGTTGCTCCACCAATGTTTGCTGGGAGTACGGCAACTGGTTGGGAGTCTCAAATTATGATTGGACGGGTCAGTTACCCTCAAACCCGTATTTTCTACAAGGCATCATAGCCTATTGGGGTGGACACGCCACGGCACCGAATTACTGTAATGGTTTCCAACATAACTGTTTGGTCTTTATGTTCGCCGATGATTCCCCGTCTCTAGAGCCTTACGCTACGGGAATCGGCGACTTAGCAAGTGGGTCTCAGCTTAACTTTTATTGGCTTACACCGGGAGCTAACTGTATGCCGCCAACTAATGGTGTTGAAGACTGGGTTGTCGTGCTTTAAATTTCAGATAGCTCGGCGGGTGTGTCTACTGAATATAGAATGTGCTTCCCTGTCAGTAATTATGTACAATTTTTAGAAGAAAGACCATTAATAACAACGTCTAGTGGCAACATAATTTTTGAAAACCCACAGTTTGGTAAACATTCTTTTACTGCTTGGGCCTACGACGCTAGCGGTACACAAAGACCTCTCAACTATTTCTTGGTTACTTGGAGAATTGATATGATAAATTGTTACGGTAACTACTTGGTAACCTCCACCGATTTGAGTAATTATGCAAGCTATTCTACTTGGAGTAACTCATGGGTGGCGTCTTCCACTTGCTAATAATTAGATTTGTATTGGATTTATAGTGGGTGATGTATAATGCGTAGAAAACTATTAACTCGAAGTAATTTGCTATTGCTTTCGCTCTCTCTTGCTCTAATCATAGCAGGTGCTTCGTTGTTGTCTGTTGCTGAAATTGTAATAATTTACAATGTATCCGAATATTTGCTTCATCCATCCCAAAATTTGTCTGGTCCTAACCCAAATTTTGCAAATCCTATCACCGTTAAATACGTCCACCCCTATGAGTGGGCTTATTCGATTCTGTTTCTCGGTGTTTTCTTGTTTTTGTTCGAAGCGGTTAGGTACTTCAGATTACGTGGTGTGAGCGGACAGCACCGGTAGCGAATTTTTAAACCTGTAGGTCTCCTAGATGATGTCCGGATAAGCATTCGTGTCGTCTTCGCTCCGTGTGCCGAGATGAACAGCCAGTCGGCCACGTTATTACGGACAAAAATGGAGGCTACGTTTATAAAGAGGTGCTAGAGCAGATAGGTATGCACAACTACTACGTAAGGACACCAAATATAATCAAATACCTGATAATGAAAAGCGGATTAAAGAAGTTTAATAGGCTGTAAATCTTGTTCTATGCTCGACCGCTTATAATAAGCTGTGATTCAGGTCAAAGATTTCACAATGCCTAAGTACAGGCCCGGATGCAGACTCTCCGTGAAGGGAGGCGAGGTCCGCCGCCCACTCCCTCATATGGCTGGGTATCACAGCCCCGCCACTTTCAAACACTCTCCTCTCCCCATCGTATTTAAACCGGTTGCGCTTTACATGCCGCCTTTTAAGGCGGGGATCCCAAAGGTATAAATACGAGTCTGGAAAATACTCGGTGTGCGTGTGAGGGCTTACCGCTTCCGGGCGTACTCATCCAAAACAACCGTGAGGGTGTTGAAAACCCAGTTAGAGGTTGCATGTAAACTCTACAACGCGCTCTTGCACCTCGAACAGGAGGAGTATAGGAAGAACAAACACTCGATGAGCAGAAACGAGCTTCGACAACTCGCTTTGGACTTAAGGATGCGGAACCCCGAGTTTCAAGTCCTGCACTCGCAGGTTGCCCAGCAGGTTGCTGAGAGGTTCTACCAAGCCCGGCAGAGGTTCTTCGATAGGTTAGTGAACTATCCCAGGGAGAAGAAGCCTCACAGGTACCTCTCCTTGGTGTATCCTCAATCGGGCTGGAGGCTTTCCAACATGGGGTAAGTTGGTCTTGGGAAGAACAAAAAGAAGAGTAGGGCTTGGCTTTACCTGAGTAGAATCGGCTTCTTCACTTTAATTCTACACAGGGTGTTCCCCGAAAACCAGGTGTCTCAGGTGTGCGTCAAACTCCACCCCTCTGGTAGAATCCACGTAATCTTCTTGGTGGAGGAGCCCGAAGCAGAAGAGTAATCATCGGAGGGGGAGCCCAAGAAAGCGGTGGGCGTCGACCTGGGGCTCACGAGGCTCACAACACTCTACTTGTGATGGGCGCTTCCTCGGGAACCCGAGGCCGCTTGAGCGCCCCGCTTGAAAGAATCAGGATGCTACAGAGGACACTGTCGAGGAGAAGGTTTCTCTCGAAGAACTGGCTTAAAGCGAAGCGGAGGCCCGCTAAACAGCACGAGCGTGTTAAGGATTTCAGACGGGACTTGTTCTTTAAACTCGGGGCTCAACTTTCACAGGAGTACGACCTCTTGGTGTTAGAGGATTTGGATGTCCGGGGCTTGGTTCAAAAAGGCGTAACCAAGAAGAGGAGGATGCGGCTGTACGACTCCTCTTTCTCAGAGCTTAGGAGAATCCTGGGGTGGGGGTTTGTGAAAAGAGGGAAACAGGTTTTACCTGTCCCTTCTTACAACTCTTCACGCGAGTGTTTTCTGTGTGGAGGAATCAACCAAAGCTTGACTTTGGATGACCGAGTGTTCCACTGCCCCCACTGCGGTTTCACCTTGGACCGCGACCTCAACGCTTCTCTTGTTCTCTTAAAGAGGTCAGGGTGGGTGCCACCCGCTGCGCCTGTGGAGCTCCGCCCAATACCTCCCCCACCATCCTTGGGGTTGGTGAGGGGGAGGCAAGGTGGGGCTATGATTCAGGAAGCTCCCGCCTTCAGGCGGAGGTAGCTCACAGGGAAAAGTTAATCTAGTATATACGTTTTCTTCCAATAATAAGAGGACTTGGAAAATGGTTACGGAGAGCGACTCCGCCAAAAATATCTCTGGCAACACCCTGAGAGTATATGTTTATGTGTTAAAGAATGGTCCAAGTGAGCTTAGAGAGGTTCAGAGGGGGCTCGGCTTCTCAACACCATCACTAGCATCCTACCACCTCACCAAACTCATGAAGGCTGGGTACATAAAACAGGATGAGGAGGGACGATACGTCGCGAACAGGGAGGCCACACCCAGCCTGCTAGAAGAGTACAGCAAGGTGGGCGCCTTCATAGTACCAAACATGCTATTCTTCGCAATCCTCTTCACAATACTCGTAGCCTACTTCTCGTACCGCGCACTCATCAGCCTAAGCCAAGCCTACGTGGACTATCTGGCAGCAACATCCATCGCCATGTGCGGTGTATACTGGTACGAGGTCGTAAGAGCCTGGAGAAAACTCATCGGCATACGCTAACCATAGTGCATGATACCCCGGAGACTCTAGTAAATACCGTAAAGCTTGGCTCTGAACGCATAACACATATTTATCACTTGGTCGAAACTTGAGATGGGTAATAGTATTTGGTGGTACAATTCAAGATGAAGTGCAAGAAATGTGGCGCTTACTCCGACGTGACGAAGTATGTAGTCACCCCAACTTACGTATTCATCGCACAAATATGTGGGCACAGGCACTTCATTGATACACAGAAGCTCGAATCCGAACTCGCTGAGCTTGGGGTTAGAAACAAACTCATAATCGAGGAGTTAACACTCAACCTAACACGCCCCAGAAACTACCCCACAGGGGAAGGAAAACACGAGTAGGCGCACAGCCTTGTCCTTTAACCTAAGATTCACCCTTTCAAAGCCGGGAAGAAACCTGATAATAGCTATAGTAGCCGGCCTAGTAGCCGGGGTAATACTACAGGTACTAAAAATACTATATCTCTTCGTCCAATACAACTTGCTTGTAGAGAGCGGCTGGGTTATACCCATATTCACATCAATATTCGTGGTGGCCCCCGGTCTTCTAGGCTTTGTCGACGTGTTCTTCAACGCCATAGCCGTATACTTCCTAGACCCACTTCTATCAACTGTGTACACTGATAGACAGTACTATACTGTGTTTCTAGTGACCGCGGTCTTTGGAAACGTGCTAAGCCTACTCAACGGCCCCAACGTAGTCAGCTTCGGCGCCTCAGGGGGAATCTTCGGGCTAATCGCGGGAGCGCTTACATTCGACTATGCCTATAATAGGAGGGTGAACCCAGCCTTTCTCGGATGGTTCCTATTTGTGTTCATATACAGCTCCTTCGGCTCTGCGGACGTCTACGCCCACCTTGGTGGGTCGCTTATGGGTCTACCATTAGGCTATTATCTAGGCTCAAAAAGGAGGAGGAGGGAGATCGGCGCCGTAGCCTGGAGATATGGTTATCCGTGAACTACCACGCCTTTAAAGGCTGAGCTTCCCTCTTCAACCACCACCCAAGCTCGATATCCACTGCAGGGTCACGGAGCCCCCAGCAGGCGCCCATAGATGTGCGTTCCCAGTGCCACCACACGCCACAGTACTAAGGACTCTACCCAAAAACCCGCGTTGAGTCCTTAAGTGGTCCCTTTAAACAGTGCATCAAAAATCTATGTTTGACACACAGTCAACGTTAAGGACGAATTTTCGATACAATATAAAAGGCGAGGGTTTGAGGGTTTATCTTTAGGGGAAGACCCCATCCGTAACGGTGGATCCAAAATCCGTGTGTGGGTTCCAATCAGCGCTAAGCGCTAATTTTGGGTCTACCGGTGAGGGCGGGTGGTTCACAGGCCTAAGGGTACACTCAAGTTGTTCGGCGTATAGAGTATCTTTCTACCTCTTGAAGCCTATATGTAGCAGCCTTCTAGCTGCGAAGAAATCAGTTACGATAGATATGGATGCGAGTAGGAGGTCAAATGGATCATAGAAGTCACCTCGAACCTTAAGGAGAAATAGCCCCACTCCAACCACGCAGAGGAGAGTCAAACAGAGAGCCGCTGCCCTCAGGTGGGTGCCCGGGTTTACCTTTGACATCAAAAATATGGCTAGAATGTTCACAAAGGCAACGGATAGTGATACGGAGGCGAACACCAAATCCCTGAAATCGGAGTAGTCGGTGTACACTTTGAAGGATGCCATCAAACCCACGTCGAGGCTCAGAATAATACCCAAAAGCCTTTCATTATGCGTCAAGTAGCCTAAGCCCAAACTCAGGGTCACAAGGAATATAGCCGACTCAGCGATCCTGGGAGTTATCCCCGGCGATAACCTAAACGCCTGGTCTAAGGCATCCTGATACAACATATATCATTAAAGGC